>PVMS01064123.1_pt1 | contig 12968 bp, 8 predicted proteins | sample 1853461 | NCBI WGS metagenome assembly PVMS01 (sample SAMN08582032, study PRJNA380276) | Marine sediment metagenome, whole genome shotgun sequencing project. | isolation source: ocean sediment barecode stripped | collected 2017 | reverse complement strand
CCCGCGTCGCGCAGCTCGCGCCCGAGCTGCGCGACGCGGGGCTGCGCGTCGCAAGCGATCTCCGGGGCGGCTCCCTCAAGAGCCAACTTCGGCGCGCCGATAAGATCAACACGCGCGTCGCGATGATCCTCGGTGAATCCGAAGTCGAAGAAGGCGTCGTTCAGCTCCAAGACCTTCAGAAGAAGACTCACGACGAGGTGCCGCGCGCAGACGCCGCAAAGCGCGTCCACACCTTGCTCGCTGACACCAAGCGCTAGCGATTGAAGAAGATCGGGCTTGACCACGCCATCTCGCCATCGGCCTGCGTGACACGGCAATAGACGTACGGCGCGTCGACTTCTCCAACGAAAGACACCGACGGAGATTTCGGAGAATCGGCCGCCGCGACCCCGTCCGGCGTCACGAGCTCGATCCGTTCAATGTCGGTCGTCCCGAGCGCGCGCGTATGCACCTCGACCGGCCCTTCGATGTCGAGCTCGCTTCCCATTGGGAACCCGGCGACGTGCACGTCCAATAGAATCTTGGCGCCGCTCGTCGCGTAGCACCGCCTCGCGCGAATCGCTTCGAGGATCGCTTTGCGGGTACGGGTCGCGGAGATGACCGCAGTCAGCCCGGTTCGAAACGGATCGCGCTTCCGGCATTCGCCGTGATGCCACAGCAGCCCATGGCTATCGGAGTTTGCGATGAAGCCAAAACGTAGGCCGCTGTCGAGCAGGGGCTTGGCAAATTGGTCGCGAAGCTCACCTCGATGGCCGAGCGGGTGATCGGGATACTCGTAACAGCCGTGGCAGGAACATATCTCCCACACCGGCTGCCCCACAGGATCGTGACCAGGCACGTCAGCGCCCGTCCAACCAATGTGATGCGGCCCCGTGAAAGCGCCCTGAGCGCTGATCTGCTGAACGATGTCCTTCCCGCGCGGAACGTCGTCGCGAGAGATAATCGGCAACCCAGGGCCCGGAAGATAGATGCACTTGTGCCCCGGTCCCGGATACGACTTCCCCGTCCATTCATATGCGACGATTGTGGCAAACTCGCCGGGATCATCGTGATGCTCTGCCACGGCTTGGAGATATGCCCATTCGCCCGGTCCGATTCGTTTTCCCAAGAATGATTCGTGGTCGGTCAGCGCCGCGAAGTCATCGCCATATCGGTACCGAGCCCGAAGGTACGCCTCGTCGGCGCTACCGACGCCGTCGGAGTGGGCGCTGTGCTGCTGAATGTCCCCGAACAACACCTGAGGTCCAGACCACGCCGCCGCGTGTATCGGAGCCGCCTCGAGCTCGCCGACTTCTACCTTCGCGGCAACGAGCTCCGGAGCTCCGCCGGTTGGCGCGTCGAAGCTTTGGATCTCGATGCCCTTGCGACCCCTCCATGCTGCCAGCGTCGTCCCATTGGTGAGCCGAACCGCGCTCACGCGTCGCCCGCGGCATCCCCACTGGCCGTCATCGGTCGGATGGCGCACCGAAAATCCCTCGGCGTTGAGCCGTTGCCGGTACATGTTGTGAGAGCCCCGCCCGAAGAGATCGACCGCACCGTCGTCTCCAACGACCAGTGTCGGGAACTCGAACCCTTGCTCTTCGCCGCCGAGGTCCCGATTCCGGTCTGTCATCGGCGCCACGGGCTCGTACACGATGCCCTCCATATCGACGAAGCGAACCGCAATCCACTTCGCGATGTCGGGCACGCCGGTATCCTCGCGAACGTCGTGATGAAAGCCCACCCAGGCGCCCCCGGGCGCGGCCGCAATGCATGGTGCAGCCGCGATGCCGAGCGCAGTCCACACGATGAACTCGCCGCCCGATGGAGGCGCGACGACCACGCTCGACCGCGGACCTTCGTGACGCACCTCGACGTGCCAGCCCTGATGCTCCGCCTGCAGCTCGGCCCGAGGGTCGCTGCTCGGGTACGGCGTGCCCGGAGCCCAGCCCATGATCGAGGGGCTATGGTCGGTCGCGACCGGCTCGCCCCGTACGGATCCGTCCTCCGCTACGGTGCATCGCAGGATGCACTCTTCATCGCCCGTCCACGCAAGGACGTTCAGCAGTGCGCCCCCATCGGCGACAGGCTCCAACCGCGGGCTTCTCAAGTACCGCTCCGGAGTTTGTTCGATGAGCGGCATGTAACCTCAGTGTGCGTAGCCGAGCGCGCGCAGCTGATCGCGAATCGTGTCGTCCATCTCAGCGTTCTCTGGCCGGAGTTGTGTACCGCCTTTTTGTTCGGCGCTCAACCAGTCCCCACGGTCGGTCGCCCCCAGGAACTGGCCGAGCAGCATGCGAGAATAACGGCGTCCGATCGGAAACGCGGACGCGTCGAGCTGTGTCTTTTCCAAGGGGTCGGCGACGAGATCGAACATCGTCGAGGTGAGATTCCCGCGGAGAATGAACTTCCACCGGCCCGTGGTGATCACGCGCCGGTCGTCTTGAAAATCGCCGACCGCGACAGCCGGTCGAGACGGAGCCCCCCCGAGCATGAGCCCGACGAGGGCTTGCCCCTCGTTGTGAGCCATCGCCGGCACTCCGAGCAGGTCGGTCACGGTCGCAGAGATGTCCAGCGTGCTCACCGCGTCACCAACCTTCGTCCCTCCGGGAAGACGCTTCGGGAGACGAAACATCAGCGGCACGTGGAGGAGCTCCTGGTCGACCGACTGGCCGTGTCCCCACGAGCCATGGTCGTCGAGCTCCTCGCCGTGATCCGAAGTCACGACGATGAGCGTGTCTTCGGCAAGTCCCAACTCGCTAAGACGCTCGAGGAAGGCGCCAAAGAACTGATCGTGCTGCGTGATTTCCCCATCGTGAAGCGCCTTCAACCGCCGCCTGTCGCTGGCGTCGAACACCCCCTGGGGGGGATTGCGCTTGGCCTTCTCGAGAAGGTCGCCTGTCATGCGCGGTCTGACCTGCCCGGTGTACTCGCTCGGATCGTACATCTGCAGATACTTGCCGGGTGGGTCGTAGGGAACATGCGGGTCGATCGTCTGGATGTAAGCGAAGAAGCGGCCGTCCTTCTGCGCTTCGACCCAATTCCCCGCCTCGTCGAAGACATCCTTGGCTTCTGTGCTCTTGCTTTCGCGAATGTAGTTGGTGTAGTGGTCCCATCCTTGATCGAAACCGAAGCGGTCTGAGACGTAGCCGTTCGCGCTGAAGCATCCGGTCGCGAAGCCTTGGTCTTTCAAGTGTTCGCTCAGGAGCACCGCCGAGCTCGGCAGTGCGGCGTCTGCCGTTTTCTGCTGATGGGTTTGCGGATGGAGCCCAGTCAGAATCGAAGCCACCGAAGGCTTGGTCCAGTTCTCCGGCGCCTGCGCGAGCGTGAACACCACACCGTCGGAGGCGAACTGATCGATGAAGGGCGTCTTCACTCGAGTTTCTGCATTGAAGGGCCGCAGCTTGTCCGCGCGAAGGGTATCGATCACCAGCACGACGACGTTCTTTGCCGGCTCTAGGTTTCGTTCCGGCGGGGTGGGCACCAGAATTCGCGGTGAATTCCAGGCTAGCCGTCCTGCTCCTTCGCCCCGAGCGAGAAGATCGATCCGGACGGTCTGCCCGGCGAAACGGCTCAGGTCGACCTTGTGATCGGCCCACGCGCCCGATGCGGTTCCGGAGAGCAGCTGCGTGATCGGTTGTCGGTCCGCAGTGACCTCGATCGCAAACGGCGCATCACCCTCGCCTTCGACACCGACGCCGAACCCCAGCGACCCGTTGGCTGGCACCGTCACGTGATACCGAAGGATGGACTTGCGCGACAAGGCGATCGCCTCCCGCTCCTCGTCCCCAAGGCGAACCTTGGCGACCAGGCCCGCGTACGTCGGCGTGCGCGCTCTCGTCGACAGCTCGGCTTCGTTTCGAATCCAAATGGAATCGATCGCCACCGAAACGTCCTGACCCTCGATCGGCACGGTTCCGCCGAACGTCAACAGCAAGTAGTTCTCGCCGCTCTGCACGTGCTCCTTTGGCAGCTCGATGTCGTAGTCGACAAACCCTTTGCCCTTGGCGAGGTGAATCGACTTCAGCTGTTCGTTGTTGAGGTACGGCGTGAGTGCCTGGGTGCCGTGCGGTCGGAGCCGAACGCGCGCAACGAGTGACTCCTGCGTGTCCGCCTCGAAGTATACCCGTCCCCGCATCCCCACATGCGCGTAGGTGGTGTCGCCGTCGACCCCCTTGCCGACCCAGCCACTTCGCCAATCGCCTACGGTGTACTTCGACTGTGCCGGAGTGCCGAAGTCGATATACCAACCGCCGTCATTCACCTCGGCGAGGTGGCGGAGCGCAGTCAGGTCCGAGTGCGCCTCGAGCCCCACGAACGGGTCGCTCTTCGAGCTTCGAAGGCTACACCCCACGGCTATCGCAAGGGTCATGATCACCAGCAAACAGAATCGCATCGGCCGCCTTCCTCCCGTGCTCCGGCGGCCGTTTTCGCGCCTCTTTTCGACCCCCAGCAACCTTGCTGCGGTTAGCACGCAGCTTCAGCGAACGTCAACTAAAGCACCCGCTTGGGTGAGGATGCGCGGGCCGCGGGTCGCACCGGACTTCACGTAGTAGAAACGATCGATCGACTTGGCCCCAGTCCGGTAGCGCACCGCGTGTATGCCCTGATCGAGCACGAGCGTCACCGGAAGCGCTCCTCGGTCGACCCCGTCGACCCTGACGCTCACTTCGCTTGGGCCGCTCAGCTCCAAGACCCCTTGTCCGTCGTTGACGCCCAACGCCGGGTCAACCCGAGGGCGGAGGTCTCCGGAGAAAGCCGACAGGCGCGTGCGGCGGGAGGGCGCCTCGGCGGTTGGCGACCGCGCGTCCGTCGCAGGCGCTGGAGTAAGCTCGCCCACGGGCGACTCCGCGGGCCCATCCCCCGAAGTCAGTTGACCCCAGAGGAGGAAACCCACGGTCCCGGCCAACAGTGTCGCAAACGCCAAGCCCAATAAGCCTGGCATCGTCCGTAGTTCCATCCCGAACCCAGAGCCGCCCTCACTACCGGCCGCCCCGGCGCTGACGCTCGGGCGCCAGATCGGATGGGCCGAGGCCGGTGCCGGGTTGGCGGGCTCCCGGTGCATCGCAACCGCCGACTGTGCTCTGATGTTCTCTCGCTCGACGGGCTCGGCCATGCGCGGAGAGTCTTGCCTGAGCTCCGAAGCGATCAACTCGCGGCCGGACCCCAACGAGTGCTCCATGGTGGACCCCTCGTCAGAAGTACCCAGAAGAATGCCGAGCCGGCGGGTGGCCTCCGCGAACGCCGCGTCCAGTGATGGGCGCTCGTCTCCTCGTTCTGTTGCGGAGCTTTCGGCGACGACAAAGCGACCGGAGCTCATTCCGACAAGGGGTGGAAACGCCGCCGCATCCTGTGTGACCGCACCGTCGATGGCAGTCCGAGTCACGGCGACGATGCATCCCTCGTGAAGCTCGAGGTCGAAGAGGCTCCACGGGTCCTGAAGGACCATCGTCGCATTGGGACGAAGCCGTCGGACAGCCCGCAACAGCCCTGATACGCCAAGCTCTTCCAGGTCACCACTCGCCTCCAGATCGCTCTTCAGCCATTCCTCGAGGCGCATGATCGGTTCAAGCCCGCGGGACACTCGATCGAGAATCTCCTGCGCCGAACCGCGCCCCGACAACAGGACCACAGGGATGCCGTCGAGTGCAGGCTCACGCCGAATGGCAGCGAAGAGTCCAAGGCCGTCGAGACGTGGCATCTCCATGGCGGACAGGACCAAATCCGGAACATCGTCGCGAGCGATGGTGAGCGCGTGGACCCCGTCGCGAGCTTCGATGACGCGGGCGCCCGCCTCGCGAAGAACCCCCACGTAGAACCAGCGAACCTCGGCTTCGGCGTCGGCCACCAGCACGCGGCGTCCGCGAAGGCTCACCTTGACCGGCGGCAGCTCCTCCTCCTGCACCACCCGATGCATGCCGGATTGGCTCGGCATGGCCGCGAGGGTCTCGTACCGCCACGCCAGAACCCGCACGACGACCAGGGAGGCCGGCCCAAAGGACTCCTGCTCGAGCCGGGACAGCGCCTCGACCAGAGCCGCCTCGAGGTGGACGAGCCCGAGCTCGCGAGCAGATTGCCGGAGGCCGGAAAGGTGTTCCGCAAGCGCTCCCCGTGCGGCTTCGTCCTCGGGGGAGACGCTCAACACTTCCGTTAATCGGACTGTTTCCAGGGCCTTGGCGGCCAAAGCTTGGATGAACCTAGCGTTTGGAGACGCCGATCCCGAGTCGCCGGAAGCACTTGGCACTTGCGCAGTGTACGCGTCCCGAGGATTTGTTCGAGCACCAAGTCGGTTGCCCCAGCAAAGAGGCCGACGTACTGACGAGCGTGGATTTCGTCGATGAGGTAACGCTGGAGGTCGCCGCGGGCGACGGTGGGAATGGCGCCATCGCGTTTCGCCGGGAGAAGTTCGTCCCCCTCGGCGGGCCGTCGGGAGGCGATGGTGGACGGGGCGGGAGCGTGGTTCTGGTCGCGCACGATCGATTCTCCACGTTGTTCGACCTTCGCTACCGCAAAATCGTTCGCGCCGAGCGCGGCGAAGACGGCCGGGGCAAGGACCAGTTCGGCAAAGCCGGCGCCGATGTCCGGATCGAGGTCCCGGTCGGCACCCAGGTCTACGACCAGGAGAGCGACGCGCTGCTCGGGGACCTTCACGAGTCGGGCGCCGAGCTCGTGATCGCCCAGGGCGGCAGAGGCGGCCGCGGGAACATCAAGTTCGCGACGCCATACGATCGCGCACCGCGGCGTGCTCAGCCCGGCACACCCGGCGAGCGCAAGAAGATCCGGCTCGTCCTCAAGCTCCTCGCCGATGTCGGCATCGTGGGCTTCCCGAACGTCGGCAAAAGCACCTTCATCGCGACGGTCTCCCGGGCGCGCCCCAAAGTCGCCGATTATCCGTTTACGACGCTGGTTCCGAACCTCGGCGTGGTGTCGCTCGGCGTCGATCGAACTTTCGTTATTGCCGACATCCCAGGCATCATCGAGGGAGCATCCGAAGGCGCTGGCCTGGGCCTCCGGTTCCTCAAGCACGTCGAGCGAACCGAGGTGCTCCTGCACATGCTGAGTGTGGACCCTGGCCCCGAGCGCGAGCCCGTCGCCGACTTCGACGCCCTCATGGCCGAGCTCGGGCGGTTCGACCCGAGCCTGCTGGAGCGGCCCATGGTGGTGGCGGTGAGCAAGTGCGACCTGCCGGAGGCTCGCGAGGCCTACGAAGAGGTCCGCAAAGCGCTCGAGCCGCGGGGCTTTCAGGTCTTCGAGATCAGCTCGGCAACCAACGAGGGGCTCACGCCACTGCTCGAAGCCCTCGAGGCTATTCTGAGGCGGCCAGACGACGCTTGAGCTCGACGGCGGCCCATCCCGCCGCTTCGCGCACCACCTCGGAAGGGTGGCTCCGTCTCGCGTCGTCCAGTACCGGCAGGTGAAGCTCCTGGCCGCGATTTCCCAACACCAGCGCGATGTTACGAGCTAAACCTTCGTGCTGCGCACGTTTGATCGGTGAGCCTTCGGCCCAGGCGCGAAACCCGTCTTCGGTCATCTGAAGAAGCTGCGCCGCATCGACCCCCGTCCACCGATCCCCTGGCTCGAAGGCGTCCAGCGAACCGTCGCCTGCGCCCGAGGTCTGGTTGTACGGACACACGTCTTGGCAAACGTCGCAGCCAAAGGCCCATGGACCGAGCGCTTTCCGGTGCTCGGTCGGAATCGCTCCGCGGTGCTCGATCGTCAGGTACGAGATGCACTTGCGGGCATCGAGGATCCGCGGCGCAGAGAACGCCCGCGTCGGGCATGCGTCGAGACACAGGGTGCAGCTTCCGCATCGGCGGTCCATCGGCTCGTCCGGGCTCAGGGGCGCCGTCGTGACGACACAGGCCAGGAACGCGTGCGAGCCGAGGCCGGGCACGATCAGACAACAGTTCTTGCCGACGAAGCCCACGCCCGCCCGTTCGGCCCATGCACGCTCGAACACCGGCTTCGAATCCACCGCCACCCGAGCAACGAAGCCTGCCTCTTGCAGCACGCGCGCCACCTTGCGGCTCTTCTTCGTCAGCACGTTGTGGTAGTCGCGGCCCATCGCGTACTTCGCGATGCGCGCGGGCGGCGGTCCCTCGTAACCATGACGCCGGACGTATGGCGCGGCCATCACAATGACGCTCTTCGCGTTCTCGAGCATGTTCGGGTCCCGCGGGTCCTTCCGCACCGAAGCGGTCGTCGCCATCCACGACATCTGCCCGTGGAACCCGGCCGCGAGCCAATCATCGAGATGCGCGGCCTCCTCCTCGAGCGCCCGTGCTTCCGCGATGCCGACGCGCGCGAAACCAACCGCCTCGGCCTCTGCTTTGACCCGCGCGGTCAGGTCCGCATCTTGGCTCATCCGAGGCCGGAGCCGGGCGCTGCGGGCCGCACTTCGGGGGCGTGTTCTTCGTGCTCCCTCGGCTGCGCGGGCGGAGACTTCTCGGGAGGCCGCTTGGGCTCGTCCTCTTCTCTCGATTCCTCGTCGCGCGTCTTCCAGGTTGGGCGCGCGTCGGCCGGAACGACGGTGTTCCAATCGGGCGCATCGGTCAGGCCATCCTCATCCTCCGGCATGCCCCTCGGGTGTGGAAGAATGTACGGCTCGGCGTTGAACGTGCCGCACTGACGCTGGTTTCGATAGAAGCCCCAGTGGAAATACACACGCCCATCCCCGCTCAGAATCGACGACGGCGCAGGCGGGTACGGCTGCCCACGCAGCACCGAGTTGAACGCGCCGAAATCAAACGGCAGGAGCCCGCTCGATCGAACGACCCCGATTCGATGCACCGAGCCGTCGCCATTGAGCACGATCTCGAGCTTTGTCATCAGCGTTGGGTCCTGATACGGGCTTCCGCCGATCGGTAGGCTCCTCAAGAATCGATCCGCGAACTGCTGGTGGATGCGTCGATGAACGGCAGCGATGTAGGTCGCGAAGGGTGACGCCGCGGCGTTGAGCGCCGTCGTCGCCCCAGGCTTCACGCCAGGCGCGTAGTTCTCGATCGCAGCCCGGAACTCGTTCCAGGTCTTTTCGCGCGCGATGCCTCGCTGGGAGGACTTGCGTTCGGCGATGTAGGCTCGCCGATCCTCTTCGAGCTTGTCCGAACCGACGGCCGCCTCGTATTGGGACCAAGCCATCTTGCCACCGGGGCCACGCCCCTTCGCGCGTTCGCCGCCACCCTGCCCGGCACCGCTCGGTCGACGAATGCTGAACGTCCCCGCTGCATCGGTGATGGTGATGGTTTCGTCGGCGCGCTCACCGGCCCGGTCGCCCGACGTGTTCGATTGCTTCCCGTCCGGCGCCTGGCGCGCGACGCGTTCGGCCTTGATCGGGTCTGCTTTGATCGCCTTGTCGGGGCGCTTGCGCTTGGCTTCCTCTTCGGTGACCTTGCGCGCGTCGCTGCCCTCTTTGTTTCGAGCCTCGGCGACCTCCTGCTCGCGCGAATTGCCCCGCTCTTCCAGCGTGTCCGACGGCTTCTCTTGGCGGCCGGGGGACGGAATCGCATCGTCGCGAATCATGTTGCGAATCCGGGCGACGGTTTCTTCGGTGACCCGGTTGTTCTGCTCCGCGATGAACTGCGCGTTCTCGGGGGGCTCTACATCGGGGTTGGTGCTGTGCTGCTGCACCGCTTGTCGCGCTTCCTGCGGACGGGGCGGCGGAGGCTTGTGCGCTTCTTTGGCCTGCGCCGCGACCGCCTGCGCCAACCGCTCGCGGTTCACCTTCTCGCGCTGGCGCGCCTTCTTTCGAGCGCGCTGGGACTTCGTGTCGTCCGGGACCTCGAAATCGACCTCGACGGGATCGTAGTGCTGGGCCTTCCTCGCCTCCTCGTCCGCCGCCCGCAGACGGTCGGCCAGCCCGCCGAGCACATCATAGACAGGAAGATGCACCAATAGCGATGCGATCAACGCAAGCGCAAAGGCGATAACGACTGGTTCTCGGTAACGACGACGCACGGAAGCTCTTACGGGGTTAAATGCACTTCCCCCATGTAGGGTTACATCGCCCTCCGCGGCGAGCAAAGACTCGACGAGGGGTTAACGTCCGCGGGCGGTGGGGACACTGCGAGACCCGCTAAAACCCCCTGAAGATGGCCTACTGAAGCCCCCGGGGCGCCCACCGCTCGAACGCGATGCCCCGAAACTGGGACGGCTGAAACCGCTTCCTCGAGAGGGACCGGGGCTCGATCGACCGACGCTCGGGCGACCGAAGCTGCCTCCCCTCGACGCACTCGGGCTTGGGCGACCGACGCTCGGGCGACCGGCGCTGGGGCGCCGCACGCCACTGGTGCGACTCGGAGCCGTGCTCGGGCGCGGCCGCGAAACCGTCCTGGTGAGCGCCGGCCGAGTGCCAACACGGCCAACGGTGCCGGTACGGGTGGTCGATGTCGGAGGCCGACCGACCACCGTGGTCCGCGTAGGCGTTGGGCGCGCACGGCTGACGGTGTCGACCCGACTCACGCTTGGACGCGTTCGTGTCACGGTTCCCGTTCGAGTCGGGGTTCCGCCCACACGCCCGACGATCGTGGTGCGCCCGTAGGTCGTCGGAGGCCGCCGCCCGACCGTGGTGGTGCGCCCGCCCGTGTAGCCAGGGGGAGGTAGGACGCCGCGCCGCGGAACCGGGGTCGTGCGAACGGTCGCCGGTCGCCGCGGGAGACCTCTGTGTACCGGGACCGGGTGACGCGTGTGGTAATACGGATGATGGTAGGGCGGATACCAGTGCCACGGGCGATAGTAACCAAAACCGACATACACGCCGTACGGCCGATAGTATCCCGGCACGAACCACCACACGCTCGCGAAGTAGTCCCAGCGAGGCTGCACGAAGACATAGTTCACGCGTTCGACGACGCAGTGCCCCTCCACCCGCACGTAGTCACCATCGCTGTAGGCCCAGTATGGATCGACCCAAATCCCCTCGGGGCAGCGGACCACGGGTTGTTCCATAACGACGGTTTGCGGCGGTGGGGGAGCGGCCGCCGTGGCAGCCGTGGGCGCGGGCTCCTGAATGACGATGACGGTCTCCCCGTCGACCTGTTGGGTCGTGCCGGACTCCGCCTCGATGATCACGTAGGTCGTCGGGTCGGCCGCCTCGCCCTCCTGCGTGTCTCGAACGTAGCCATCGTGTGACACGTCGAGTTCGCAAGTCGTGTCGGTGCCGTAGCCGTCGGGTCCGTCGTAGTCGGCGCCCGCCGGAATCGTCGCCATCGTCGCGACCGACAATGAACACATCGCCGCGAGCCGAACTAGGAAATCCATGGGTCCTCCTTGATCTGTAAGTCTGCTTGGTCCGGCCGTCACCCCCCCATCGCTGAACGGGCTCGGGCCGCTCGACACAGCGCGCATAAAGTGCTTGGGTTTCGGCAATTCTGATGACCTCACGAGAAATAGACGCACAGACCGCCGAACTTCTTCAACGCTATGGATTTGAGGATATCCCCTTCGAATCGTTGAGAGAACGCTTGGCCCGGGGCGAGCTCGGGGCGGCTCAAAACCGGATCACCGGCCGCGTGGAGCCCCCAGACGAAGGCGATCTGCAGGCGCTCCCGCCCCTCGGCGGCGACGTGCGGCGGGCACTGACGGACCGCGGCGAGGAAGCCATGCGACAGGGCCACGTCGCAGCGGTGATCTTGGCGGGTGGCATGGCGACTCGGTTTGGCGGGGTCGTCAAGGCAGCTGTGGAAGTGCTCGATGGTCAGTCGTTCCTGGAGCTGAAGCTCAAGGACATCGCCGCGGTGGCGGAGCGGGCCAACGCGACCATCCCGGTATATCTAATGACGAGCTTTGCGACCGACGAAGCGATTCGACAGATGGCAGAGCCACTCAGCACACAGCGTTGTCCAATCAAGACCTTCCCACAGTTCATCTCGCTTCGCGTCACACCGGAAGGCGAGCTCTTCGAAGATGGTTCGGGCGCCCTCTCCTCCCACGCACCCGGCCACGGTGATCTCACGTTCGCGCTTCGCCGCTCGGGCATCCTGAAGGACTTTCGCGATCGCGGCGGCCGCTTACTGATGATGTCCAACGTCGACAACCTGACGGCCACGCTAGATCCGGCCATTATCGGTGCACACATCGAGTCGGGCGCCGCGCTGACGGCGGAGATGGCGCCGAAGGAGCCTGGCGACAAAGGGGGGGCGCCGGCGCGAGTCGGCGGAAAAGCCCAAATCGTGGAAGCGTTTCGCTTTCCCGAAGACTTCGACCAGGAACGCATCCCGGTCTTCAACACCAACACATTCGTGCTCGATGCCGCCGCCATCGATGTGGACTTTCCGCTGACCTGGTTCGCGGTGAACAAGACGGTGGACGGAAAGGCCGCGGTGCAGTTCGAGCGCCTGGTCGGTGAGTTGACCGCTTTCCTCGACTCGGCGTTCCTGCGTGTCGAGCGGCACGGGCCCGACGCTCGCTTTCAGCCGATCAAGACGCCCGAGGACATCGACAAAGAGCTCCCCGACATCATAAAGGCGCTAAAAGCCCGCGGAAGCCTCTAACGCGTACTCAAACAACCCTAGCGGGCGGTTCGGGGGCCGTCGCCGTGAAACGCGAGTTGTCCGCACGCGGCTGCGACATCGTCACCGCGCGTCTTTCGAACGAACACCGAGAGACCCCGGCGCGTCAGCTGCTCTTGGAAACGAGTGACGTGGCTCGAATCGGGAGCTTCTAGATCAGACGCGGAGATAGGGTTCATCGGTATGAGGTTCACCTTCACGGGGATGCCGCGGAGAAGCTCGACCATCCCGTTCGCGTCCCGGATCGAATCGTTCACGCCCTTGATCAGCGTGTACTCGATGGTGATTCGCTGGCGCTTCGGCATGGGATAGCGTCGTAGTGCGTCGGTCAGTTCATCGAGGCCGTGCTTGCGGTTCACCGGCATGATCGCGCTTCGGTCTTCATCGCGCACCGCATGAAGGGAGACCGCGAGCTGCACACGACCGTCGAAATCCTTTCCGAGGCGATCGATTTGCTTGACGAGCCCGCTCGTCGACACCGTG
>PVMS01151694.1_pt1 | contig 12970 bp, 10 predicted proteins | sample 1853461 | NCBI WGS metagenome assembly PVMS01 (sample SAMN08582032, study PRJNA380276) | Marine sediment metagenome, whole genome shotgun sequencing project. | isolation source: ocean sediment barecode stripped | collected 2017 | reverse complement strand
TATTATGCGTGTATCGCACCTGAATATAACAGAACAAATCCCACCGTGTCGTTGATTCCATGCGCCAGGATCAGTGGCCAGAGGTTCCGATTGAGCAACACAAAGGCTGTTCCGTAGACCAGGCCTCCAATGCCAATAAGTATCATTTCTACAGGGCCTTGGTATGCGTGAATGCCTCCGAAGGCAATTGCTTGGATCGCAATCGCTAATCCCCACGCCCATCGTGTGGCTCCGAAAAGCTCGGCTAACCGTGTTAAAACAAATCCTCGAAAGAAGATCTCTTCGCCAAAAGCAGCCAGCAACCACACAAACGGCAGAATCATCAGCAAAAGAGGTAGGTTGCCGGGCACATCTGAAAAACGGCCTAGCTGCTGTGTTTCCCCAAAGACGGATACCAACACCGGTGTCGCTAAACCAGTGACAAGCGCATCAGCGATCATAATAACAGGGACCCAACGAAGCATCAGTTGCATCTGAGGTGGAAACTTCAATCCAATGTTCTCAAGCCCGGCCGGTCGTGCCCGTAGCCAAAGGACTAAAACCACCACAAGCAGGAAGTTCAGCCAAGCGGTTTCAACAACCGGAAGTAGTGACCATGCGTCTGGAATCCAAGCTGAGTTCCTGGCGACCAGGATAACTGCGTATCCCAAAGAGAACGCAAAGAAGTCTACGTTGGACAAGATCCTGCGCTCACTCAATGTGGCCACCAGGAATGCAATTGTTCAGGTACATCACGCCATCTCTTTATTGGGCCGAGATGGGATATTAATACCTGTAACTACTATAGGTTCAAGGTTTAATGTCAATGTGAGACCTTCGGTTTAATGTTTATGCAAAAGGCTGCTTTCAATTTGATGCCTAATTGTATTGTTGGAAGCGACTTAATTATGCATTCGGCCGGTAGCGTACATTCGATATTGTGTAGAAAAGGACCACCAGTGACCGTCCGCTATTGGCCGAGTGCTGCTATAAGCGGCGCTGAAATTTGTAGTAAACCTATACCTGCTTACGGGTCAGTAGCGGTTGTTCAGCTAATTGCATAACACTTAGGTTCAGCGATCACCCTTTGAATTATTGCTGCACAACTGTACGCTGTCGTTTCGGTGCCCCCTAATATGGAGACCATCTACATGATTGCGACTGCCTGGTTTATCTATGCGTCTTCAATAGCTATAGAGAGAACAAAATCATGACAATTTCACTGGCATCACCGCTTAACCTGCCCTGCGGGGTTTCCATTCCTAACAGGCTGGGCAAAAGCGCCATGACCGAAGGTCTGGCCGATGCCAATGACAACCCCACCGAAGCGCTAATCAATCTCTATCGAACCTGGTCAGATGGCGGTACCGGGTTGCTGATGACCGGAAATGTGATGGTTGACCGGCGTTATCTGGAGCGTGCCGGCAACGTGGTACTGGAAGATGACCAGGCCATGCCGATGCTCCGGCGGTGGGCTGCGGAAGGCACTCATGGTGGCAATCAGCTATGGATGCAAATCAGCCATCCTGGACGACAATGCCCGCGAATGGTCAATAGCCAACCACTGGCACCCTCTGAAGTTCAGCTAAAATTGCTGGCCAATTTCTCCAAACCGCGAGAAATGACTGAAGCAGATATCGAAGATGTTATTCAACGATTTACCCGCTCAGCCTCCCTGGCGAAACAGGCAGGATTCACCGGCGTTCAGATCCACTGTGCACATGGCTACCTGATCAGCCAATTTCTGTCACCGTTGATAAACCGCCGCGATGACCAGTGGGGAGGATCACTGGAGAACCGTGCACGGCTGTCGAGACGTATTATTCGCTCTGTCAGGGAGGCAGTTGGACCCGGTTTTCCGGTATCTGCAAAACTGAACTCCGCAGATTTTCAGAAGGGCGGCTTCGGCTTTGACGACTGCATAACTGTTGCCAGGTGGCTGGCTGAAGACGGGCTCGACCTGTTGGAGATTTCCGGCGGCACTTATGAACAGGCAAGCATGTTCGACCTGGACACGGCTGAAGTTCGCGAAAGCACCCGCAAACGTGAAGCCTATTTTCTTGAATACGCCACCAACATCCGTGAGTCGGCACAAATCCCGCTGATGATTACCGGTGGATTTCGCAGTCGAGCGGTAATGGAAGACGCAATCAATTCCGGTGAGGTGGATCTGATTGGCCTTGCACGGCCTCTATGCACGCAACCGGGTTTGTCAAAACAGCTGATGGACCAGTCTATCGATACTGTCGATTGCTACGAAAACGGGCTGGTCCTCGGAAGTGGCTTTTGGGGCAATAACAGCAGCTCAAGCCTGATAAAGGCAATTAATGCCTTTGGCCAGATTGGATTTTACTATTGGCAGATAATTCGTTTGTCTCAGGGATTGCCGGTGCAACCCGAGCTTGGTGTTCTGAAGGCATTTTTCAGGCATACGCTCAATGATTTCCAGTTAGTCCAGCGGCGTAAAAAAGCCGTCAACAAAAATAAAGAGTACTAAAATCATCGCTCAATTCAGTTCCGCTTTCTGGCCGGGACTGGCCAACGCCTCGCACAATGGTACGTTGTCCAGCGTAATTCGCTGGATGGGGATTTCACCCGAGATACCGAGTGAGGTGATCTCATAATTCACCAGTCCTGCGGTGCAATCCGCGAAATCCAGCGTCATGGTGCCATCACCCGCCGGGTCTGTCGTGGCGGGCGGCTGCGCAGCATCGAACACACCGCCTTCAGTTACGAATATTCTCAGGGTGGCCGAATCCCCGTCGTAGGGCCCTTGTGCGGTCAACCAGCGATGCCCAGGCTCACCCAGCAGGGCAGTAACATCCTCTGGTGGGCGTTCCGTGTCGTAAGTAAACCAGGCCACGTAAATTTGCTTTATTTCAGGAAAAACGATGATCAGGAACCCCTGCCCATCGGTGGCGGGGTTGTACCAGGCATCATTCAGGCCGGGGTTGATCTGAAACTCTCTGCTGCGAACCACAACGGCATTGGGTTGCTTCAGATTGCCTGACTGGCTGGGGATAATATCTTCAATGTAAGTCCCCCCGGGGGAGAACATTTTGATCGAACTCGTGCCGCCGTTACCAATCAGGATGTTGCCGTTGGGCAAAAAATCCACGCCTTCTGATTCCGACAGGCCCTGGATGAAGTCACCCAGGTAGGCACCTTCAGAATTGAACCTCCTGACGGCGCCGCCATCGTAATCGGACACCAACATGTCACCGTTATCATCAAACCAGGCGTTGGTCGGTCCGGTCAGGTTAGTCACGATGAAATTCCCCTGATCTATACCATTGGCGTCAAATTTTCGGACCAGTTGCCCATCGTATGTAGCAACGTGCAAATTTCCTGCGCTATCCCAATCCATGCCGAGCCCTTTGGACAGGCCCAGGTTGGTAAAGTCATCAACAAAAGTACCGTCCAGCTGAAAACGCCTGACCCTGCCATTCCCGCTCCCCTGGATGACGTAGAGTAGGCTATCGGCCCCGATTTTCATGCGGGTAGGCGCGATCACGTCCGAAGTAAAAACGTCGATGAAGGCTCCGGTTTCTGCGTTGTAACGGTTGATACTGCCGCTGTTGAAGTTGGAGATGAGCACCGTGTTGGCATCTTCCAGGAAAACGATGTCATGTGGCCAGGACAGGTTTTCGGTGATAAAAACCTCCGGGTTTTCACCGTTTTCATCAAACTTCAGGATTTGCCAGGGTGGCTGGCCAAAGTTGCCGGCATCACTGACATAAATATCAAAGCCCTGGGAAAACGCATTCGAAGAACAGAGTACGGCGCACAATATTGGAAGCAGTATTTTCATATTGATTATCGTAAGACTAAAATGCCTTTCTTGTCACGCAGAATTTACAGCTTGATGAACATCCAGATCGTTTGCTACCCTGATGATTCTCGCCATCCGATTGTTTAACCTTTACGGGAGAATATCGATGTCGAAGCTCAGCCCATTTAAAATTCTTTTGATCCTGCTGTGCAGCAGCTTATTCCTGCTGGCTTCACCGTTATCGGCGGACAAGCCCGATAAAAACGGCCACAAGACCAACTTCGATTTATCTGTGATGGTTTCCGCCGGAATAAGTTTCGGCGATGCGCGCCAACTGGCGGTTGGTCAGGGCTTGACCGGCATGAAACCCCTGCCCCCGGGAATCCGTAAAAACCTGGCACGCGGCAAGCCGATGCCGCCGGGAATCGCCAAAACGCGCATGCCGAACTCCTTCATCAGTCAATTACCCAGGCACCAGGGCTATGAATGGCAACAGGCGGGTAGTGACCTCGTTTTGGTCGTCACCGGCAGCCTGGTAATCTCCGACGTGCTGGAGGGCGTGTTTGATTGAGCCGGGAGATGTATCTTACTCAGGCTCGACGACCCCACCTGGGTACTTCTCAGGTTCAATATCCGTGTCCAGGTGCATAAGTTTCTTGAGCAACGGCGTCAACACCAGCAAAACGCCGGCTACGGACAGCGCGTAGATGCCCAGCAGTTGATAGACGTCCTGGTAGTTCGCCAATGCAGCAGCCGGATCGCTGAGTTCACCCCCTACCCGGTCCACACTGGTTAATTGGGCGATGAGACCGGAGATGAAATTGGATGCCGACATGCCCAGGAAGTACACACCCATCATCATTGCGACGATCCGGTGTGGCGACAGTTTCGTCACCATCGACAGGCCCACAGGAGCCAGAGCCAGTTCACCCATCACCAGCAACAGGAAGTTTAATACAAACCAGAACAGGGCCACCTGCTGTCCGGCGGCGGTGATACCGATTCCAAACGCCAGCATCAGGAAAGCCAGCGCCAGCAGGGAAATTCCGATCACGAACTTCATCGGCGCCTGAGGTTCCAGCCCACGCCGCCCCAGTGCGTACCACATAATGCTGTACAGCGGCGCCAGCAAAATCACGAAAATGGCCGGCAGGGACACCAGGGAAGCGGCCTGGATTTCAAATCCAAACACGACCCGGTCGACCATGCGGTCAGCAAACAGCACCAGTGAACTGCCCATTTGTTCGTAAAACGCCCAGAACCCCACGTTGAACAGGATCAGAACGCTGACAACGATAAGTCGGTCACGCTCGACCGGGCTGCAACGGAAAAAAGCGTACCAGATGACCAGCGACGCCATGGCAATACCCATCAGTGTAAGCAGGTGCCCGACCAGCGCCTGGTGCTCCAGCAGAACCCAGGCAAAGAGCACCAGCAGCAGTGATGAAGAATAAATAAGCCATTCGACATTGATTCCCGCAAACACCTTGCGCCTGAGCCGCTCCGGATCAGGGGGTTCCGCGTGCCCCAACAGGTATTTCTGGCCCTTCAGAAAACCGAGCAGACCGGCCAGCATGCCGACGCCGGCTATTCCAAAACCCCAGGACCAGCCGTATTCAAAAGCCAGCCAGGCCGTCAACAGGGGTGCAATGGCAGCACCGATATTAATGCCCATGTAGAAAATCGTGAAACCAGCGTCACGGTGGGGGTCATTTTTATCGTAAAGCAGGCCCACCACCGTGGAGATGTTGGTCTTGAGGAATCCTACACCGGTGACAATCAGGGCCAATGACAAAAAGAACCCATTGAGGAAGACCGGGTCCCGCTCAACAACCCTGACCCCTGCAGCAACAGCTTCCATCGCCTGCGGGCCTTCGATCGCCAGGCCCAGTTGCCCGACGACGATCAGGATGGCACCCAGGGTGACGGATTTTCTGGAACCGAGGAACTGGTCGGCAAAAATTCCCCCAAACACCGGCATCAGGTACACAAATGCGGTGTAGGCGCCATAGATCAGGAAAGCCTCATCGTCGGAGTACAGGAAATGCTGGGTCAGGTAAAACACCAGCAAGGCCCGCATGCCGTAATAACTGAACCGTTCCCACAACTCCGTGGAAAAACAGATGAACAGACCGGGTGGATGCCCGCCAAACGGATTCAGCGACACTCTCAGTTAGCCTCTGTATACAAGTCGATTATTTCTTCCACCGCATCACTGCAGACCTGGCAGAAGATTTTGTTGCGGGTGAACATAATGCAGTTCATCTCAGAGCGGAAGTAACCACTGGCCTCGTAGTTGGCTCCCTCGAAAGCACCCACCACTGAATTAGTGGCCGGGTACTGAGCGAACAGGTTTGTTACCCATTCCTGTTCATCGCGAAACAGTTGATTCATTTCCGCTTCGGGCCGCTGGTCGGCCCTTAGCTGCCTGCGCCGTGCCTGATTCTCTCGCTGAAATTTTTCAAAGGCTTGCTTGGGCCACTCCGTCGGCAACGCTGTACCATCCTCTACCAGGCGCCGCCATTTGAGCTTCTGAGGGTCGTGCAAAGCGGTCACATTGGGTTCCCAGGGTTCCGGCCGATCTGTGGAGGGCTCATACGCCACGTCCGAGGTGTAATATTCGTCCGCCAACGCGGCGAAGTGATGGCCAAGTTCGTGCACAAAAACATATTCCGACCAGTCGCTGTCGGCCGCCACCGTGCTGAAGAGTCCGTAGATGCCGCCACCGCCGTAGGTTTCTGAATTTCCGAGAATTACGATGAACTCGTACGGTGCATGCTGCAGGGCCCGCCGCATACCAAGATTATCGAAGGCGAGAATGTAACGCTCGGATCGGAAGGCGTCGTAAGTAGTGCCAGACGGGCTGTGCCGGAAGATGCCGTTGGAAGGCCGGTTGACTCCGGATTCAACGGCCGGCGGGTTGATTCCCCATACGTTGAAATCACCGGCCCGCTCTTTGAAGGGCGAATAGGTAAACAACGCATCCGTCAGGCGCTGGGCGTCTGCCGCAAACTTATCCGCTTCCGCGGCCGTATAGCCGTCACCGAGTATCACCAGGTCAACTTTGCCGGAAGGCGCGCCACTAACGTGCAATTCCAGCACCCCGGCCGGCGCGGGAGCGTGAGCACGGACCACCAGCATGTCATCCGTGTCGATATCGACCGCCCAGATATTGTCAAATCCCTGCGCCTGGTTGCGTTTGAGAATACGCAGGCGCACCGGCTTGTCCGGCTTCGGGAAGCGCACGGATTCATGGAAAGTGCGATTCATATTCCGGGCTTCACCGGTAGACTGCCACTCCTGGAAAATCGAGGAGTAGCCACGCGAATAGAGCACATCCCCGCTCTCGGTGTCTTCGACCTGGAGCATGAAATACCCGCGCTGAGCGGTATCGAGCGCCTTGTCTGGATTGCCCGGCCACGGCAGCGGTTCAATTACCACCTGGTGCAGGCTGAACATTTCCATATCGGCATTTCCACTGTGGTAATAGTCCACTCGCACCGTGGGTGGAGCCGCCTGTGCAATAGCTGTAAAGGACGCACCCAGCAGCAGATATGAAAAAAGTAATTTCGCTAAAAATGATTTCATATCAATAGGCCTGATGTTTTGCTTTATTGTCGGGGCGAAGACATCTTACACTGATCATCAATCAGCAAGTCATGACGGCAGTAGATGATGAGCAATTATTCTGCTTTTTCGATTCTTCGAAACGCGTTTTCCGGCCACCGGAACTGGACGCGTGCATGGCAGGATCCGGAACCTCAAAAGCACTACGATATCGTGATTATCGGCGCAGGCGGGCATGGCCTTGCTACCGCCTATTACCTGGCAAAATACCAGGGTGTTAAAAGTGTCGCGGTGCTGGAGAAAGGCTACCTGGGTGGAGGCAACACCGGGCGTAATACACAGGTCAGCCGGTCCAACTATTTTTATCCGCAAAGTTGTGGTTTTTACGAACACTCGCTGAAGCTGTTTGAAAACCTGGCGCAAGAAGTCAATTTCAACGTGATGCTCAGTCAACGCGGGATTCTTTCCGTCTGTCATAGTCAGCACGAGATGGAGATATACCGCCGCTGGGCCAATGCGATACAGATGAACGGCATCGATTCCGAGATTCTGACCCGTGAAGACATTAAAAAACGTGTGCCGCACATCAACCTGGACTGCAGGTTCCCGATATGGGGCGGCTTCATTCAAAAGCGTGGCGGAATCTCACGGCACGACGCGGTAGCCTGGGCTTATGCACGGCAGGCTTCGGCAGCCGGGGTGGACATCATCCAACAATGTGAAGTTACCGGCATGGAAACTACGGACAGCCGCGTGACGGCCGTCCAGACCAGCAAGGGCACCATTACGGCCGACAAATTTGCGCTGTGTGTAGCAGGACACAGCAGCCAATTGGCCGCAATGGCCGGCTTACGCCTGCCAATCACCAGTATTACCTTACAGGCGATGGTGACCGAGCCGGTTAGGCCAATTTTTGATACCGTCATGATGTCGGCACGCATCCATGTTTACGTCAGCCAGTCCGACCGGGGCGAGATCGTAGTTGGCGGCGGTGCGGACCTCTATAACTCCTATGCCCAGCGTGGTGGCCTGAATTCCCACCAGGACAATTTTTCCGCCCTGGTCGAACTCCTGCCAATATTCAGCCGCCTGCGTCTGATGCGCCACTGGGCGGGCGTGTGCGACATGGCTTACGATGTCAGCCCCATTGTCGGCAAGACCGCGGTCGAAAACCTGTACGTATCGACTGGTTGGGGTACGGGGGGATACAAGGCGATTCCCGCCGGCGGTGATACGCTGGCCTACACCATAGCGAACGACAAGCCGCACGTTTTACTCCAGCCATTTCAACTGGAGCGTTTTGATACCGGGCGATTGGTGGATGAAGGCGCCGCCTCGGGTGTTGCTCATTAAATACATTAAGTTAACATTATAAGGTTATGTAAATGCTTAGGATACCTTGCCCATATTGTGGGTTAAGAGACCAGATCGAATTCCAATTCGGCGGTGAGACCCACATCACCCGGCCGGACAACCCGGAGCAGGTAAGCGATTCGGAATGGGCCAACTACATGTTTTATCGGGATAACATCAAAGGCCGCCATTACGAGCGCTGGGTCCACAGCTTCGGCTGCCGCCAGTGGTTCAAGCTGGCACGCGACACGGTAACCCACGAAATCACCGAAGTGTTCCTGATGGGTGAAACAAATGCCTAAACCAGGCCATAACACCGCCCGGCTCAGCAGCGGCGGATTTATCGATCGTGACAGGCCCATCAGCTTCCAGTTCAACGGGCAAAGCTACAGCGGTTATGAGGGCGACACCCTGTCTTCCGCCCTGCTGGCCAATGGCGTCAAAGTGCTCGGCCGCAGCTTCAAGTACCACCGCCCCCGCGGCGTATTCACCGCGGGGGAAGAGGAGCCCTGCGCATTGGTGGAAATTGGTGAGGGTGATGCGCGGGTGCCGACCAGCCGCGCCCCGATGATTCCCCTCAGCGAAGGACTGGTTGCCAACAGCCAGAATTGCTGGCCAACGGTGGGCTTTGATGTAGGGAGAATTATCGATTTTACGCACGTATTCTGGCCGGCCGGCTTTTACAACAAAACCTTCAAATGGCCCAGTTGGCATATATGGGAAGGCCTGATCCGGAAATCAGCCGGCCTGGGCCGGCCGTTGACCGGTCCTGACCCGGACCACTACGAACAGGTCAACGCACACTGCGATTTACTGGTATGTGGCGGCGGCCCTGCCGGGCTGATAGCTGCCCTGGCTGCCGGCCGGGCGGGCCTGCGGGTAATGGTGGCAGAGCAGGCGGAGGATTTTGGCGGCTCACTGAACTGGGAACAATACCAACTCGATGGCAAACCCGCATACGAATGGGTTCGCGATACTGTGGCAGAACTTACACGCCTGGGAAACGTCATCTTGCTGCCACGCACCACGGTGACCGGCGTCTACGACCACAACGTCACCACGCTGCTGCAGACCGGCCATAACAACGCCTGGCGTGAATGTTTCTGGACCATTCGGCCCAAACACATCCTGTTGGCCAGCGGCGCCATCGAGCAGGGACTGATCTTCCCGAATAACGACCGGCCCGGCATCATGCTGGCCAGCGCGATCCGGCAATACCTCAACCGTTATGCGATCAAGCCAGGGAATGAAGTGATCGTTGCCACCAATAACGATACGGCTTACCAGACCGTATTCGACCTGGCTCGTGAGCAGATAGCGGTGAGCACGGTGGTCGATGTCCGCAGTAAGGTAAGTGAAGTGCTCCGCCAGCGCGTGGCTGACCTGGGTACGTACCTGTTGACCGGCGCCAGGATCAGGGACACCAGCGGCAGCAAGGGCATCAACTCAATCAGGATTGAAAGTCTTGAAGGCAAGGACCTGGGCAGTAGAAACCTTGACCTGCTGGCCGTTTCCGGGGGCTGGGCCCCACGCGTTCACCTGCTGGCCCACGCACGCGGCACACTGCGTTTTGACGCAGTTTCACAGAGCTTTCTGCCCGACCGGTTGCCTGCAGGCTTCACGGTCACCGGCGCAGCCAATGGTAGTACCGGCCTGGAAGAGTCACTGGAGGAATCAGCAAGTGCCGCCAGTGTGATCTGCGCAACCCTGGGTTTCCCGGCTGAACAGATTCAGACACCCATTGTCACCAGCAGCATCGTGGAGTCGCGAAGCGTCAGCCCGGCGCAAATCGATACCTCAAAGCCACGGCAATGGATCGATCTTGCGCATGACGTCACCTTCGGTGATGCCGAACTCGCGGTCCGCGAAGGCTATGTTTCGGTGGAGCACTTCAAGCGCTACACCACCACCGGCATGTCCGTCGACCAGGGCAAGACCGGCAACCTGAACGCCTTCATCGTGCTCGGAGCGCTCACCGGCCGCAACACCGGAGAGGTTGGCACAACCACCTTCCGGCCACCTTATGTGCCGGTCACGCTGGGCGCAATTGCCGGCCGTAACATCGGTGAGTTCTACGCGCCTCGGCGCTACCTGCCGGCTCATACTGTCCATCAGAAACTGAATGCCCAATTCGAGGATTACGGCTGGCAGCGGCCCGATTGCTATCCGCGACCGGGCGAATCAACAGAGCAGGCAATCTACCGCGAAGCCAAAGCCGTACGGACTGCTGTCGGCGTGTTCGACAATTCACCAATCGGCAAGCTGGAGGTGCGTGGCCCCGATGCCGCTGAATTCCTGAACCGGGTTTATATCAACAACGTCTTGACCCTGATACCTGGCCACGCCCGTTACGGCCTGATGCTGAATGAAAACGGGGTGATTATCGACGACGGCGTGTTCGTACGCCTGGCCGGAGACCATTTCCTGGTACACACAACCTCCGGCGGGGTCGCGCGCATCGGCGCCATGATGGAGGAATGGTTGCAGTGCGAGTGGTCGAACCTGCAGGTGCTGGTAGATGACATGACCACGCAGTGGGCGAATTTCACCATCGCCGGGCCAAAAGCCAGGGATGTCCTCACGGCACTGGGTACGGACATCGATATTTCAGCAGGCGCCCTGCCCCACATGGCGGCTGCTGCGGGTACTGTGGCAGGGTTGAACGCCCGCGTGGTCCGGGTGAGTTTCAGCGGGGAACTGAGTTTCGAAATCAATGTACCGGCACGCCGGGGCCCGGCGTTCTTCGAAACCATCCTCGAAGCTGGCAAGCCCTTTGATATCACCCCTTATGGCATCGAGGCGTTGATGGTTCTGCGAACTGAAAAAGGCTACCTGCATGTAGGCTCCGACACCGATGGCGCATCCACGCCTGATGACGTTGGCTGGGGTCTCGTGGCCCGTAGGAAAGCCACCGATTACATCGGCAAACGTTCACTGTTCCGGGCAGGAAACATGGACCAGGATCGAAAGCAGTTGGTCGGACTGGAGCCGCTGGATCCGAACCAGCAGGTCCAGCCGGGCGGACACCTGTTGATCGGCAAAGACCGGCAGCCACCGGCCGAAACTGACGGCTGGATCACATCAGCTTGTTTCAGTCCCAACCTTGAGCGATCCATTGCTCTTGGTGTATTACGCGCCGGAAGGGACCGGAACGGGGAAATCCTGACGGTTTGTGACGAAGACCAGCGGTTCAATGTTAAAGTCGTCTCTCCGGTGTTTTATGACCCGGAAAACGACAGGCTGAAAGACTAAGTACATGAAGAACAAGAACATAGTCCGCAGCGATACGCTTGAAATCGAAGAACTGGCGAGCGTCGCCATCGTGCGCGTGCATAGCCTGCCAGAACCGCAAAAGCCAGCCCCCATCCCGATCAATTTGCCCACAAAGACCGGCCACTGCAGTGGCGACAACCCTGTCGCTCTGTGTCTTCGCCCGGGAGAATGGCTGCTGGTCAGCGAATCGACTGAACCATCAGGCCTGCTGCAGCACGCAGGCAGCATTATTGATCCAAAACGCACGGCCGTGACCGATAACTCCGACGCTCTTACCGTTTTCCGGCTTTCCGGCAACGGCGCCCCATGGTTATTGAGCAAGCTCAGCGGCCTCGACTACCTGGCGGGGACAGCGAGCGGTGAACATTGCGCACGGACCAGGATGGGGCACATTGCGGTAGTCGTTCACCACCACGAGGTAGATGACGGGCCATTTGTATTTGACCTGGTTTTTGACCGCAGTTTGTCAGAATATCTCGGGGATTTACTTACCGCATCCGCACCGCATGCGGATGACCTGGCTAACGCTTATGGCTGAGTGAACACATGGCTACCATTTACAAAAAACACGAAAAATGGTCATCCCGCTTCACCTTTCTGCTGGCTGCGGTGGGCGCCGCAGTCGGCCTGGGCAATATCTGGAAATTCCCATACGTTACCGGGCAAAACGGCGGCAGTGCCTTTGTGCTGGTCTACATACCGGCTGCATTCTTCGTCGTAACAGCCATCCTGATCGCTGAAATTGCGCTCGGACGCTGGGGTGGGCAAAGCCCGCCCAATGCCATGGCAAATGTTGCCGAGGGCCACGGACGCTCCAGCTCGTGGTCAATCGCCGGCTGGTTCGGCATGCTTGCCGCCTACCTGATTGCCTCATACTACAGCGTGATCGCCGGTTGGTCGGTGGTCTATATCTTTAAAAATGGCGGCGGTAACTTCAGCGGCCAGGACGCGGCCACCGTCAGCGCCGAATTCGACGCACTGCTTGCCAGTCCCACGCAGCTTACTCTCTGGCACGGAATTTTTATG
>PVMS01129124.1_pt1 | contig 12970 bp, 12 predicted proteins | sample 1853461 | NCBI WGS metagenome assembly PVMS01 (sample SAMN08582032, study PRJNA380276) | Marine sediment metagenome, whole genome shotgun sequencing project. | isolation source: ocean sediment barecode stripped | collected 2017 | reverse complement strand
AGTTCGCCTAACGCTGCTTCATCGCCTTGGGCCACTTTCTGGACCAGGTCGCTATCGTTTGTTTGCTTTTCGTTCACCCAAATACCAATTTCTTAGCTTGCTTGATGCTACCGGTTTTATTGTACGTGGACCTTGACGCTTTGCCAATCGACGCTAGACTGCCCATAATCGCCTTGATACAATTTGCGGTTTAATATACGGGCTTTTATAGGAGCCATTATCCAATTAGCACGCCAGAGCTAGCATGCCAGAGCTAGCACGCCAGGACAGTTTTAATGACGCTTGAGAGTGAATTGGCCTTTTATCTCAGCGAGAATCCTGCTTGCAACTCAAGAGTTGCCCTTAACCGCAAAAAACACCCACATTGGATGCTATTCGCTCTTTTCACCTATCAAATTCTTCAGGCCAATAAATTATCGGATTTGAATTGACCCCAATCAAGAAATCAGTCAATTGGCAAAAATGGCGTCACCCGGCCGCTTTGCTCTTCTATACAGCCCTGGCCATCTGGCTCACCTGGCCTCTCATCCTAAATGCCAATTCTGCCTTGGCCGGCAGTTCAACTGATGCCCTGATGCACTATTGGAATGGCTGGATAGTTAAACAGACATTGGCTAGCGGTCAACTCCCATTGAGCACAGATCTTATCTTTTACCCTGAGGGAGTCAGCCTCATTCTTCATAACATGGCTTGGCTAAGCATCCTGCCCTGGCTTGCTTTACAAACAATCTTCGATGGTTTGTTAGCCTATAACATTATCTTCTTGATCAATCTGGTTTTGACCGGTTACGCCACTTTTCTGCTTGCTTCGCATCTTACCGGCAACACCCTGGCCGCGCTTGTTGCTGGGCTGATTTACCTGGCCTGGCCATATCGACTTTCGCAACTTGACCACCCGAATTTGATAAGCACTTACTGGATTCCCCTGCTCTTTCTTTTTTTGCTGGTCGCGATTCGTGAAGCAAGATGGCGTTACGGTCTGGCGGCCGGCCTGGCTTTGGCTCTGGTTGGTTTTACTCGCTGGCAATTGCTCATTCCAGCAGGCATATTGTTGGCACTATTTTTATTATTCACAGCCCGGGAATGGTTCGTTGACCGCCGCCACCGCTTAATGCTCCTAGCTTTTATGATAACGGCGGTCATTTTGTTGGCTCCAGCAGCCGGATTATTGTTAAGCCAACAGATGCGTAGCCCTGACTCCTTCGATACGCTTCTTCGGGAGAGCGAAGAAGCGGTGATGCAATCCGATTTACTTGCTTTCCTAACACCTACCGAAGATCATCCTCTGTTCGGTAAAGCGGCCGAATCCTTCTACGATCAATTTTATGCCGATCGTTCCTCATTACGTCGTTTTCCCGTTTATATCGGTTTTATCACACTGGTTTTGGCCATAATCGGTGTATGGCAAAGACCCCGGTTGAGTCTGCCCTGGGTCGTTATGGCCCTGGTAATTATTCTCATAGCCCTTGGCCCGATATTGCGCCTGAATGGCCGCTTGCTACCCGAAGTGCCAACCTTATATCGTTTCCTGGAGCCCCTCAAATTATTACGGCTCATGCGCGTACCAGAACGCTATACTATCGTCTTGGCTTTACCCATCGCCATCTTAGCTGCCTACGGCGTAAGTGCTCTATTAGAAAAGTTTCCGGGTAATTTGAGCAGGGCTGGTCAGCTTAAGCCTATCGCGCTATTTGCCCTGTTGGCGATCTTGATTTTGTTTGATTATGGTCATAGCCCCATTCCTTTACAGGCTGATGAAAGACATCCATATTTGGAACAGATGGCCGGCGAGACTGGCGACTTGGCTATCATCAATTTGCCTATCGACGACGTACAAAGCAAAGTACATATGTTTGACCAGACCATTCACGGACAGCCGCTGCTGCAAGGCCACATCTCTCGTCCACCTACGAACGCATATGATTTCATCGACGCCAATCCCTTACTGCGCTCCGTTCGTGTCTTTGACGAAATGCCTCCTTGGTTAACAGATGTAAGCCGCCAACTTGATACGCTAGCAGAACGAGGATTCAGCTCCATCTTAATTTACAAGAATCAAATTGGATCAGACCGGATCGAACGAATGAGGCGTTATTTGGCTTTTTCAGCTTTTTATGAAGATGATGACCTCGTAATCTTTCGATCCCAACCGAAAGCCGGGCGAGATTTCTCCATTGAGGCAGAATTAGCGCCAGGTCTTGGCCCGGTAGATTCTCTTTTCACGGCTGCTTGTGGGCAACCTGGACAGCTAATGGAGGTTGACGTAGCCTGGGGAACTTCGGCCGCCCAAAGTGTACCCTTTAATGCCCAGCTGGTTGTGCTTGATCAAGCTGACCAGGCCGTTCAAAGCCAAGTCTACCCATTAGATCCAGTTCGACCAGAAGCCTCACTACCGGCCAATGCCTTGTTTTGGGCCTATTATCCATTTCAACTTGCGCCAGATCTGGCTCCAGGCGATTATGATCTGGGACTCGCTCTTGTTAAAAACGAATTTGGCGATCCGGTTGGCGAAGTCACTTCCCTGGGTTCTTTAACCGTTTCCGATAATCCATGCCCACATGAACTACCTGAACAGGCCCAAAATGCGGATGCCCTTTTCGGAGGTGAAATCCGACTATTGGGCTACGAGGTGCAGCGTCCTTCGCCTGACAAGTTGGGCATAACACTTCATTGGCGAGGAGAGCAGAGGATGGAAACTGACTACAAGATATTTGTCCACATATTCGACCCCAGTACAGGCATACCGGTGGCCCAAGATGATGCCATGCCCCGTCGAGGCGGCTTGCCTACCCGTTTATGGGCTCCTGGAGATCTGGTGACGGATTCTGTTCCGATCGAGATCGGAGAGGTAGTGCCGGGAAATTACGGGATTGCCATAGGGGTCTATGATCCCGCTACGGGAGAACGCCTTCCTTTGCAATCAGCCGAAGGGGAGTTGTCGGATGACGGCCGTTTTGTTACCGGAGAAAGAGTCATTATTGGGCCAGGATAAAGTAACGTAGACCTTCGATTGCCTTGGAGGAATTGGGCAAAGCTTGTATTAAAAGGCTAATATAGAGAGATATGTCTGAATCAGTGAAGAAACTATGGCGCTCTCAGAGATTCCGAATCTGGGCCTTGGTATTCCTAATCTTTTTACTTGCGTTCATATTACGGGTAATTTATCCAGTTTCTCGGCCGCTCGTTTGGTCTGATCGTGCCTTTCATTTCATGAATGCTGTAGGAGAGCAGAATTGGATCGGAACATATAAGCGTTACCATCCTGGCGTATCAATCATGTGGCTGGCGGGCATCCCCTTGCGCCTGTTTTCGGTCGCTAATGGGGGACTGACTGCCGATCAAATGCTGGGAGTTGCTCCAACCCAGCCTGGCACGCTGGTAAACGCCCTGCAGGTCGCTGTCTTACCAGTTGTCTTCGTTATCTCTCTCTGCATCGCCCTGACCTATCCGTTATTGCGGCGACTCGCTGGACATCGTATTGCCCTTGCCGGGGCCCTGTTTTTGGCTCTCGACCCCTTCTATATCGGTTATAGTAAAGTTGTTCATCCAGACGCACTTCTAGCCACATTCATGCTGATGAGTGCGCTTTTTTTGCTTACTTATCTCAAGGAAAGACGCTTATTGACGCTCGCCCTGAGTGGCCTTTTTGCCGGATTCAGTTTTCTCAGCAAAAGTCCCAGCATTTTCTTGATTCCCTATGCATCTTTGGTTGTGACGGCTGGACTGCTGGTCCCATGGTATCGGTATCGGGCGCGAACCAACGATCCTACGTTGCCTTGGGCAAAGATTCTTTGGCCTATCGTCCGCACATTATTATTGTGGGCAGGAGTAGCCGCCCTTGCCTATGTCATCTTTTGGCCTGCAATGTGGGTAAGTCCCCTAGAAACGATTCAGAATGTCCTTGGCGGAGTGAGTAAACACCAGGCTAATCCGCATGACAATCCGGTCTTTTTTAATAATCAGATTCTTACTACAGATCCGGGAATCGGCTACTATCTTTCGGTAATAGGCTGGAAAACAACAGCTATCACACTGCCCCTCGTTGTGGTGGCCACGGCTTTCGCCCTCGTTCGTTTTCGTTCACCCAAGAGTTGGCCGGTGTGGGCCTTGCTGGCCTACGTCTTCTTTTTCACCATCCAGATGACCCTGGGCCAGTTTAAACAAATCGCCTATCTGCTACCAGTCTTTCCTGCCTTGGATGTTATCGCTGCCTTTGGGTTGGTCTGGAGCGCTGAAGCATTAGCCCGCTTAAAACCCTTGCGGGCATTTGCCCATTTCGATCGGGTGTTCATCATCCTTATTATTGGCGTTCAGGCCATAATTACCTTCGTTAGTTATCCTTATTTTACGGCGCATTACAATCGACTCCTCGGGGGCACCCAAGTTGCCCAGTATATCTTACCACAACAAGATCAAGGTGAAGGTCTAGAGGTGGCGGCACGCTTTCTTAATTCGCTACCCCACGGACAAGATGAGACTGCCCAGATTCATCCACGCGGCGCCATCGTTTTCAAGAGGGAGTTTGAAGGACGGACTTTGGTCGAGATCTCGCCCTTGGCCCGCTATCGAATTTATTCTCTAAACCACCTGATGCGACAGCTCGGCGATGAAGAATGGCTTGAGCAGTGGGAAGCGGATCAGAAAAATGAACCACTTCTAATCGTCGAGGTGGGTGGAATCCCTCAAGTTTGGGTATATGGTAAATTGCCCGAAGACCTGGCTGCTGGCGGCCCAGCCTTTGACCTCGACTATCGCTTGGGGGAAAATATCACTCTTGAGAATGTACGGCTAAAATCAGACACCATCAGCTCAGGAGATACGCTTACGCTGCTCATGTACTGGCGAGCAGAAAGCGAGATTAGCGGTGATTACACGGTCTTTACTCATCTTTTGTCGGCCGACGATGAACTAGTAGCCCAGCAAGACAATGTGCCTTTATTGGGTATCCGACCGACCACTACCTGGCGAAAAGGTGAGCTTCTTGAAGATCCATACCTTATTTTGACCGATTCAAACTTGCCAGGTGGAACCTATCTGCTGACTGTGGGAATGTACGATACGCTGAGCTTGAAACGATTGCCAGTTTATGATGCCAACGGCGAATTAATTCCTGATGCCCGTGTTGTCGTCGGGACTGTTGAGGTGGTCGATGAGACAACTAGCGGCAACTGATCGACATTGAGCGTGCGGGGAATTTCGGCCTAAACGGAAGTTGAAAGTATTTGCATTTCTACTTGCCTCTAAAATGTAGCCGGATATAATCCAATCACAATTAAATAACGCCAATTATTGAATGGTAATTCCAGTGATTGGCAAGCCTTCGGGGCAGGGTGAAATTCCCGATCGGCGGTAAGGTCTAAGCGCAGACTAAGCCCGCGAACCCGGTCTGAAATATTTTTTGGTCTGGGTTGATCTGGTGAGATTCCAGAGCCGACAGTGATAGTCTGGATGGGAGAAGGTATAGGTCGCGTCCAATGTTGGCCGTAACATGCCCCACCTTCCTATGGTGGGTTTTTTTATGGACTTATTTGCCGTTGGACAGGCGACCATTACCCAACGGCGCCGTCCCTCCCCCTTAGATGCAATATTATTATGTAAAGTATGTGACGCGGGTGGCGTCATTTGGACCTTGTTCTGTTAAGAACGACTTAAGGATATATTTTTCGGTGTTTCTGAATATGGGAATGACACAAGGGTCAGCTTCGACTGAATTGACCAGGAGAACACATTGAACTGGATTCGATCCCAGCCTGCCTGGCTGCCTATTGGTTTTTCTTTTCTACTCTTGGTTCTGGGGTGGCATTTGTTAGCGACCTTAGGTGGATATGATCGTTTTATCTTGCCCGGTCCATTAGATGTCTGGCGACAACTACAAATTGTTGTGGTCGACGGCCGTCTACTGCGCCACACTTTAATTACGACCGCTGAGGTGATTCCGGGTTTATTAATTGGTTGTCTGGTGGCCATACCATTAGGATATCTGTTAGCCAAATCACCGCTTGCTGAACGATTGATCTCCCCCTATCTTATTGGCTCCCAGGCCATCCCGATCATCGCCATCGCCCCATTGTTAACCATCTGGGTGAGTTCGACCTATTGGAGCCGGGTTACCGTAGCCGTACTGGTCGTCTTTTTCCCTATTGCCATCAACACTATCGCCGGCATGCGCTCGGTTCCTTCAGAATTATATGATTTGATGAACTCCTTGCAGGCCAGTCGTTGGCAAATTATGCGCAAATTAGAATTTCCGGCTGCCTTACCTATCCTTTTGGCCGGGTTAAAGGTTGGGGCGACCCTGGCAGTGATAGGTGCCCTGGTTGGCGAATTCGTTCAACCCAAGAGTCAGGGACTCGGATATTTGCTGGTGACGGCCCGCTATCAATTCAAGACGGACCTGGTCTTTGTTGTGCTGCTCACGTTGGCGGCCATGGCCTTGGCAATGTACGGCATTGTCGCCTTGCTCGAAAAACGTCTCTTACGCTGGCAGGTAGCAAATGGGCATTGAGTTTTGTTGGTTGACTGGCCAGGGTGATTTTTCTCGCTCCTTGACCAGACTATCCAGCCAAATCGATGACCTCTGGTACAGGAGTAATAAATGCGAAAAATAATGATTAGTAGCTTGCTGTTTATCTTTCTCTTGGCGGCTTGCACAGCCGGGCAGGGGGAAGTACCAGATGCGGCGACTTCAGGAAACGAGGATGAACAGGAGGTCCAACGCCAGGCCATTCAGCTGCCAATGGGATTTATCCCTGATCCCCAGTACGCGCCATTTTATGTGGCCCAAGAAAGGGGCTATTTCGAAGATGCCGGCTTTGATGTGGAATTTGACTATGGTTTCGAAACAGACGGCATGGCCCTGGTAGGGGCTGGAGAATTGCCCTTTGCCATCGTAAGTGGTGAGCAGGTTATCCTGGCCCGCGCCCAAGAAATCCCGGTCGTATACGTTATGGAGTGGTTTCAACGCTTTCCTATTGCCATCATCAGCAAAACCGCTGCTGGCATTACTGAGCCAGGAGATTTAGCTGGTCGAGAGGTGGGATTGCCCGGCTTCTTCGGCGCCAGTTACGTTGGTTATGCCGGCCTGCTGTCAGAGAGCGGATTGAGCGAGGATGATGTACTCGCCAGTGACATTGGCTTTACTCAAGTCGAAAGTTTATTGACCGATAAAGTGGAAGCTGTGGTGGGTTATGCTAACAACGAACCGTTGCAACTGGCCACGGCCGGCGAAGATGTAAACGTGATTTATGTTGCCGATGTCACCGACATGGTGGCCAATGGCATCATTACCAATGAAATGACCATTGCAGAAAATCCGGAAATGGTGGAGGCATTTTTGCGAGCTACGCTTCGAGGATTGGAGGATACCTTGTCCGACCCAGAAGCGGCCTATGAGATCAGCAAAAAGTATGTCGAGGGTTTAGACGACAGTCGGATGAACGTGCTTAACGCCTCCTTGGAATTGTGGCAAGCGGACACCTTGGGTCTTACTGATAAGCAGTCCTGGCAACGAACCCAAGAAGTGCTTTTAGAAATCGGCTTTCTCGATCGGGCGCTCGAGGATTTAGCCGCTGCTTATTCCAATGAGTTTGTTCTCGCAGCCCAACCATAACGCTCCTGTTGGGCATTTGCTCGCAGCGTTGAAGGATAGTCTAAATTTAATGACAACACAGGCTTATGACTCATAATCATTCTGTCATTTGCTTATTGTTTTGATATTAGAGTTGGCCACGTATGTCCCCGAAATCACTTCCTTTACTCTCGGTTGAGAATGTCGGTCATACCTTTCCTGACGGCATTGCCGCTATTTCTGGAATCTCTCTAACTATTGAAACCGGAGCCTTCGTTTGCCTGGTTGGTTCCTCAGGCGTTGGCAAGTCAACCTTACTGCGCATATTTGGTGGTCTTCTAGCACCAAGTCAGGGATTGGTCACCTTGGGCGGCCGCGACCCAAGACTTAGTGGCGAGCCGATAGGCATTGTCTTTCAACGTGATAACCTGATGCCCTGGCGCACCGTGGAAGATAATATTCGTTTGCCTTTGGAACTAAACGGTATTGGTCGCAAAGATGCAGGTCAGCCGGTCGGAGAGATGATCGAATTGGTCGGCCTGACTGGATTTGAAAAGAGTTATCCCGGCCAGCTTTCTGGCGGAATGGCCCAGCGCGTTGCCTTGGCTAGAGCCTTGGTGCACCGGCCGTCATTGCTGTTATTGGACGAACCCCTTGGCTCCCTGGATGCCTTAACCCGCGAACGCATGGGCCAGGAGCTATTGCGTATTTGGAACGCCATGCCGGTAACTGTCTTCATGGTTACCCATAGTATTCCAGAGGCGGTGTTGTTTGCTGATGAGGTTTTAGTGATGACCGGTCCTCCAGGCACTATATCCGCCCGGGTGCCCATCCAGTTGCCCCGGCCTAGGCAGCTGGCTATTCAGGGCACCACTGAATTTCAAGAATGCGCCGACACGGTGCGGGCGGCAATCGAAGCTAACGGTGTCGTCCGTTCTTGACAGTTTTAGCGGCTAAGTGAAGATAATCACTTAACCGCTACCAGTCTCGCGGTGGAAAGGAATTCTATTAGCCAGGCCTCTGCTCGCTTTTCGGGGACTCTTCTTCCTCTGGTTCATCATCGGTCGTAGTTTCCTCCGCTAGGGATGGGTTCGCGTCTTCTTCTTCATCTTCCTTCTCCAATTGGCGGTTGCGAAAACGACGTACGCCGAATCGAATGATAAAGAAAAGGGGCACACCGATAAGTATGGCGATGGGCAGGCAGAAGATACCACCCCAAATGATGATGCTGCCCAGACCTTGTAAAGCTTGAAGCAAGGCATCAATAGCCGAGCGGGCCACACCTTCTGGTCGCCAGCCACCCACTTCGATTGGTTGGGATAGAGCATCCGGCGTGATAAAGATGGTCAGTCGTGAAAGCGCAGCCGATTGGCTCAAGAATTGCATCCGGGCCTTGAGTGATTCGATTTCACTCTCCAACCTGCTGAGCTCCTGGTTCACAGCCAAGGCTTCCTCAACATTTTTGGTTTCGTCCAGAAAGCCACGTACGCGATCGGCCGTGGCCTCCAGGTTTTCCACCCGGGCCTGCAAGTCCACAAACTCTTCGGTAACGTCCTGGCTTGAGCTGGATTCAGAATTGACTTCCAAGGCCATCGCTCGGATGGACTCGATGGTGGCCTCAAACTCTTCGGCCGGCACTCGAATAGAAATACTGCCTGACTTGGCTCCGTTGCTCTGATAAATATCGCTGTTGACCACCCAGCCATTTTTGGCCACGGCTAAACGGCCAATAGCCTTGGCCGTCTCTTCAGTGTCTTTAACCACAATATCCATCTGACCATCCCGGATGATCAGCCGTTCTTGCACCTGTCCCGTCTGGAAGACGACCCCATCTGTATCACCGGCGACATTGAAGCTTTCGGCCGGTGCGCCGGCACTTGGCAAAGCGGATTCATCGAAGGCCTCTGCCTCAACTGCTTCTTCAAAAAATGCTGGCTCGCCGATCGAGGTATCACTTAATGCTCCCTCCGCGCAAGCCCCCAGCAAGAATACAGACATTAAGCCCAAGATGAATATGATTCGCATGATGGTCCTCCTGATTTGCAGAAACATTGGATGACAGGCAATCGTTTCTACTCTGCTTTTAAAGGCCAACCTTTGTCTGGTTGCCTGATCCTTTCTTGTCTTATAGACGTCCGGGCACCATCCTTAGTTCCGCTCGAAACTCGGCTTCCACCTGTTTAACATGAGTATACACCTATGATGCAGATCCAGGAGGTGTCTAAAGCGGCTCGTAAGGTCTCACTCGGGATTCTTACCAGCCGTATTGCAGTCGGGCGATTAACCGGTAAGGCATATCATGCTGGCTCATACGTAATTGTGTGGCCTCAATATCGTAGCCAATGCGTTTGTGAGTCCAGGTTAGTTTGTCACTATCTAATAGGGCGTAGGCGGCTCTACTATCGGTGTCTCGGGGTTGGCCCACACTCCCGGGGTTGATGATCGCCCTGAGTCCATTAAGCGGCAAAGGTTGGTCGTAAACCGGTAGATGAGCGATTACTTCGTTCTCGGTTTGTTCGAATACAACAGGCGAGTGGGTGTGTCCGACGAGGCAATAAGGATTTTCGAAGTATTGAAAATTGATGGCCGCGATTTTACTATCAACGATGTATTCCCAAACTGGGTGCCGGGGACTGGCATGAGCCAGCGTGAAATCTTCTAAATCTAACCGCGACGGCAACTGCTCAAGGAACTGAAGATTTTCTTCTGTAAGTTGCTCCTTGCTCCAGGTAATAGCTTCTTTCGCGTCCTGGTTGAACGTTTCCAGGTCCAGGCGATCTAGAATAGCCCAATCATGGTTGCCAGACAGACTAATGTGCTCAAATCCCTTGAGCAGTTCCACACATTCATTTGGATCGGGTCCGTAACCTACGACGTCTCCCAAACACCAGATTTTGTCCCATTGTCCTTCTGCGTCGGCTAACACGGCTTCAAAGGCGGTTAAATTGGCATGAATATCCGAGATGATTAAATAACGCATCAGATTTACCAGCTTTCTTCTATTTTTACTTGAGCTTTGTGAGTTGATACCCTGGTTGACAGCCTCTGCTACGGAATGAGTTATCGACTCACTCCGTAATATTGTATTGGGGCTGGTTAGGGACTGGCAATGAATCCTCTTTCCTACTATCTACTGACCTGTAGCAACTTTCTAAACCATTTCCGTCCAGATCAAAGTAGGCCATGTTTAAAAATATAGTTTCAGGTCAATAGATTACGACAACGACTGGACGCATCGTTTTATACGACCAATTCTTTAAATTTCTTTACAAGTAATAATACCATGATCTGGCCTGGAAGGTATAATAGGTTTGTGGCGATCCTGGATAAGCAAACCCTCGACTTTATAAGCAGTAGTGTCGAACAGACAGTTCGCTTGGGAGTACGCTTGGGTGAGCTTTTGGAAATTGGTGATATCATTTGCCTTTCTGGTGAGTTGGGCAGTGGAAAAACTGCCTTAGCTCGGGGAATCGGCCGTGGTTGGGGTGCTGGGCAGCGTGTTACCAGTCCCAGCTTTACTCTCGTGAACCAATATCCGCGCTTGCGCGATGGTTGTATTTTATACCATATGGATTGTTACCGGTTAGAAGGGCAGGGGGAAATCATTACTGCTGGCCTAGAGGATATTCTGGACGACGATGGCGTGATCATGATCGAATGGCCAGAACGAATCGAATCCTTACTTTCCGCCACTCGCCTATGGATCGAGCTACGGCATGTGAGTGAAACCAGACGCGGCTTACGGCTACATTCTGAGGGTGACCGTCCAACTGAATTGCTTGAACTTTTTCGCCAGAGTGCCTTTGGTGTTTGAAAGACAGGCTCACCTGACGAACTTAGCCTACGTTGGTCGAATATCTAAGAGCGGCGACTTGATTCCATGAGTAATGGCCTTGAGCCTATGATTATTTGACCTAGAATTGGAGCGAAGAGTTAACGAACATGTTACTGGCAATCGATACAGCCACTCACTGGACAGGCCTGGCCTTACACGACGGCCGGAGCATTATCGCTGAAACTGGTTGGCGGGCTGCAAAAACGCAAACCATGGAATTGGCCCCAGAAGTGGCCCAGATTCTCCGTCGCTCTGGCCATGAACCGGCCGATTTGGCAGCTATCGCCGTGGCCGTTGGCCCCGGTTCTTATACCGGTTTGCGCATAGGGCTTGCTTTTGCCAAGGGCTTCGCCCTGGCCAACCAAACCAAGATGATTGGAGTACCCACGCTAGATATCATCGCCGCCGGGCAAGCGGAAACGGCCGGGCAGCTCGTTGCTATCGTGGAAGCAGGGCGTCGACGTGTGTGTGCTGCTTTTTACACCTGGGAAGGTTCGAAGGGTTGGCAAAATAAATCATTACCTGATATTACCGAGTGGGATGTATTGCTGGCCATTGTCGAGGAACCGGCTACTTTTGCCGGTGAGATTAGCCCAGAAGCGGCAAAAAAGATTAAAGCAACCGGCCGAGGATTTACTATTAGCAGCCCGGCTCGTTCTCTACGCCGAGCAGGGTATTTGGCTGAAATTGGCTGGAACCGGTTGCGCCGTGGTTGGACAGATGATCCGGCTACGCTAACGCCTGTCTATCTCCGCGACCCGGCCGGAAAACGAAGTGAAAATGCTTAAACCACCCCAACCATACCGCTTGCGAACAATGCAGCTGTCGGATATCAGCCGGGTGATGGAAATCGAGCGCAAAACCTTTCCCACGCCCTGGAAGGCCAATGCCTATGAGTATGAGATTACCCGTAACCGGATAGCCAGCTATCAAGTCTTAACGGTAAGTTTTTCTGGCCAAAAGCAGTCTGTCATCGGATATTACGGTTACTGGCATATGGCCGGCGAAGCGCATGTTAGTACCATCGCCGTAGATCCGCTATGGCAGGGAAAGGGATTAGGCGAGCTGCTTCTGCTAAGTCTCTTAAACCTGGCCTGTTCTAATATAGCTCGCCTGGCTACTCTGGAAGTGCGGGAGAACAATACAGTTGCTCAAGCTCTTTACCAGAAGTATCTCTTCAAAACAGTCGGACAACGGCCGCGTTATTATCAGGGAAAGGAAGATGCTTTAATCATGACCGTCGATCCCCTGGATGACAATTATCGCGTCTTTCTCCGCCAGCGTAAACGATACTTATTTAATCGCCTGGCCGGCCCGACAAGCCCGACTTTGAGTCAAACAGCGATCCCTTAAACTATCCTCTGCTATCTATAAGATGATGCCTGTTGATATTGCTGGTATTCGTCGGGGCTAACCTGCGAATAAGGAGACACTATGAATATTGTGATTACTGGAGGGGCGGGTTTTATAGGCTGTAATTCGGCCGACCATTTCCTGAACCAGGGTCACGAACTTACTATCTACGATAATATGAGCCGTCCTGGTAGCCAAGCCAATCTAAACTGGCT
>PVMS01070051.1_pt1 | contig 12970 bp, 12 predicted proteins | sample 1853461 | NCBI WGS metagenome assembly PVMS01 (sample SAMN08582032, study PRJNA380276) | Marine sediment metagenome, whole genome shotgun sequencing project. | isolation source: ocean sediment barecode stripped | collected 2017 | reverse complement strand
GAGAGCGGCATCGGCGAGGAGCTGGTGGCCTGCGCCGTCCACCAGCTCGGCCCGCGCAGCGAGGGCTCCGTCGTCGCGGTCAACTGCGCCGGCATCCCGGAGACGTTGATCGAGAGCGAGCTCTTCGGCCACGAGCAGGGCGCCTTCACCGACGCGAAGGAGCGACGCATCGGAAAGTTCGAGGCGGCCAGCGGGGGCACGCTCTTCCTCGACGAGGTGGGAGAGCTGGCGCGGTCGGTCCAGGCGAAGCTGCTGCGGGCGCTGCAAGAGCGGCGCATCGACCGCGTCGGAGGCACCGAGCCCATCGAGCTGGACGTCCGCGTGCTCGCCGCCACCAACCGGGACCTGGAGCGCGACGTCGCCGAGGGCCGCTTCCGCGCCGATCTCTTCTATCGCCTCAACGTCGTCCCCCTCGAGCTGCCGCCCCTGCGCGATCGCCGGGAGGACGTGAGACGCCTCGCGCGCCACTTCCTGGAGCGGGCGCGCGCCGAGGCGGGCCGGGGCCCCGCGCAGATCGCCCGCGGCGCGCTGGCCGCCCTCGAACGCTTTTCGTGGCCGGGCAACGTGCGCGAGCTGCAGAACGCCATCGAGCGCGCCGTGGCCCTGGCCGAGGGCGAGGTGCTCGAGCTCGACGATCTGCCGCGCGGCGTCGTCCAGGCGGGCCGGGTCGAGCAGGCACGAGATGCGGTGCGCGCCGGCGAGCTGGGCTTCGAAGAAGCCACGGCGGACTTCGAACGCGAGCTGCTGGTGGACGCCCTCGAGCGCTCGGGCTGGAACCAGACCCGGGCGGCGGAGCTCCTGCGCATCACCCGCCGCGCCCTCAAGCTCAAGATGGACCGCCACGGCCTGACGTCGCGGGAGTAGCCAGCCGAGGCTCCGCGTGCAGATGCCACCGCGGGAGTCGCTCCCCACCGGTGTCCCGGCGTCGCCGTTCCGTTCGGAACACTTCTTGAAAGCCGAGCGATCCCGCACAGATGGAGCGGGAACTTCGCTTCGTCGTTCCGATTGGAACGGCCGAAGGCCGCCGGCGGCGGCCGGGTGCTGGCCGCCGGGAACAGGGGAAAGTCAATGGGCGCAGTGACTTGGCGCGCAGCAGCCCACTTCGCTCTGGGCTGGCACGCGGGTTGCTCTACTCCGGCGGGTAACCGCCCGAGGAGAGCCCATGCGCGCCAGCGAGCTGCAGCACCGACCGACCATCCTGGTGGTGGACGACGAGCGAGGGCCGCGGGAATCGCTGCGCATGATCCTCGAGCCCGCCTCGCGGGTGCTCCAGGCCAGCAGCGGCGCCGACGCCCTGGAGATCCTGCGCACCGAGAGCGTCGACCTGATGACCCTCGACCTGAACATGCCCGGCATGAAGGGCGACGACGTCATGCGCACCGTGCGCAGCGAGTTTTCGGGGGTCGAGATCATCGTCATCACCGGCGCCGGCAGCATCGAGAGCGCAGCCGAAGGCATCCGGTCCGGGATCTGCGACTACCTGCAGAAGCCGTTCGACGTGGTGCAGGTGAGCGCCGCCGTGACGCGGGCGATCGCGCGTCAGGCCGGGCGCAGACACCTCTCGAGCTTTCTCGAAGGGCTCGGCACGATCGTCGGTCGCGACCGGGAGGCCGACGCCCTGCTCGCGGACCTCCAGCGCAGCAGCAAGCTGCGCACCCGCCTGTCGGACCTCTTCGATACGAGCGGGGCCGCCGCGTCCGGCGATGCCCTGAACGGGGACCGCACGGTCGAGTTTCTCGAGGTACTGGCCGAGACGATCGAGACCAAGGACCGTTTCATGCGCGGCCACGCCCGCCGCGTCTCGGTGTATGCGGGCCTGCTGGCCGACCGGCTGAACCTCTCCGCCCGCGACCAGGAGCAGGTCCGCATCGCGGCTTTCCTGCACGACCTCGGCAAGGTCGGCGTCCCGACGGACCTGCTGCTCAGGCCCGGCGCCCTCACGCCCGCCGAGCGCACCGTCGTCGAGGAGCACCCGACGATCGGCGCGCGCCTCGTCAAGCCCCTCGACATCCCGCCGGCGATCGCCCTGGCGATCCGCCACCACCACGAGTGGTGGGACGGCAGCGGCTACCCCGACGGGCTCTCCGGCGAGGAGATTCCCATGACGGCGCGGATCATCTCGGTTGTCGATGCCTACGACGCAATGAGCTGCAATCGGCCGTACCGGAAGGCGCTGGACCGGGCGGCGGTGCTGCACGAGCTCGAGCGTTTCGCCGGCGTTCAGTTCGATCCGAACCTGGCGCGGGAGTTTCTCGGGATCCTGGCGACCGGGGTCTGCGACGGGGATCCGGAGAGTGCCCAGGACACCCTCGGCATCATCGCGCCGCGCGCGATGGCCCGGGCGTAGCGCCTCGCGATGGCCGGAGCCGTCAATAGACTCACCGCCGCTTCGCGCGCGCCCGCACAGACTCCGGCCCGGCGCGAGCCGCGGAATGCCGTCGTGCGGATCGTCGAATACACGCGCTTTCCGCGAGTCGGCTCCGGGACGCGCAAACGTCTCGCGTTTACCCGGGACCTCTCCGTTTCGGGGATGTGCATCGGCGCCGACGAGCCCGAGCCGCCCGATTCGCTGCTGCGCGTCACGCTGCGCAACGTCGATGGGGGGCAGCGTGCCGTCGCAGTCGATCGGGTGGTCTGGTGCTGTCCGACGCGGGACGGACGCTGGTGGATCGGGCTCGAGAGCCTGACGGAGACGCATTTGAGCTGACATGGGGGGCACGCGGGGTCCCGGCGCGCTGCCGGGGCCCCGCGAGCATCGCCCCGGCAGCGGCATTTTTTTGGGGGGTATCCGGGGGTTCGGGCACGTCGCCTGGGCCCCCGGATCATTTCGGGCCACCGGCCCTCCTGCACGCGCGGACCGGGATCGAGGCTAATCTCTGGCTGTGTTCGGCATCGGAATGACGGAATTGATGGTGATCTTCGTGATCGCCCTGCTCGTGCTGGGGCCCAAGCGCCTGCCGGGGCTGGCGCGCTCGCTGGGCAAGGGCCTGGCGGAGTTCCGCCGGGCGTCGACGGACATGCGCCGCGAGTTCCTGGATGTGGCGGAGGAGGCGCGCATCGACCCGAGCTCCTTCTCGCCCGAGTCGGATCCCGAGCCGGAGGCGCCGCCCGCGGCGGCAAAGCCCGAGCCGGGCGACGCACCCGCCGAGCCGACCGGGGAGCCCGCAGCCGAGCCCTCCGCGAAGCGCAGCGATGATTGACGACACCCGACTCCCACTCACCGACCACCTGACGGAGCTGCGGTCACGGCTATTCAAGATCGTGATCGCGCTGGTGATCGGGACCGCCCTCGCCTGGAGCTTCAGTGAGGAGATCTTCCGCCAGCTGCTGAAGCCAGCGGTCGCAGCCCTCAGCGGCGGCGAGCGCCCGCTGCAGGCGATCGCACCGACGGAGATCTTCTTCACCTACCTGAAGTGCGCGCTGCTGGCAGGCTTCGTGCTCTCGCTTCCGGTCTTCTTCTGGCAGCTCTGGGCCTTCATCGCGCCCGGACTCTACCCGGCGGAGAAGAAGGCGATCGGTCCGTTCGTGGTGATCTCGAGCCTGCTCTTCGCCGGCGGCGCGAGCTTCGGCTACACGATGGTGTTTCCGCTGATGTTCGACTTCCTGACCGGTTTCGACAGCGACTTCGTGCAATCGGCCTGGACCATGCGCGAGGTCTTCGCGCTCACGACGCGCCTCTTCCTCGCCTTCGGCGTCGCCTTCGAGCTGCCGGTGCTGGTCTTCTTCCTCGCCGTCACCGGCATCGTCGACGCGCCGACGCTCCTGCGCGGCACGCCCTACGCCGTGCTGATCGTCTTCGTGACCGCCGCCATGCTCACTCCGCCCGACTGGGTGAGCCAGGTCTTCCTCGCCGTCCCGATGGTCGGCCTCTACCTCCTCGGCGTCGGCGTCGCCTACCTCTTCGGCGGCGCCCGCTCCCGCGGCAAGACCGACACCCCCACCGAAGCCCCCTAAAGCAAGAGGCGGCGGATCGTGTCGCGGGCGGTTGCGGCGTCGACGCGGGTGGCGACGCGCATCGGGGTCCCGATGTCGGAGGCGGAGGGGGCCTCGTGGGTGCGGAGGATGCCGGACTCGATCGTGGGGGCGATGCGGAGCGTTTCCCAGCCGAGGGCCGTGTCGTCGACCAGGGCGAGGACGGTGAGCGGATCGTGGAGGAAGCTCGCGTTGTCGGGGGCGAGCTCGCCGCCGATGGCGGAGAAGATGCGCTGCTGGACCGGCCGCCAGAGAGCGATCTGGCGGGCGAGCTCGGAGCCGACCGGCCCGGATGCGCCGATCCGCTCGACGTCCTCGTCGCGGAGCCAGGTCTGGAGGGTGACGTCGGCGGTGACGAGGGTGAGCGGGCAGCCGGAGCCGAGCACGGCGACAGTGGCTTCGGGATCCGCACAGAGATTGTAGTCGATTCCGTAGGGGCAGAGGAAGCTGCCGAGGCGCACCTCGCGGACGTGGCCCCCCATGACGATGACGCCGCCCACGCGCTCGGGGAGCTTCGGATCGAGCGCCAGCGCCCGGGCCATGTTGGTGAGCGGCCCGATCAGCAGCACCTCGAGGCCCGGGTGCTCCCGCGCGGCGCGCACGATGCGCTCGGCCGCCGGCTCGTCGGAGACGGGCGCGGGCCTCGCGTCGGCGATGCAGGCCTCTTCGTGGCCGAACGCGTTGAAGCGGCTCGCGTCGCGCAGCACCGGCTGCTCGGCGCCGATGCAGACCTCCACGTCGCGGCGCCCCGCCAGGCCGAGCAGGCTGGCAGCCGCGGCGGCGCGGACCCGGCCGTTGCGGCCCACGGTCGTCACCGCGATCAGCTCGAGCTCCTGCGGACAGGCGAGAACCAGTGCCAGCGCCACCGCGTCGTCGACGTCGCTGGCGATGTCCGTGTCGAAGAGGAGCGGTCGCGCCACGCCGCCGGGGCTCAGCCCTCGGAGACCGGCGGATCGACCGTGAAGAGCGCGGTGCCCGCCTCGACCGTGTCGCCCACGGAGATCGAGATCTCGCGGATGACACCGTCGATGGGCGACGTGATCTCGTTCTCCATCTTCATCGCCTCGATCACCAGCACGCCCTGGCCCTCGCCCACCGTCTCGCCCACGGCAGCGGAGATCAGCACGACCTTGCCCGGCATCTCGGCCTCGATCGATTGGGGCCCGCTCGCCACCGCGTGGGCCGAGCCGGCCAGCAGCTGGGTGCGCTCGTCGATCGCCTCGAGGTGGAAGATGCGGCCGCCGAGCAGCACGTCGAAGCCGTGGGCGCCCTTCTCGTCGACCATGGCCTCGAACTGCTTGCCGTCCTCGATCATCGAGTAGACCGTCGGGCCGCTCTTCACGGCGTCGACGTGAACGGTCTTGCCGTCGATGGTGATCTCGTAGATGCCCTCGCCGCTCTCGCGCAGCGCGACTTTGACCGGCTCGCCCTTCTTGGTGGAGACCTCGTAGTTCACCGCAGCCCCCCCCGCATCTGGGACCTTCGGCCGGCGCTCTTCCAGGGATTTTCGCCACCCTCCACGTGCGTCGCCGACGCGGCCTTGGCGGCCCGCGCCTTGTCGCGCCGGTAGGCGGCGATGGCAGCCAGCATGTAGGCGGCGCGCTCGATCTCCTCGTCGCCTTCCATCCGCTCGTCGCCGCCCTTGCCGCCGGCCATGTGCTCTTCGATGAAGCCGGTGTCGTAACGGCCCTTCACGAAGACCGGGTGGCGCATCACCTTCTGGTGGAACGGGATCGAGGTCTTGATGCCCTTCACCACGTACTCGGACAGCGAGCGCTTGAGGCGGTCGATCGCCTCCTGGCGGTCGGCGCCCCAGGCGATCAGCTTCGCCACCATCGGGTCGTAGTAGACCGTCACCTTCGCGCCCTGGTAGACCCCCGAGTCGACGCGGATGCCGATGCCGTCGGGCGGCCGGTAGACGATCACCTCGCCGGGCGAGGGCGCGAAGTCCTTGTCCGGGTCCTCGGCGTAGATGCGCGCCTCGATGGCGTGACCGGTGAGCTTCACCTCCTCCTGGCGGATGCCCAGGTCGTCGCCGGCGCAGGCGCGGATCATCGCCTTCACGATGTCGACACCCGTGACTGCCTCGGTGATGGCGTGCTCGACCTGCACCCGCGTGTTCATCTCCAGGAAGAAGAAGTCGTCGTTCCGGTCGACCAGGAACTCGCAGGTCCCGGCGCCGACGTAGCCGACGGCCTCGGCGGCCGCGACTGCCGCCTTGCCCATGCGCTCGCGCAGGTCGGGCGTGATGCCGTTGCCGGGCGCCTCCTCCACCACCTTCTGGTGACGGCGCTGGATCGAGCACTCGCGCTCGCCCAGGTGGATCGTGTTGCCGTGGGTGTCCGCAAGCACCTGAATCTCGATGTGGCGCGGCTCCTCGACGAACTTCTCGACGTAGAGCGAATCGTCGCCGAAGGAGGCCTTGGCCTCGCTGCGCGCCCGGGCGATCGCCTGGGCCAGCTCCTCCTGCTTGCGGACGAGCCGCATGCCCTTGCCGCCGCCGCCGGCGCTGGCCTTCACCATCACCGGCAGACCGATCTGCTTGGCGTACGCGGTGGCCTCGGCGTCGCTGAGCGCCTCGGTGGTGCCCGGTACGATCGGGACGCCGGCCTTCTGCATGGTCTGACGCGCGGTGACCTTGTCGCCCATCTTGCGCATGACGTCGCCGGAAGGTCCCACGAAGCGGATGCCGGCGGCCTCGCACTGGTCGGCGAAGTCTCCGTTCTCGGCGAGGAACCCGTAGCCGGGGTGGATCGCGTCGGCGCCCGACTTCCGGGCGAGCTCCAGCACGCGCTCCCCCACGAGATAGCTTTCGCGGGCGGGCGGCGGGCCGCAGTGGTAGGCCTCGTCGGCGAAGCGCACGTGCAGCGCATCCCGGTCGACGTCGGAGTAGATCGCGACGGTCTGGATGCCCATCTCGCGGCAGGCGCGGATCACGCGCACCGCGATCTCTCCACGGTTCGCGATGAGCATCTTCTTGAACATCAGAGGGGGATGTTTCCGTGCTTCTTCGGCGGGTTGGAGTCCCGCTTGTTGGCCAGCATCTCGAGGGACTGGATGATCTTCGGCCGGGTCTCCTCGGGTCGGATCACCTCGTCGATGTAGCCGAGCTCCGCCGCCTTGTAGGGGTTCGCGAAGTTCTCGCGATAGTCGTCCTCGAGCTCCTTGCGGCGGGCGTCGGGGTCGGACGCCTCCTTGAGCTCGTTGCGGAAGACGATGTTCACCGCGCCGTCCGGGCCCATCACCGCGAGCTCCGCCGTCGGATACGCCAGGTTGATGTCGGCGCGGGTGTGTTTGCTGCTCATGACCACATAGGCGCCGCCGTAAGCCTTGCGGGTGATCACCGTGATGCGAGGCACCGTGGCCTCGCAGAAGGCGTAGAGGAGCTTCGCGCCGTGCTTGATGATCCCGCCGTGCTCCTGGTCGACGCCCGGGAGGAAGCCCGGCACATCCACGAATGTGATGATCGGGATGTTGAAGGCGTCGCAGAAGCGCACGAAGCGGGCGCCCTTCTTCGAGCACTCGATGTCGAGCACGCCGGCCCGGTGCGCCGGCTGGTTCGCCACGATGCCCACCGAGCGGCCGCCGAAGCGGCCGAATCCGACCACCAGGTTCTTCGCGTAGAGCGACGCCACCTCGAAGAAATTGTGGTCGTCGACGACGATCTTGAGCAGCTCCTTGATGTCGTAGGGCTTGTTCGGGTTCGCCGGCACCAGGGTGCGCAGGCCCGGGTCCATGCGGTCCGGCTCGTCTTCCGTCGGGACGAAGGGCGGGTCTTCCATGTTGTTCTGCGGAATGAAGGACAGCAGCTGGCGCGTGAGCTGGATGCACTCTTCTTCGCTGTTCGCCGCGAAGTCGGCCACGGAGGATTTGGACGCGTGGGTCATCGCGCCGCCGAGCTCCTCGGCGGTCACCTCCTCATGGGTCACCGTCTTGATCACGTCCGGTCCGGTGATCATCATGTTGCTGGTGTTCTTCACCATGACGATGAAGTCGGTCATGGCCGGGCTGTACACCGCACCGCCGGCGCAGGGGCCCATGATCAGCGAGATCTGCGGGATCACCCCGCTCTGCAGCACGTTGCGCAGGAAGACGTCGCCGTAGCCACCGAGCGAAACGACGCCCTCCTGGATTCGCGCACCGGCGCCGTCGTTCAGGCCAATCAACGGCGCGCCAGCCTTGGCCGCCAGGTCCATCACCTTGCAGATCTTCTCGGCGAAGGCGCCCGAGAGGCTGCCGCCGAAGACGGTGAAGTCCTGGGCGAAGGTGAAGACGATGCGCCCTTCCACCTTGCCGTAGCCGGTGACGACGCCGTCACCGAGGATCTTCTGCTCCTCCATGCCGAAGTCGTTGCAGCGGTGGACGACGAACTTGTCGATCTCGACGAAGGTGCCGGGGTCGAAGAAGAGCTCCAGGCGCTCCCGCGCCGTGAGCTTGCCGGCCTCGTGCTGACGCTCGATGCGAGCCTCGCCGCCGCCCTGGACCGCGCGCTCGTTCATCTGCTCGAGCTTCTTGAGCTTCTCCTCGAAGGACATGGGCGCTATCGGGCTCCTAGAGGGTGTTCAGGCCGGAGAGCGTCGCGCTGGTCTTGCTCAGCTCCAGGCCGTATTCGACGATGTCCAGCTTCTTGCGTGCCACCCCACTGTCCATCGCCGCCTGGGCCACGGCCGGCACCACGTAGGTCAGGATGCGCGGATCGAAGGGCTTGGGGATGATGTAGTCGGGGCCGAGCTCGAAGTTCTCGTTGCCGTAGGCGTCGCGCACGATCTGCGGAACGACCTTGCCCCGACGCGCCAGCTCGGCGAGGGCCTGGGCGGCCGCGACCTTCATGGGCTCGTTGATCCGGGTCGCGCGCACGTCGAGCGCTCCCCGGAAGACGAAGGGAAAGCCCAGGACGTTGTTCACCTGGTTCGGGAAGTCCGAACGCCCGGTGGCCATGATGGCGTCCTTGCGCACCTGGCGGACCTCGTCGGGAGTGATCTCCGGGTCGGGGTTTGCCATGGCGAAGATGATCGGGTCCCGGTTCATGCTCTTCACCATGTCGGCGGTGACGAGCCCGGCCTGGGAGAGGCCGCAGAAGACGTCGGCGTGCTTCATCGCGTCGGCGAGGGTGCGCTTCTCGGTCTTGAGGGCGAACTCGGCCTTGTACGGGTTGATGGCCGCGGTGCGGCCTTCGTAGATCACGCCCTGGCTGTCGAGCAGCAGCATGTTCTCGAGCGGGACGCCCAGGTCGCGGTAGAAGCGCGCGCAGCCGATGCCCGCGGCGCCCGCGCCAGAGAAGACCACCTGCACCTCGTCGATCTTCTTGCCGGTGATCTCGAGGGCGTTGATGAGCGCGGCGCCGGAGATCAGCGCGGTGCCGTGCTGATCGTCGTGGAAGACGGGAATGTCGAGGCTCTCGATCAGCCGCTCCTCGATCTCGAAGCACTCGGGCCCTCGGATGTCCTCGAGATTGATGCCGCCGAAGGTCGGAGCCAGGATCTCGACCGTGCGCACCAGCTCGTCCGTGTCCTGGGTGTCGAGCTCGATGTCGAAGACGTCGATGTCCGCGAAGCGCTTGAAGAGGACCGCCTTGCCCTCCATCACCGGCTTGCTTGCCAGGGCGCCGATGTTGCCCAGGCCGAGCACCGCCGTCCCGTTGCTGATCACGGCGACCAGGTTCCCCTTGGCCGTGTACTCGAAGACCGTCTCCGGGTCCTTCGCAATCTCCCGGCACGGCTCGGCGACGCCGGGGGAGTAGGCCAGCGACAGGTCCTCCTGGGTCCCCGTCGGCTTGGTCGGCGTAATCATCAGCTTGCCGGGCCGGCCCTCGCGGTGATACGCGAGCGCCTTCTCTCTCGTGATCACGGGTTCGTCCTCTTGGCGCGGGGTGGGCGCGCGGGTGGGCGCGGGGGCCCAGGAGCAGCGAGCGGTGGATTCTATCAGATCAAACGCCGGCTCGCTGACGTGAAACCACCCGGAATCCAGGCACTTGCCCGGGTGGTTAGCGGAGAAGCTCGCGGGCGATGACCAGGCGCTGGATCTGGTTCGTGCCCTCGTAGATCTGCATCAGCTTGGCGTCGCGCATCAGCTTCTCGACCGGGTAGTCCTTGGTGTAGCCGTTGCCGCCGAAAACCTGGACCGCGTCGGTGGTGACACGCATGGCCGTGTCGGTGGCGAAGCACTTGGCGAAGGACGAGAACTTCGAGGCCCGCTTGCCCTGGTCGAGCATCCAGGCGCTCTGGAGCGTGAGCAGGCGCCCCGCCTCCACGTCCTTGGCCATGTCCGCCAGCATGAACTGCACCGCCTGGAAGCCGCCGATGGGCGAGCCGAACGCCTTGCGCTCCTTGGCGTAGGCCACCGACTCCTCGAGGGCGCGCCGGCCGATCCCGGTCGCCAGGGCGCCGATCGGAGGCCGCGTCCGGTCGAGGGTCTGCATCGCCACCTTGAAACCCGCGCCTTCGGCGCCGAGCCTCTGGTCCGCCGGCACGTGCACGTCGTCGAAGTTGACGACGCAGGTGTCGCTGGCCCGCTGGCCCATCTTGTCTTCCTTCTTCCCGTGGGAGACGCCGGGCGCGTCGGCGGGAACGACGAAGGCGGTGATTCCGGCGTGGCGCTGCGATGGGTCGAGGGTCGCGAAGACCGTGTAGAGGTCCGCCTCGCCGCCGTTGGTGATCCACTGCTTGGTGCCGTTCAGCTTGTAGCCATCGCCGTCCGGCTGGGCCTTGAGCTGGAGACCCGCGACGTCGCTGCCCGCGTTCGGCTCCGACAGGCAGAAGGCGATCAGCTTGAACTCGTCGGCACACATCGTGAGCCAGCGCTTCTTCTGCTCGTCGGTCCCGGCTACGACGATCGGCGTGAGCCCGAGGTCGTTGGCCATCACGGAGGTGCCGATGCCCGAGCAGCCCCAGGCCACCTCCTCGGTAATCAGGCACTGATCCACGGAGGCGAGGCCGAGGCCGCCGTTCTCCGGGGGGATCACCGTGCTCGAGAGGCCCAGCTCCCAGGCGCGGCGGATCACCTCACGCGGAAATTCGCCGGACTGGTCGTACTTCGCGGCGATCGGGGCGATCTCCTCCTGCGCGAAGCGGCGCGCCGTCTCCTGGAGTACCAGCTGCTCGTCGCTGAGCCCGAATTCCATGTCTTCCGCCGCCCCCCGTCGTGATCGCGGGGGGAACTGAAGCGGAGGCATCCCCGGCCGGCAACCTGACTGGGAGACTCGGATTCCGGGGTCGGGCTGCTAGGCGCCGTACCCCAGATCACGCGACAGCCGCTCACCGGCGGCGACGACCAGCGGCGCGATCTCGGACATCAGCCGGTCCTCGGTCAGGCGGAAGAGCGGGCCCGAGACCGAGAGCGCCGCGACCACACGACCATCTCTGTCGTAGACCGGGGCGGCGGTGCAACAAAGGCCCTCCTCGCACTCCTCGAGGTCGAGGGCAAAGCCCCGGCCCCCGACGGTCCTCAGCTCCTCGAAGAGCTTGTGCGGGTCGGTGATCGAAGCCGACGTGCGCGGCGCCAGATCGCTGCCGCTCACACACTCGTGATCGTACGCCTGGCGAACCTCTTCCGGAGCGCAGCCGAGCAGCACCTTGCCGAGCGCGGTGCAGTGGACCGGCAGGCGCTGGCCGAGCCGCAGGCCCGACATCACTGCACGCTCGGTCTGATCGCCGGCGACGTGCACCACCTCGAAGTCCCGGATCACGCCCACGTGCGCCGACTCTCCCGTGCTCTCGACGAGGTCCGCCAGCACGGCGCGCGAACGCCGCAGAAGGGTTCGACTGCGCGCGAACGACTGGCCCAGCTCCAGCGCCTTCACGCCCAGCCGGTAGCGCTCGTTATCGGTGCTCTGCTCGATGTACCCCTGCTGCTCCAGGGTGGCCAGCAGCCGGAACACGTTGTTCTTGTGCAGCGCGAGACGACGCGATAGCTCGGTCACACCGAGCAGCTCCTCGTCGCGAAATTCCTCGAGCAGACGCATGGCATTGACCACGGTCTGGATCGCGTAGTCGCCCTTGGGCTTCTTCATCGCCTGTGTCTCCAACCCCTCAACACCTGGCGTGCCTTCCGGGACGGCCGGCGGGGGAGACCTCCGCCCCGGATCGAATCGAACGCAACCGACTGTCTGACTGATCCCCACACTCGTTGTCACAGAGCAAAGCGGGCTTCGATGATCCGGAGCGGTAATGCAAGAAGACGACCATGACAGCGACCCCGGGGAACAGGAGATCCGACTTTTGCTCGTCGCCGATGGACCGGCTGTCTCCATCGGCAAGGGGAACGCGGCTTGTATCGCAATCGCCGTCGGGGATGTCAAGAAATCTTCACCGATTCGTGACGCCGAGTCGCGCAAGACACTGGAATGCGTCTAGTGGGACGGGCCGAGCCCGGCGGGACGCCGGGGGAATTCGGATCGGTCCCCGTCGGGGAGGCCTGAAAAAAAGTTCCGGGCCGGGTCAGGGAACGACATTCCCCAGAAGCGCGGTTCGACGCCGGTTGTTAAGACCCGCGCAACTCAAGCACTCTCGGGTGGCGCTCCGGCCTGGTTCTCGCCTTCGCTGACGAGCAGCTCGAGCACCAACAAGCCGACCCCGACGACGATGAAGCTGTCGGCAAGGTTGAAGTCGGGCCAGGAGTAGCCCTGCCACAGCCTGAAGTGCAGGAAGTCGACGACTTCCTGGTAGCGGATGCGATCGACGAGATTGCCAACCGCTCCCCCGAGGATCATGCCGAGCGCGAGCCCGGACAGCCGATCCCCCGGGGCCAGCTGGTAGAAGAACGAGAGGATGATGCCGATCGCCACGATCGCCACGCCGATGAAGAAGGTGAGGCGAAGCATCTTCGGCGCGGTGGCGAACAACCCGAAGGCTGCGCCCGGGTTGCGAACGTGCGTGAGGTAGAAAAACCCCTCGATCACCTCGACCTGAGACCCGAAGTGGATGTTCGCCTCGACGAGCATCTTCGTGCCCAGGTCGAGCGCAAGCGTGATCAGGAACGCCGCGAGTCCGATGCGAAGCTT
>PVMS01037326.1_pt1 | contig 12970 bp, 8 predicted proteins | sample 1853461 | NCBI WGS metagenome assembly PVMS01 (sample SAMN08582032, study PRJNA380276) | Marine sediment metagenome, whole genome shotgun sequencing project. | isolation source: ocean sediment barecode stripped | collected 2017 | reverse complement strand
GCGCGGAGGAAGCCAGGGATCTGTTTCGGGATCAGCCCTATAAGCTTGAACTGATTGCCGGGTTGGTGAGGGGCAACCTGGATGAATATGGGAACGCAGCAGATCAATCGGTAACAATCAGCACTTATCGGCAGGGCTCATTTGAGGATTTGTGTCGCGGCCCACATGTAGCGCATGCAGGCCAGGTGCCGGCCGATGGTTTTAAGCTCACGTCCATTGCCGGTGCATATTGGCGAGGTGATGAAAAAAAACCAATGTTACAACGTCTCTACGGCACGGCATGGACTAATCGTCAGGATCTGAATAAACATCTACAAATGCTTGAAGAAGCCAAAAAGAGGGATCACCGGCGGCTGGGACGCCAGCTCGAACTGTTCATGTTCGATGAAGAAATTGGCCCAGGACTGCCTTTGTGGTTGCCCAATGGTGAAATCGTTGTCGAGGAGCTCGAAAAGCTGGCCCAAGAAATGGAAGCGGCGGCCGGTTACCAGCGTGTGCGCACGCCCCACATCGCCAAAGAGTCACTTTACCTTCGAAGCGGCCATCTGCCCTATTATACCGACGACATGTTCGCTCCTATGGAACGAGAAGGTTCTCGATATTATTTGAAGCCGATGAATTGCCCTTTTCACCACAAGATATTTGCCCATAAACCACGGAGCTATCGTGATCTGCCAATACGCCTGGCTGAACACGGCATGGTGTATCGCTATGAACAAAGCGGTGAATTATTCGGATTAATGCGCGTACGAGGAAACCAGCAGAACGATGCGCATATTTACTGTAGCGAGGCCCATTTCGAAGTTGAGTTTATGGGCGTCATCGATCTGTATCTAAGATATTTCGAGCTTTTTGGCATAGAAAGGTACATCATGCGGCTCAGCAAACATAGCCAGTCCGGCCTGGGGGGAAAATATGTCGATAATGAGCGGTTATGGTTGAAGACCGAGGATATGGTCCGCCAGGCGATGCTTGATGGGGATATCCCTTTTTTTGAAGCGGAAGATGAAGCAGCCTTCTATGGCCCCAAAATCGATGTCCAGATCTGGAGCGCCATCGGCCGGGAATTTTCATTGGCCACGAACCAGGTAGATTTCGCCGTTCCTCCGCGCTTCAACCTAAGCTTCACCGGCAAAGATGGCCGGGAATACACACCACTTTGCATCCACCGGGCTCCTCTTGGAAGCCACGAGCGAATGATTGGCTTCCTTATTGAACATTACAATGGCGCATTCCCGGTTTGGCTCTCACCTGAGCAGGTGCGGGTGATCCCGATCACCGATTCGCACAATGAATATGCCGCTACTATTCTCTCCCAATTGCATGAAGGTGGTATACGTGCCCGGGCTGATTTGAGTTCTGGACGGGTTGGCAGAAAGATAAGGCAGGCCCAAACGTTCAAGCTACCCTACATGATTATTGTCGGTGATCGCGAGCAAGCTGACGGTACCCTATCCTTGCGAGTTCGGGATGGCCGGCAACTCAATGCTATTCAGCTTGTTCACTTTGTAGATCAGGTCAGCCAACAAATTTCTTCCCGGTCGCCGGATCTGTGGAAAATAGTGTAATGTTCCGCCCAACAAATATTGATGAATAGACAGCTGGAGCGGAACAGTTAAACTGAATTAATTATTCAATGCTTTAATCATCAGAGGGTGATTGCATCAGTGGTAGCCGTTGGCCACCATCTTGAACCCTTAATTACTGATTCGGATCAGAGAGCGAATCTTCATCAGAATCATTCTGTTGCTGTCGCCTGGCCTCCAATAATCGGGACGCCAGGCTCGTCTCACTGGCATTTTCGACCGGCGTTTCATGCCCGGGGCTTTCGAGAGGTGGTGTACTGTTGTTTAGGGCCTGGTTTCTGGTATCAGGCGCCTGTATCGGTGGTGAAAATGTTGACGGTGGATCCACGACATCGGGTTCACCGGTACCGGCGCGCTTCTTTGCCTCAAATAGGCGCGTTACCTGTTCGCTACGTTCGGCGATCTCACCTTTGTCTGGCCAGACCTTGCCCAAGGTTGCCACCCAGGCCCGGTCCACGTCACGGCGGGTAATAACCAGACGTCGGATTGCGATATCTAAAGGTAAAAGGAAGACGGCCAGGCCAATCAACCAGGGCCATATTGGCCGGCTGGCCTGGTTGACGGGTAAATTGTGTTCAAATGCGCGGGCACTCTCTTCACCGTTCTCCGGACTAAGCTGACGACCCCCTGTCGCTTCGGCGACGCTTTGCAGTAGGCCAGGATCATTTTCCAACTTGCGATACTCTGGCGAATAGCCTAATACCCAACCGCTGATCTGGCTAAGCGCCGTATCCTGGTCTTCTCCACTACCGGAGACTCTTATCAAGTAGGCGCCTTCCTCATCGGGTAGAAAGTTGTTGGCGTAACGTCCTGGCCCAACCTGGGGCAGTAGAATATTTAGCACATCGCCATCGGGGTTGATGACATTGGCTATAAGCTCTAGATCATTGAGAAATTGGCCCTGTCCGTCTCGTGCATCTATTAAAAGGCGCCCTTCTTCGCCATCGAAGACGACATCGGTTTCCAAATTGGCGCCACGTCCTTGAGCTATGGACCAACGCACAACAGCCGACCAGAATTCAGGAAAACCTTCCCATCCGACCCAGGCGGAACCCCAACGACCGGTAGCGTCGGAGGTCCAGGCTACGCTTCTCCCCAGGCCAAATTCCCATGCAGCCAGGAGGGGATCACCGAGATGAGTCTCTAAGATCACTTGCGCTGTCGCTTTTGGGCTGGTCCCGACGTAACCCTGCAGCGATGGAACGCGGCTAACGCCGCTATTCGCCATTGTTCGAATAATGGCATGGTTGCTGGCAAAGGGTGATCGAGCAAGGACCGGGAAGAAACGTTCTTCAATCAGGTAAGAGCGCTGAATAGCTGTTGTCTCCTGGGTGAAAATCTGGGGCAAGTTTGCGGCTCGATCCGTGAAATGAAAACGACCGCCGCCCAAAGCGGCCATCTCTTCTAACCAGGGCACATCAGGTCCTGCGCCAACGCTCACCGTCGAGACCGTTATGCCCTCCTCGGCCAGCGCGCCAATCAACTCAGGTACGCCCTCTTTCTGCTCAGAATCAGAGCCATCAGCGAGCAGGATGATGAGTTTGACCTGGTTTGAACTCAGTGCCAACGCCGCTGAGGCTGCCTCCAGGCCAGTCCGAACATAGATGCCTCCCCCACCGGCGCCGATCAACCTGATCTGGCCAATTATTTGTTCCCGGTTGGCGCCCGATGCCGGTCCAATGGTCTGATCAGCTTGTGTATCCACAGGGATAACCGATATTTCGTCAAAATCATTCAATAGTTGTACAACGCGGACGGCGCCTTCGGCCGCCAATTGAATCTTGGCCAGGCCACCCTCTTGTATCGCCATACTGCCAGAACGATCAATGACGATGGCCAAACTCACCGATGGAAACCGTTCCTGGTCCTTAATCTGCATATCAACTGGTAGGGTGTCCTCCAGGGGCGTACCGAAATAACCACCCATACCGTAACTCTCAGGGCCACCTACAGTGACCAGACCGCCGCCCAAATCACGCACATAACTCTGCAAGATTCCCATCTTGCGCGGTGACAGTTCTTTGGCATTAACATTTACCAAAATGACGCCGGCATAATTTCCCAACTCAGCCAAGTCTGGCGATAATTCGGCTGGCGTGACGCGATCAAGAGCTAACCCAGAAGCCTCCAGGGCCACCGCTAACTGTGAGGAATCACCAGGAATGGGCCTGTTTTCATCATCAATGCCTTCTTCTGCGGCAACCAGTAAAACTCTCGGCGGGCCGACGATATTTGTAAATGCCGCCAATTGATTGTTTTGGAAATAAGTGTCTTCAACTGGATTCAAGTGCACCGTATAACGGGCAAATTCCTGGGTTATCGCCTGCAAGCGCAAGGTGAAGTGGTTTGTACCGGGGCGGAGCGTAACCGTCTCTTCATGGATAATTTGTCCGCTGGCCAGTACGCGTAAGATTGCCGGTATATTATCCGTGCTTTCTGCGGTAATATCGATGGCAAATGATTCGCCTTCATTTACCCGGGAAGGCGCATCAACCTCAGTCAGCATCGCTTCTGTTGTCGCCCTCGGCCGGCTCAAGGGAAAGACATTAATTTGCACGCCAGATGCGGCCGCCAACTGGGCTGCTTTGGTCACATCGCCAGTCGTAGCCAAACCATCGCTCAGCAAAATCATTCGCCGGCTGCTTCCAGCCGGAAAAAGAGCCAGGCCTAACCTGATAGCTTTGGCCAGATCGGTATGCAGTGGTTGAGGGATGGAGGTGATCGGGGCCAATTCGGCCAGGCCACTCATCGGCCGGTCCACAAGCGCATCAGCGCCAAAAACTATGACCGCTGCCTGGTCAGATGCATCCATCTGCTCGATGGCCTGGCGAACAAAATCCTCGGCCTCTTCTAGCTGTTCTTGTCGAACGGAATCAGAGGCGTCTACAAGGAATACCACTGCCAGATTATCGGCCGCTCGCACCAACTGCGCCCCGGCCAGCCCAAAAATCAACAGGGTGACAATCAGCAGACGAATGGTCAGGCTGCTCCAGTCGCGCCATCTTCCCCGGATTGTTTGTGGCCGACCTAACCAAACGAAATAAGGAATAAAGAGGAGCAAAATGAAGAGGATGGGGGCTGAAAACTTCATGATTATCGCCGCAGTACCATATCACCCATCTATACACCTTATCCCAACCCGGGATTTGGGATATGTTTGGGATATAGCGATCACTTCATTATGTAATAAGTGCCCTTCTTAGAACCGATTTTCAGTAACAAACCACGTTCAACCAGGTCTACCAGGTCTAATCTTATGGTCTCACTGGATACGTCGGGGCAAATGTTCTGATATTCGCGATTGGTAATGCTGCCCTGATCTCGCACATAGGTAATCGCTCGCGTTTGTCGCTCATTCATGCTTCTTGTCCAGCGGGGAACAGCCTTACGCTTGCGCTCGTTCGATAACTTTACTGTAAATAGATGAGGCGTTGCCTTAAACTCTGGCGGCGGATGGCCGGCCTGGACCATTTCCTCAATCATTCGGTCAATACCCAATCCTAACTCTTCGATATAACCCCATTGGAAAAGCCCGCCGACGAGGCGCGGATTTCTTGAAAAATGCTCTTCGACGATGTTGTCTACTGTAATGTAACCGGGAAGCCCGCCTGGACTGATCACTTCCATCCGATCGCTGTACATGCGGATTTCAATACGCCGGCCTCTCACCCTGTAGTCACGATGGGCGGCCGCATTAACCAGCGCCTCGCGGACGGCAAAGGGCGGATACTCCGTTAACTCTTCACGCTGGAGATCATTCACTACAGCGCCGACACGCATTTCTTCCCAAATGATATTCCAGGTGCGCTCGACAACTCGGGGCAGGGGGCCGCTAATCTCATCGCGACGCCCATATCCCGCACTCCCATCTTCACTCCTTGGCTCCACGCTTGGAAATTTGACAAAGACGACGCCGCTTTGGGGTAAAAAAGCCTGTGGGTTCCGGCCGAATAACAAGATGCCGGCCACGGTCGGGTTTCCTTGCGGATCGACGGCGCCTATCTCAAACAGAAGTTCCGAAAGGGGACCTGTCCTGGAAACACCCCTGGCTTCCCGCTTGGCCAGGTACTCGTCGAGAATTTCTTTGTCAAAATCAGATTGTGTCGCACCAGGGACGATATCGGCCTCAAAATCGGCCGTCGTTTTACTGGCGGCCAGGCGGCTGATTTCATTCCCACCCAATATACGATTGTGGGAACCACTCCGAATGAGGACCCGGCCGTCATCCAGGCTATGTAATTCGATGCTGCGCTTTACCTGGATGCTAATCAATACACCCTGATCCGTTTCGGTTGCCTGCCATTGGCTGGTTACAGGTGGGCGACAAAGGCCGGCCGCGGCTCGAAGCGCTCCCTCTGCCTCTTCCTCCCAGATCGTCTCTCCAGAATTTCCCTTCTCATCGAGACCCAGGACAATCATCCCGCCATCACCATTGGCAAAAGCGATAAGGCATTCAGCAAGCGCCTCAGGATCGGCTTCGGCTAAGAGGGCCAGGCGTGGCCCCGGCGTTCGATTCAACATGGATAGCCGGGCCGCCATATTTGTACGCTAGTTTGTACCATATTAGGTCCCTACTAGATGTTTTCTGCCGCAGCCATCGCGGCTCCAACAATGCCTGCTTCGTTGCGTAGTTGTGCTGGCACCACTCTGACTTTGACAGTCAGACGAGGAATGAATTTATCATCTCTCTTGCTGACCCCACCACCTAGAATGATCAGATTCGGCGAGAAGATAAAATCAAGGTGGCGCAGGTAATCATCCAACCGTGCAGCCCAGGCTTCCCAGGTGAGTTTTTCGGCTGCACGGACGCGGTCAGAGGCATAATCTTCGGCATCAGCCTTGCTCATTCTTAAATAGAGATGACCCAACTCGGTATTTGGAATCAGCCTACCGTCGACAAATAAGGCGCTGCCAATGCCCGTGCCCAGAGTGAGGACGATAACCACGCCACGCTTCTTCCGGCCGGCTCCAAAGCGCATTTCGGCAATTCCGGCGGCATCAGCGTCATTCAGCAGCGTGACCCGGCAGCCGGTCGTTTTTTTTATTGCTTTTGCTCCCGGATATCCTATCCATTCGTCGGAGACATTCGCTGCCGTTTTGACGACGCCATCCTGGACAACGGCCGGGAAGCCAATGCCAATGGGTCCATCGTATTTATGTTTCTTCACTAACTTGCCGATTTTTTCATTGACAGCCTCAGGCAGCGCCGGTTGAGGCGTCGGGATACGAATCCTATCTGAGAGGAGTTTGCCTTTTTTTATATCTACAAGGGCACCCTTGATCCCCGATCCGCCTATGTCAATTCCAAGGATTTCCATTCAAACTCTCCAGATTTATTAGATCCTTCTTCGTCATATTAGGCTGAGGCATCGTTCATTCGAGCTGCCAACTCTCGCAGTTGCGGTTCTACTGCCTGAGCAGCCTCTCGGCCGAAAGCGATCCCTTCATCCAAACGGTGAAAATCGAAAAGACCAATCGTCGCCATATCTGGGCGCAGCATGATGTCAGGCTGCGACTCCTCCAGGTGATCGTCCACGTTTTGGCTGGTGAGAATATCGGCCAGGGTCGATACCGCTTGATACAGCGGTTCTCGTTGGGCCCGGGTCAGTAGTCTCGTTAGGAAATTATTCGGCGATGGATAAGGGAGTTCTGTGCCGAATGGGGCGCTATTGGCCAGGTCGACTGCCAGAACGAAATCGGCCCCTCGTTCTTGAGCGATATTGAACGGTGTGTTGTTCAACACGCCACCGTCAATAAGGATTTGGCCATGCCAATCCACTTGCGGCAATACGACCGGAAAGGCAGTTGTTGCCAGAACGGCCTTAACAACATCGCCTTCTTCCAGGATGACTTCTTCCCGGGTGACCAGGTTTGTCGTGACAACGGCAAGAGGGATTTTCAGGCCGGCAAAGGATGGCCGGCCGATGCTTTTCTCCAAAAGTTTTTCCAATTTGTTATTGTTCATTAAGGCTGGCTTTAGCCAGGGTGGTGAATATAGTTTTCCGAAGCGCATACGCCGGAAAATATCGATTACCTGGGATGAGTCCAGGCCGCTGGCTATCAAGGCCCCTACCAGACCACCTATCGATGTTCCGGCAATGATGTCAGGCTTCAGCCCTAGCTTCTCAAGCTCAATCAGTACGCCTATATGGGCAGCGCCTCGCGCGCCACCCCCACCTAAGGCTAACCCAAATTTCATCTTAACATACCCCCTTTATCAGGCAACCAGAGACCATATTAGCGATCATGGTAACTTTCATCATCTCACGTCACCGTGTCATAAAAGAGCGGTAATGAAGGCACGGGCTGGTCAGACCAGCTAAAAGAGGCCATAAGCTCTAAGCAGGCCTGGCTGAGCTTCTCGGGAATATTCGCATGTACTGTACCCAATAGGTCGCCTGCTTCAACATGATCCCCAACCTTCACCGGTATCACCATGCCTACCGCGTGGTCAATAGGCTCATTTTTGATTTCACGACCCCCTCCCAGTGGAATACAACTTGAGCCAATGACACCGGCATCTATACCGGCTATGAATCCATTGCGTTCGGCAAAAATTGGTTCAACCAAGGAAGCAGCGGGAAGTTTATCAGGGTTATCTACCATATCAACCTGCCCACCCTGCCGTTCAACCATCAACCTGAATTTAGCCAAGGCTCGGCCGTTGTTCAAAACTTCGTCTGCCAGTTGCCTGGCCTCGGCCAATGTGCCGGCTTTACCGGCAAGATTCAGGAGATGGCCTGATACTTCGAGGCAATGGGCGCTAAAATCGGGCGGACCCTCGCCATGAAGTGTCGCGATGGCTTCTTGTACTTCCAGAGAATTGCCAACCGCATATCCCAGTGGTTGGTTCATGTCGGAAATGAGGGCAACTGTTGCTCGTTGGGCATCTTTTCCGATGTCAACCATCAGCCGGGCAAGATCTCGGGCGGCGTCAAGGGTAGGCATGAACGACCCCTGACCTACTTTGACATCGAGGACGATGGCATCTGCTCCGGCAGCCAGCTTCTTGGACATGATGGATGAAGCAATGAGCGAAACATTGGCAACCGTACCGGTCACATCTCGGAGTGCGTATAATTTTCCATCGGCCGGGGCCAGGCTGGCGGTCTGCCCGGCAAGAACCAGGCCAATATCGCCCAACTGTTTCTTGAATTGTTCCAGGGTTAAATAGGACGACCAACCAGGGAAAGATTCCATTTTGTCCAAAGTCCCGCCGGTAAGTCCAAGTCCCCGGCCGCTCATTTTGCCAACAGGTACGCCACAAGCAGCGACGATGGGCTGGACGACTAGGGTTGTTTTATCGCCCACGCCCCCAGAGGAATGTTTATCGACGACAAATGGCACCACATCATGTAAATCGAGTTGATCACCTGAATTGGCTATAGCCATGGTCAAGTCTACGGATTCCCGGCGGTTCATCCCCCGCAAATAGATGGCCATTAATAAAGCCGCGGCCTGGTAGTCGGGAACTCTATCGTCTGAATAGGCGCGGACGAACCATTCGATTTGTTTTGTACTCAGCTCGCCACCATCTCTTTTCCGCTCGATAATTTCAACCATGTACATTTTCTGCGCTTATCCTCCGCTCTGAGTTTCTTGTTTAACTCGTATCTCTGGATAGATTGAATGGATTATCGAATTCGTGAGTCCGCTCCTACCGTGGTCGTATTTCCTAAAAGCTCAGAAGTATATTCTTTGGTCGAAAACTTCATTATAGCATCTAGAGGTAAACACTGAAACCTAGTATAATGCCCTGAATAATCGCACAAAATCGAGGATGGATTGGATGACGGAACAGGTAGACATATTGCTCACCGGCGGATTGGTAGTCACCATGAATGCCGATTTTGATGTATTCCCAAGCGGGGTTGTTGCCGTTCGTGATGAAATTATTGTGGCAGTGGGACCGGCCGAGGAACTGTTATCTGAATACGAGGCCAATGAGATAGTAGATTGTTCAGGCCAGGTGATCATACCTGGACTGATCAACGCCCATACCCACGTTCCCATGACCCTGTTTCGCGGCCTAAACGATGATTTGCGTCTAGACGTCTGGCTAGGCTATTTGATGCCGCTCGAACGAGAGTTCATAACCCCCGAATTCGTTAGATTGGGCACTCAAATTGCTTGCGCGGAAATGATTCGTTCTGGGGTTACCACCTTCGCCGACATGTACTATTTTGAAGATGCCATAGCCGAGGCAACGGCCGAAATTGGTATGCGCGCCTTACTGGGCCAAACGCTGATAGTTTTCCCCTCGCCCGACGCCCCTAGTTACGAAGATGCGCTGGTTTTATGCCGCCGCTTTATCGAAAAATGGTTGGGCCACTCCTTGATTAATCCGGCCGTTTCGCCCCATGCATGGTATACGGCTACGCCTGGTTTACTCCGGGCCTGTGCAGATCTGGCTCGTGCTTTCGACGTCCCTGTGCATACCCATATTAGTGAGACTGCGCTTGAAGCGGAAAATAGCCTGGAACAAAACCAGATGCCAGTTGTGGCCTGGAACGCCCAGCATGGTATCTTACAGACAAAATTAGTGGCGGCGCATTGCGTGCACCTTAACCGCGACGAAATGATTGATTTGAAGGAGGCCGGCGCCGGCGTTGCCCACTGCCCCAGCAGTAACCTAAAATTGGCGAGCGGCATCGCTCAAACCGGAATGATGGTCGAGATGGGCATTAACGTTGGCGTGGGTACCGATGGACCCGCCAGCAACAATGACCTGGATATGTTTGAAGAGATGCGCCTGACAGCCCTGCTGGCTAAAACGAAAAGCAATGATCCAACCGTCATCCCGGCCCGCAAGGCATTGGAAATGGCAACAATCGGCGGAGCCAGGACCGTCCATCTATCGGACCATACAGGCAGTCTGGAGCCTGGTAAGCGGGCAGATATGGCCATCGTCGATATGAACCGAATTCATAATTGGCCGCATTTCCATAGCCATGATGACGATGTTTATGCTCGTTTAGTGTACGCAGCCAAGAGCACCGATGTAGCCCACGTAATGTGCAACGGAAAATGGTTGATGCGCAGTCGACAATTGCACACTGTCGATGAGGAGGCTGTCAAGAAAGAGGCCGCCGTTGTCGCGGCCAAGATCGATGCTTTCGTCTTCGAGCGTGAATCCAGCCCTTATAATAAACTTGTTCTCCTCGCCGGGGTCCAACGATTGATGAGTTTTGAGATCCAGGTGAAAGTACCGCTGGTCGATGATAGCCAGGTTCTAGCCAGCCTCGAAGGTGAAGAAATCGAAATCACTAAAGAGTCCCATTACCGGCAGTATGACAGTTATTTCATCTTCGATGATGGCGACCCTGATGCGGCGCGACTCCGCTACCGTGATGATGAATTTATTGATGCTGATGGGAAGATATTCGAGAGTCGATCGCGATTGACTCTTTTAGGAGAAGCTTACGAGCAAGAATATCCCAACGCTGTCACATTATCGCGATCGCGCTGGCTGGCCCCGGCCGAACAAAGCCTGCGCTTTCTTCGCGAATATTTCGCGCCCAAAGACGAGGTGGAGGTTCATAAGGACCGCCGCCGGTGGCGAATCCTTTACAAACGCACGGATTTCGCCGTGAATATCGATCAGGTTACCCGGCCAAATCTTCCCGACCGTTATTTAGAGATAAAAACTCGGACCTGGTCACGCAGTGACGCCGAACGCAAAGCGGCACTCATAAGCGAGCTTCTACTCCTCTTCGGAGTCGATTTGGAGAAAGTAGAACCTAAAGATTACCATGAACTTGCCATGGATCTGACTAAATAAATGAAAACCGCTCTCTTTAGAGAGCGGTTTCATCTTATGATCAGGAGTTATTAGCTATCGGGAGGGGGCTAGTCAAACAGGTTTTGGAATATCATCACCGTATTGAGATCACCTTCGACGCGGATCTTCTGTTCCATGAATGCTGACATCGCATTTAAATCGCCGGCGATCAGCGCGGCATAATCTGAAGCCTCCATTCTGATGGTCGCGGTCGGCGATTCGTATTCACCTTCCTCAACCTCACATTCGCCATTAGCTACAATCACATACCATTTACCGCCGCCTTCACCGGTAAGGTCGAACTGCACGGTGGCATCCAAATCGCCAGCTTTTTCGGCATTGAACGCATCGGGCATGTTTTCAAATATTTTGGATACTGAGGTCATTTATTACTCCTTCAAACTAGGGACTGGGAATAATGATTGCCGATTTCCCTCTTTGAAAAAGAGTATATCAGCGAGAAATGGGGTGTCAACATTACAGACGCAGGTAAGTACCCCTGATAAGATCGGTTCCTGACTGAATGAAATGTGGAGATATCGCAGGTAAGTTACATTATGAATTCAATACGTATTCGGCTAATTTCAAGGGCATCGGCTTTGATACTCTTTGCTCTTATTTTGACAGCTTGTGCCCAATTATCGTCTGGTTCTTTTGGATCGGATCTCGATTCCTCAGTTGATCCTCTTGCCAGGTCGAACTCTACCGGTGAGCGGTATAAAGATTATGAAATAGTCACCCTCTTACCCCGGGATGCCATCGCAGCCATCGACAATCCGCGCTTCCTTTCAGTTGCCGAAGCGAATGAGAGCTATTCCGATGAAGAGCTGGTTCTGGGAGTCGATATTAATGGTGATGCCAGGGCATATTCGATCCCGATGTTGAGTTCGCATGAAATTGTCAATGATACAGTAGGTGACGTTAAAATCTCCGTTACATGGTGACCGCTTTGTTTTACGGGCATCGTGTATGCCCGAGAGATTGATGATCGGGAATTTACGTTCGGCGTTTCTGGCAAGTTGATTCGCAACGTTTTGGTCATGTACGATCGACAGACTGAATCTCTGTGGAGCCAGCTCCTGGGCGAGGCTGTGTCGGGAGAGATGATCGGGACGAAGCTCCAATACTTGCCTACGTGGCTCACCACATGGGGAGAGTGGAAGGAAATGCACCCCCAATCATTAGCTTTAGAAAAAGACTTTCGCGCCAGGCGAGATCCATACAGCTCCTATTACCAATCTGCTTCCACGGGCGTCATCCGCGAAACTTTCAACGATGATCGTCTGCCGCCCAAAGAGTTTGTCATTGGCGTCGAATTGGACGGCGAATCCATCGTTTATCCATTGCGAACTCTCAGTAACGAACTGGCTATAAACGATTCCCTGGCCGGCCACGATATTCTGGTAGTTTATGACAAAAATGGCGCCAACGGTCTCGTATATGATCGCCGGCTTGACCAACAAACGCTGACTATGAAACTCGCTTACTCACCCACCCTAGCATTGACCGAGGAGGGAGCTTATAGCTCGTGGGATGCGCTATCAGGTGAAGCAATAAGCGGCCCGTTAGCCGGCCACAGTCTGGACCGCGTAAACGATTCCCT
>PVMS01024694.1_pt1 | contig 12970 bp, 12 predicted proteins | sample 1853461 | NCBI WGS metagenome assembly PVMS01 (sample SAMN08582032, study PRJNA380276) | Marine sediment metagenome, whole genome shotgun sequencing project. | isolation source: ocean sediment barecode stripped | collected 2017 | reverse complement strand
TCTCGCCCATGATGATTTCCACCAGGGGCATCTTGTCCACCGGCGAGAAGAAGTGCACACCGATGAAGTTCTCCGGCTTGCTGCTCGCTTGCGCCAATTGGGTGATAGGCAGTGTCGAGGTATTTGAACCCCACACGCCATTCTCCGCCAGGTAGCCCTCTGTGGCCTGGGTGATCTTGCGCTTGAGTTCGATATTCTCGAATACCGCCTCGATAATCAGGTCACACCCTTGCAGGTCGGCGTCTTCGACGGTCGGCTGGATCAGGGCCAGAACCTGCCCCTTCCGCTCCTCGGTCATACGACCACGGGACACACGTTTGGCCAGCAGCTTCTCGCTGTAGGCTTTGCCCTTGTCGGCGGATTCCTGGGAAATATCCTTGAGCACAACTTCGATACCCGCCATGGCGGAGACATAGGCAATGCCCTGCCCCATCATGCCCGCGCCCAGCACACCCACCTTTTTCGTGGTGGTCTTGTCGACGCCCTGCGGGCGACTGGCGCCACCGTTGACCTTGTTCATACCAAAAAAGAAGGTGGAGATCATGTTCTTGGCCTGGGGGGGTGACCACCAGGTAGGTCAGGCCGCGGGATTCGATTTCCAGCGCGGTGTCGAAATTCAGTCGTGCCGCCTCGACCGCACAGTCGAGTATTTTCTCCGGCGCCGGCAACAAGCCGCGGGTTTGCTGGCGCAGCATGGCGGGTGCCCCCATGATCAGCTGGGCCAGTTTCGGTGAACTGGCGCCGCCCCCCGGGATGCGATGACCCTTGCGATCCCAGGGCTGCACCGCGGCTTCCTCGCTGTCCTTGTTCGCCAGAATCCATGCCTTGGCGTTGGGCACCAGCTCTTCGACTGTGCCCACGATGTCGTGAATCATGCCTTCCGCCAGCGCCTTGGCCGGCGCCACCTTTTTGCCTTCCAGCAGGTAGGGCAGAGCCTTCTCCAGGCCCAACAGATTGACCATGCGCACCACGCCGCCACCGCCGGGCAGCAAGCCGAGGCCGACTTCCGGCAGGCCCAGTTGCACTGCCTTATTGTCCCAGGCCACGCGATAATTGCAGCACAGGCAGATTTCGAAACCGCCGCCCAGCGCCGCACCATTGATCGCCGCGGCTACCGGCACCGGCAGTTTTTCCAAAGCGCGCAGTACACTTTTGGTGCTCTGCAACATGTCCATAAACCCGGCCTCGTCGCCCTTCTGGACTTTGAGCAGTTCTTTCAGGTCACCACCGGCGAAGAACACTTTTTTGGCCGAGGCGAATACCACCCCGGTCAGGCCCTCTTCCCGCTCCAGCTTTTCAACGGTCTCGGTCATGGCCGTGCGGTACTCTTCGTTCATCGCGTTCACCGGACCACTCATGTCCATGGTCACTGTCACGATGCCGTCTGCGTCTTTCTCGTAGTTGAATACACTCATAGTTCTTTTAACCTCAATTAAACCCGCTCGATAATAGTGGAGATGCCCATACCGCCGCCCACACACAATGACAACATGGCGCGCTTCAGGTTGCGCCGCTCCAGTTCATCCAGCATGGTGCTGACCAGCATCGCACCTGTCGCTCCCAGGGGGTGGCCCATGGCGATCGCGCCGCCGTTGACGTTGGTTATCTCGTGGTCAATTCCCAGGTCCTTCATATAGCGCATGGCGACCGCGGCGAAAGCCTCGTTGATTTCCCACAAGTCGATATCGGCGACACTCAAACCCGCCTTATCCAGGCATTTTTTGGCGGCCGGTCCGGGGCCTATCAACATGATGACGGGATCTGTAGACAACACCGCGGTGGCCACAATACGGCCGCGCGGTGTCAGGCCCAGGTCTTTACCGGCTTTTTCACTACCAACCAACACGGCACTGGAGCCATCGACGATGCCGGAAGAGTTGCCCGGCGTGTGCACATGATTGATTTTATCCAGGGTGGAATACTTGGTGAGAATCACGTCGTCAAACCCAAACTGGCCCATCATTTCGAAGGAAGCCCTGAGCCCGGCCAGGCCCTCCATCGATGTACTGGGCTTGATGAAATCGTCCTTTTCCAGAATGGTCAGGCCATTGCAGTCCAACACCGGAACAACCGATTTGTCGAAATAGCCGTTGTCACGCGCGTGGGCAGCGCGCCGCTGGGATTCCACCGCGAAAGCGTCCACATCCTCCCGGGACCAGCCCTCCAGGGTGGCGATAGTGTCAGCGCCGATACCCTGGGGCACAAAACCGGACTTCATGCTGAAGGCCGGATCGCCCCCCATAGCGCCACCGTTGGAACCCATCGGTACGCGTGACATACACTCCACACCACCTGCGACCACCAGATCTTCCCAGCCCGAGGCAACCTTTTGGGCAGCGATGTTGACGGCTTCCAGACCCGAGGCGCAGAAGCGATCCAATTGCACACCGGCCACTGATTCGTCCCAACCGGCGTTCTGTACAATCATTTTGGCGACGTCGGACCCCTGCTCACCTATCGGTGTGACACAACCCATCACCACATCATCGACATAGGAGGTATCCAGGTCATGGCGAGACTGCAGCTCAATCAACAGTCCCGCACCCAGGTCAATAGGCTTGACCTCGTACAGGCTGCCCCCGGCCTTGCCCTTACTGCGAGGCGTGCGTACAGCGTCGTAAATGTAAGCGGTATTTGACATAAGAAAACCTCAATTTGCTGCTTTGGTTGGATAGGCGAAAAAAGACGCCCAATCTTGCTGGGGTAGAGCCGCTAGATCAATGATGGCAACTCATAAAAAAATTGACCGTAGGTTACACTTTCGGTATCCAAACATTGGGGTACAATTGAGCCCCTTCGCGATACCCAAAAATGATAAGGGCAGCCAGCCGTATTTATGCAAGATCCCAGAGAGTTCCGAGTTGATATCGGTGATGTCGAATTATCCGTCGCCGAATGGGCCGGAAAGAGTGACCCGGTCCTTTTACTGCACGCCACTGGCTTTCACAGCCGCTGCTGGAATCAGGTGGTCAAGCGCCTGCCCGGCTGCCATATCTACGCGGTAGACTTGCGTTTTCACGGCAGCAGCGGTGATACCGGCGAGATCGACTGGAACATCCTGGCGGAAGATATTCGTATCCTCATCACGCAACTGGACCTCGTCAATCTGGTGGGTGTGGGGCACTCCATTGGCGGCCACTTGATGGCCAGGGCCGCCGCGCACGCTCCCGAACGCTTTAAGCACCTGGTGTTAATCGATCCGGTTATCATGTCACCTGAAGGCTATACACAATTGCATAGATATACCCGGGGCATAGCCGCCAAAGACCACCCGGTCAGCCGCCGTAAAAACCAGTGGCGAGATGCCGATGAGATGTACCAGCGATTCAAGGCGCGCGCCCCTTTTGACAGCTGGCAGCCTGAAGTGTTGCGCGACTACTGCGACTATGCGCTGCGCCCGGCAGATAACGACGCCCTCAGGCAACTGGCTTGCGACCCCATCAATGAGGCTTCCTTCTATCTCAACCAGAGGGGCAACGAGTCTATTCACCAGGAGCTCCCCAAAATCACCACACCGGTCACTCTGCTGCGGGCTCCACCCGGGGATGACGCCATGTTGGATTTGAGCACCTCTCCCACCTGGCCAGAGTTGGCGACTGCACTGCCGAACTGCGAGGAAATATTCCTGCCCGAGTTGAATCACTTTATTCCAATGCAGGATCCGGCGCTGGTAGCGAAAACTATTCAGGCTGTGGTGTAACATGGCCCGCTGGCACAGCACAGACTCTATCTGATGACTTTTAAATACACCTCAATTTCACAGTTCCGCAAAACGAGTTTCGCCGCCTCCAGCCAGGAGGGCCACATGATGTCGCATGATATCTATCAGCGTGGTGAGGGACCACCCATCGTACTGATCCAGGAATTACCGGGTATTGGCACAGAGACCCTGCGCCTGGCGGATCGCTTGATTGATGGTGGTTTTGAAGTCGTTCTACCCCATTTATTTGGTCCTCTGGAAAAGACCAGCATGGTCGCCAACATGGCGCGCGTGTTCTGCATGCGCAGGGAATTCCGCTTGTTCGAGTGCAACAAATCAAGCCCGGTGGTGGACTGGCTCAAGGCGCTTTGCGAGGATATTCGGGTATCGCGGGGCGTCCGCGGCGTGGGTGTCATCGGCATGTGCCTTACCGGCAATTTCGCCATCTCGCTAATGGGAGACGACAGCGTGCTGGCCGCAGTCGCCTCTCAACCATCCCTGCCAATTCACAAGCCCGGCGCGCTGCATATGAGTGAACAGGAAGTGGCCGCCACAAAAAATGGCATCGAACAGTCTGCACCCATGCACGCCTTTCGATTTGCAGGGGACAAGATGTGCTCGGCGAGAAAATTTGAGGCTATCGCGGAGCAGTTCAATGCCGACGGCCGCGAGAGAGTGAAACTCACCACCCTGCCTGGCAAGGGCCACGCGGTGTTCACCCGGGATTTCGTCGATGAAGAGGGCCACCCTACCCGGCAGGCCCTGGACAGTATCCTGCAATACTTTACATCCCAACTGGCGCCCGTACCGGGATAGCCTGTCACGGGCCGCCACTAAAACCACAATGAGGAAAAACCAATGAGCAAGGGATTCACTGAAGACGATGTACCCGAACAGGGTGGCAAGACGATTGTTATTACCGGGGCTAATACCGGCATTGGTTATGAAGCCGCCCGGGTGCTGTCCGCAAAGGGGGCGCGGGTAATCATTGCCTGCCGCTCCGAGCACAAAGCCAACGATGCGATTGCCAACATAAAAAAGGTCAACGGCGAGGTTGACGTGACCCATGTGCCGCTGGATCTGGGTGACCTGTCCTCTGTGCGCCGTTGCGCCGAACAGTTACAAATCGAGGATAAGATCGACGTACTCATCAACAACGCGGGCATCATGGTTCCTCCCTATGAACTGACCCAAGACGGCTTCGAATCACAGTTCGGCGTCAATCACCTGGGGCCCTTCGCCCTGACCGGCCTGCTACTGGACAAGTTGGGCGCATCACCCGCCCCGCGCGTGGTCAACACCAGCAGTATCGCCCATCGCTCGGGGAAAATACGTTTTGACGATATCAATGCCGAGAAGGGTTACCATGCCATCCCGCGTTACGGCATGAGCAAGCTGGCAAACCTGCTGTTCACCTATGAATTACAACGGCGCCTGGAAGCGGCAGGCCAGGCGACACTTTCTGTCGCCTGCCACCCGGGGATCGCCGACACGGAGCTGACACGCTACCTCCCCGGCGCCCTCAAACTCACCCTGCCGCTGGTTCGCCCTTTCTTCAATACACCCGCCAGCGGCGCCTGGCCCACACTGTGCGCCGCGACATCCGATGAGGCGCGCAGCGGCGATTATTTTGGGCCGACCAAACGCAGGGAAACGGCCGGCCCGGCGGTGAAAGTGCGCTCCACCAGGGCCAGCCATGACCAGAAAGTGGCAAAACGCCTGTGGGATTTGTCGATTGACATGACCGGCGTCGATCCTGGCATCTAAATGCGAACCTGATATGAAAGAAAATTCTTTAAAAACAAAAACCTCCGAGCACACCCCCATGATGCGGCAGTACCTTGGCATCAAGGCGGAGCACCCCCGGGATCTCGTTTTCTACCGTATGGGGGATTTCTACGAGCTGTTCTTCGACGACGCCAAACGAGCCGCGGAGTTATTAGATATTACGCTCACTGCCCGCGGCAAGTCCGCCGGCGAGCCCATTCCCATGTGCGGCGTACCCTACCACGCCGCCGAGGGCTATCTGGCGCGCCTGGTAAAAGCGGGGGTCTCGGTCGCTATCGTGGAGCAATTCGGTGACCCCGCGACCAGCAAGGGGCCGGTTGAACGCAAGGTAGTGCGGGTCATTACTCCCGGCACCCTCTCGGATGAGGCGCTGCTGGATGACCGGGTGGACAATCTGCTGCTGGCCATCTCACAGGAGGAGGACAATTACGGCATCGCCTACCTGGACCTGAGCACAGGCAGGTTCCGGGTATTGGAAGTGCGCGGTGAAGAGGCGCTCAACGGCGAATTGCAGCGGCTCGATCCCGCGGAAACCCTGTACCACGAAACCATTTACCACCCCGCGATTACCGGGCGCAAGGGCGCCCGCAGCCAACCAGGCTGGGAGTTTGATACCGAGAGCGCCCGACGCGCCCTGAACGCCCAGTTTCAGACCCATGACCTGCAGGGCTTTGGTTGCGACGACCTGGAACTGGCCATCGGCGCCGCCGGCTGCCTGCTGCAGTACGTGAAAGATACCCAGCGCGGCAACCTGCCCCATATCCGCAGCATGCGCCAGGAGAGCCGGGATGAAAGCGTGATTCTGGATGCCGCCACCCGGCGCAACCTGGAAATCGACATCAATATGAGCGGTGGCGACAGCAATACCCTGTTCTCGGTGATGAATAAGGGGGTAATCGCCATGGGCAGCCGCCTGCTGCGTCGCTGGCTGCACCGCCCGCTCAACGACATCCCGGTACTGGAAGCCCGCCAGGGCGCGATTCAAGCCCTCTGTGACAACTACCACTACGAGACCGTGCGGGACGCGCTCAAGCCCATCGGCGATATGGAACGCATTCTCACCCGCGTGGCGCTGCGTTCCGCCAGGCCCCGGGACCTGACCCGTCTGCACAGTTCGCTGGCTGCCCTGCCACGACTGCGCAGTGAACTGGCCCATTGCAAGGCACCCCGCCTGGGCGAACTCAGCGAGCAGGCCGGAGACTACCCCGACACCTGTGACCTGCTGGGTCGGGCCATTATCGAGAATCCGCCGGTGATCATCCGCGACGGCGGCGTGATCGCCGACGGCTACGACGAGGAACTGGACGAATTGCGCCAGATCAGCAGTAATGCCGGGGACTACCTGCTGGAGCTGGAGCGACGCGAAAGAGAGGCCACCGGCATAAGCACCCTGAAGGTTGGCTACAACCGGGTGCACGGCTACTACATCGAAATCAGCCGCGCACAGTCCGACCGGGCCCCCGTCGAATACATCAGGCGCCAGACCCTGAAGAACGCCGAACGCTTTATCACCCCCGAGCTCAAGACCTTCGAAGACAAGGCCCTGTCCAGCAAAAGCCGCGCCCTGGCGCGGGAGAAGGGGCTGTACGACGACCTGCTCGAGCGCCTCAACGAGCACCTGGGTCCACTGCAGGATACCGCCGCCGCCGTCGCGGAAATCGATGTGCTGGCCAACCTGGCGGAACGGGCGGACAACCTGCGCCTGTGCCGGCCCCTCTTTTGTGACGAGCAGATATTCGAAGTCGTTCAGGGGCGGCACCTGGTGGTGGAGCAGGTATTGGAAGAACCGTTTATCGCCAACGACACACTGCTCAATGCGCAGCGCCGCATGCTGCTGATCACCGGCCCCAATATGGGCGGCAAATCCACTTATATGCGCCAGAACGCGGTCATCGCCCTGCTGGCCCATATCGGCAGCTACGTGCCCGCCAGCGCGGCGAAACTGGCGCCCATAGACCGCATATTCACCCGCATCGGTTCCTCGGACGACCTGGCCGGCGGCCGCTCCACATTTATGGTGGAGATGACCGAGACCGCCAATATCCTACACAACGCCACGCCCCGCAGCCTGGTGCTGATGGACGAGGTGGGTCGCGGCACCAGCACCTTCGACGGGCTGAGCCTGGCCTGGGCCGCGGCGGTGGAGCTGGCCCAATCAGTGCAGGCCTTCACCCTGTTCGCCACTCACTATTTCGAGCTCACCAGCCTGCCGCAGCAGTGCCCCACCATGGCCAATGTGCACCTGGACGCCACCGAGTACCAGGATCACGTGGTTTTTATGCACCATATCCAGGAGGGGCCCGCCAACCGCAGCTTCGGCCTGCAAGTGGCCAGGCTGGCCGGCATTCCAGGCCCGGTGCTGGCGGCGGCCCGGGAAAGTTGCATGAACTGGAACGCGGCGAACAACAACGGCCCGAGGCGCCCGGACCCCGCGCAAATACACCCCCACCCGCCCAGAATGATCTGTTCAGCGCACCCGATCCCCACCCGGTGGTGCAGGCCCTGGAAGGCATGGATATAGACGACCTGACTCCCCGCCAGGCGCTGGAGAAGCTCTACGAATTGAAGGGGCGGCTGGGATAGGCCTTCAATTTCGCGCGTCTTGCAGGTAAACTATCGCGCGTTAGTTTGGCTCCCCACTTTTCAAGAGGCATTTCAGGAATGACATTTATCGTAGGCGAAGATTGCATCAACTGTAAACACACGGATTGTGTAGAGGTTTGCCCGGTAGATTGCTTTTATGAGGGACCGAATTTCCTGGTGATCCACCCGGACGAATGCATCGACTGCGCCCTGTGCGAGCCGGAGTGCCCGGTAGATGCCATCTTCTCCGAGGACGAGCTGCCTGAAGACCAGGCGGTCTTTCTGGAACTGAACGCCGAACTGGCGGAAGTGTGGCCCTGCATCACCGAAATGAAAGATCCCATGCCCGATGCCGAAGACTGGAAAGGAAAGCCCAACAAACTGGAACTGCTACAACGCTAAACCGCCATCTGACATTCGCGAAGGCGTGAGTCCAATAAACTGGAATCTGCTAGACTGAACCCATGACTGAACCCATGACTGAAGACAGCAATACATTTTCCATGGACTGGCGCGTCGCCTTCGGCCTGAGTGTCACCCTCATCTGGATGAGCGCGGGGATAACCTACCTGCTGGCGATTGTCGGCTGGGATAACTTCATACACCTGCCCACGGCAGACCTGGGTAGTTTTCTGGAAGGGGCGTTCGCACCACTGGCTTTCCTGTGGCTGGTGATCGGCCACTTCATGCAGCAAAAGGAAATCACCGCCAACACCAAGGCCATCCACATCCAGGAACGCAGTGCCCGGCGGCTTGAAATACATTCCCAGAGAGACAGCTATTTCCAGTTGCTGAACCTGGTTCAGGACCAACTGGGCTCCATTGCGGGCTTTCACTACATGTCGGTCTGTGGCCCCACCGGCACGGGTGAAATCACCGGGCCGGAGTTCTCGGAGCAGCGCTCCCAGGCCGGCACCGGAGACCACGCCTGGTTTATGCGCAAAATGGTCTCGCTGGCCGCGACCAACATGGAAGACCCGGACAGCCTGCAGGATATTTTCTTTGGTACCGATATCCGCACCCGTCACTCGAACAACTTCAGCAAAACATTCAAGAAGTTACTGGGCGCCGCGCGCGCGGTGGATACGGACGATATGCTGGAGGAAGCCCTGCTGTACGGGTCCGCGGCGGGCTTGTTGTACCGCATCATCAGGCATGTAGCGGGGGATGAATTGATCGACCCGATCCAGGGGGTGTCCACGCCCCCACAAACGGTGGCGGCCGGCATTCCCGAACCCTGTGACTAAAACCGCTTCAGCTAAACAGCGACTCCCCATTCAGCCCCTGGGTTTCCATAATACTGCGCAAACGCTTGAGCGCCTCGACCTGAATCTGCCGCACCCGCTCCCGGGTCAAACCGATTTCACGCCCGACTTCCTCCAGCGTGCTACTCTCATAACCGCGCAAACCAAACCGGCGCGACACCACTTCCCGCTGCTTTTCTGACAACTCACCCAGCCACGCGGCAATACTGTCTTTGATATCGCTCTCCTGCAGTAACTGCGAAGGGTCACAAACCCGGGCGTCGGCGATCGTGTCCACCACCGACTTGTCCGACTCCGGTCCCACCGGTGTATCCATCGATGTGACACGTTCATTGAGGCGCAGCAGGCGCTTCACGTCTGCCACTGGTTTATCCAGCATTGTGGCAATTTCTTCGGCGGAGGGTTCATGATCGAGCACTTGAGTGAGTTCCCGCGCGGCGCGCAGGTATACATTCAACTCCTTGACCACGTGAATGGGCAATCGAATAGTGCGGGTCTGGTTCATAATGGCCCGCTCTATGGTCTGGCGTATCCACCAGGTGGCATAGGTAGAAAAACGAAAGCCACGCTCGGGATCAAATTTTTCAACCGCACGAATGAGTCCGAGATTCCCCTCCTCGATAAGGTCGAGCAGGGTTAGTCCGCGGTTGATATAACGACGGGAAATTTTCACCACCAGACGCAGGTTGCTCTCAATCATACGGCGCCTGCCGCTCTCATCGCCTTTGAGAGCCAACCGGGAGAAATATTTTTCCTCGTCAGCACTCAGCAGAGGTGAATAACCGATCTCATTCAAGTATAGCTGGGTGGCATCGAGTGATTTTTTCGATCTGCGCGCAGTGTGGGATTTGGCTAGCTTGAAACGTTCGTCGGCCGTGTCGACCGGCGCGTCGGCGGTTTTGACCGCGGCTTGCGGCAGTGCTTTTTTAGCCGTAGATCCGGGCTTTCCGGTATTGGCGCTGCTCCGACCGTGAACGGTAGACCTACCTGCGGCTGCGCTCGATTTCGCGTGCCCGCTAGAGCCAGTCGCCGTTGCATCCACTTCCATGGCAATACCTCATTTTTCTTCTAATAGCTGAGGGCTTTTCCCGCCGGGCCGACCAGATTAACCCAAAGCAATTACCAATTGCAACAGTATGTTTCGCAGTTTGCGATAGGTTAGTTGTCGCTACTGAATACTTCGAGAAATCACAGCAAGGGTATTCTTTGCGCTTTTCAACGCCGGGGCAATAACCTTTGCGGGTCAACCGGCTTCCCCTCCTTTCGAATCTCAAAATGCAGTTTCACCGAATCTGTCCCGGAGCTGCCCTTTTCCGCGATCTTTTGCCCCGCGCGGACCGTGTCACCCTCTGCCACCAGCAGGCGATCATTGTGCCCGTAGGCACTGAGATAGATCTCGTTGTGTTTTACGATCAACAATTCACCGAAGCCCACGATGCCGGTACCGGCATAGACCACCTTACCGGCGGCAACAGCCTGCACAGCGTCGCCGCGTTTGCCGCCGATATCGATTCCCTTATGCACACTCGACGAGTAGCCCCGGGTCACCCGGCCCGAGGTCGGCCATCGCCAGGCGTTCACGGCGCGACCGGCATAGGTGGAGCGACTCTTTGTGACCGGGGAAGATTTGACCGTGGATGGTGGAACCCTGGTGACAGTCGGTTTTTTGGGCACGGGCGTTGGTGCAGGTTTTGCCGCTGGTTTTGCCGCTGGCTTTGTCACCGCCACAGGGGCAGGCGCGGGAGATGAACGTGGCGTTGCAGACCGTACAACCGGGATCGGGGGCGGCGTCGCCTCTTTGAGATAGATCTTCTGGCCCGGATAGATCGTGTAGGGAGAGGGAATACTGTTGGCCGCGGCGACCTTGCGATAATCGAGCCCATAGCGAAAAGCGATGGAATAGAGCGTTTCACCGCGCTGCACACGATAAGTCGAGGACTGCGATTGGGACGAAGACGCCCCGTAGCGATCCTCCACCGGAGCGCGGGCATTGCTCCCACATCCCAGCAGGCCGCAGAACACCAGGCCTAGCAAAACCCTTGCGAGCACTATCGTTCCTCGAATGCGCCGGGATGACTCCGGACTATTTATTCCCCCAGCTGGTATCAATCAACCACACTGCGGCAAACCCCACCACCATCAGGGCGACACAGTACCAGACCTGGGGGTCCTGCCCGGTCAGGGCAAAATACTCCGCGGGCGACACCGGGATCTGCTGAGCCGGCTTGAGTTGACCGTGGCTGCCCTCTACCCACTCCAGCACCTGTTTCCAGGGCCACACCACCGCCAGGGAACCAAACAAAAAACCCGTGAGCACCGCCATGGTAGCCTGATGGTACCGATGCAACAGCCAGTAGAGCAGGCGTGAAAAACACATCAGCCCCAGGACGGCGCCAGCAGCGAATACGCCGAGAAACTGCAGGTCCAGGGATTTGACCGCCACCAGCACAGTGCTGTACATACCCAGCAACACCAGAATAAAACTACCCGATATCCCCGGCAGAATCATCGCGCAAATGGCCAGGAAGCCCGACAGAAACACACCGGCCAGACCCACATCGAGTGTCGCCACCGGCGCCAGGGCGATGAACACAGCCAGCGCCATACCGGCCAGCAGGCACAACACCCTGGGTATGGTCCAGCGATCTACCTGGCGCAACAGTACCAGCGCTGAGCCCAGGATCAGCCCGAAAAAAAATGCCCACAGAGGCACCGGGTGGTACTGAAGCGCCCAGGAAATAGCCCGCGCCAGGGAGAATATGCTGGTCCCTATCCCCAGCAACAGTGCCAACAGGAAACCGCCGTTGACGTGCTGCCAGGCGCCGCTGATATCAAGCTTGAACAGCTTGCCCAGGAAGACCATATCGACCGCCCGGATGCTGCCCAGCAAGGTGTCATAGATACCGGTAATAAAAGCGACGGTGCCACCGGAAACGCCGGGAACGATATCAGCGGCGCCCATCATCAGGCCACGTAAAAAAATACCCAGGGATGACATCAGCGCTACCTCACCGTGCCGGGGCGCAGGGGCACAAAATGCACCGCCTCAATAATTTCAGTCTCGAATCCTTCGTGCGTACGAGTCACAACCTGCAGGTGCTGGCTGCGGCCTCCCACCGGGATGACCAGTCGCCCACCGGGCGCCAACTGCTGCAGTAAATCCTCGGGGATACGTTCGGGCGCGGCAGTGGCCATGATGCCGTCAAAAGGCCCTCGCTCCGCCCAACCCATACCCCCGTCGGCGTGGTTCATTTGCACATTGCGCAGCTTCAGCTGACGCAGACGCTGACGCGCTTTTTGCTGCAGCGCCTTGATGCGCTCCACGCTGTACACTTCCTCCACCAATTGCGCCAGTATCGCGGTCTGGTAGCCCGAGCCGGTGCCAATTTCCAACACCCGTCGCAGCGGGCCGGCCCCCAGCAGCAATTCTGTCATACGCGCCACAATATAGGGCTGCGATAAGGTCTGGTTGAAACCGATCGGCAGCGCGACATCTTCATAGGCGCGGTGGGCCATGGCTTCATCCAGAAACAGGTGCCGCGGCGTGGTGCGAATGACATCCATGGCTGCGGCCTCCCACCGGGATGACCAGTCGCCCACCGGGCGCCAACTGCTGCAGTAAATCCTCGGGGAT
>PVMS01086227.1_pt1 | contig 12981 bp, 11 predicted proteins | sample 1853461 | NCBI WGS metagenome assembly PVMS01 (sample SAMN08582032, study PRJNA380276) | Marine sediment metagenome, whole genome shotgun sequencing project. | isolation source: ocean sediment barecode stripped | collected 2017 | reverse complement strand
GGGTCACGATGTCTTCTTTCAGATGGCTGTTGTAATCAAGGGAGTAATTAAGGAAATTATTTCTTGATTTCTCAAGCAACGCCGCCCGATCCTGTTCAGTGACATCGGGCCCCTGGTCGCGAATGAGGACCTCGTGTCCGGACCGGACCAGTCGGCTTGCCAGAAGGAGCCCGGCAATCCCGCCTCCAACGATGCAATAGTCTGGTTTTAATTGTTCTGTCATCCAGGAGTACTTTCTTATTGTGTCGGTCGTGAAATCATCAGCGTTTGCAAGACTAGCACATAGTCGTGATTCCGTTCTTAATGCAACAATGGAGGCTGGGGTCTGAGTCAAGTGCCAGAGTGATTCCTCTGGCCCCAACCTCCATACGGTTCCATCAATGTGACTGGATTTCTAATTTGCGTGAGTTTTGCGTGAATCAGTTGTGCACGGAAAGGAATAAGACACCCATCAGCTTTTCCGAGATTAATAATCTTCATGCCTCCTGGTTCATTTGGGAACACCACAAAGATGTATTGAGCCAGGTAGCCGTACTGAATAATGAAGGTTTTTAGAGACGCCGGTCGAAAGGTGATTGGATTTAGGGGGTATCAGGCCGTTTGTGACCAGAGAGGCAGACTGAATCTAAGGTTATGGTTAGGATCGATGTGTTGCTAAGCCCTTTGCGGGCACAGCCTATTGCCAATTACGTGCCCTTTGACAAATTTCCGGCCCACCGACTTGGCAAAGGCTCTGAGCATATTCACCGGACCTAATGCCCCGAGAGAATGAAGATCTTCTTTTGATAAATAATTCAATACTGGCGCTGCATCCATTTTCAGCCTGGCCAGTATCGGTGGAGCCTTGGCGGAGATATAGCCTCGCTTGTTGCGCTTGACCTCTCTTCCACCCCAATCCACCAACTCCAGGTAGTCTTTGAGATTAAACGGGATGCCTCTTTCCTCATTTTCATTGAAGGGCCTCAGGCAGCTATTTTCGGGCTGTCCTATACGTTCCTGAATTGAAGTATAGTCCGATTGTTCCGGGGTCTTGGCCATGGCAGCACGAATAGGGTTTAAATCCACATAGGCCACACAAGCCAGTAGTGCACGTTCATCCAAAAGAGCTTGAGACTTGAACCTTCCCTCCCAGAATCTGCCGCTACAGTGATCTTCCGCATTGGCCATCCTGGCAATCGGTTCATTGAGACATCGCATGAACCATGAAAGATCACACAGCCTTTCACGCCAAGTGGTGAACAGATCCGCAACGTAATTGAGCTCGGACTCAGTCAAACTGGCATTACACAGGTACTGGTGCATTAACAATGGTCCGGAAAAGATTTGCATCCAACGCCTGGCCACTTCTTCATCTGTCCACTGACCGACCTCATCTGCATTTATTCGAACAACGATATGGTAGTGATTGCTCATGATGGCATAGGCACATAAATCAACAGCAAAGACTGAACACAATAGTCTGATGCGATCGACGATCCATTGACGACGATGCTCGAAATCAAATCCGGTGACCGAATCAGAACCACACAAGAAAGCGCGCCGGACACATCGGGAGATGCAGTGGTAGTACAGTGTGTCTTCTAGTGAGACTTGGCGGTATCTTGGTTCGGGCATGTATTTAGTTTAGATCAGGCGTAGAGCGATCAATATGGCAAATGACGCGGGTTTTTGTAAGATAGGGATTATATTTGGGTGTCTGGGTTTTTTTTATTTTTGGGTTTTTTTTAGAGGGTTTTTTTTAGGAATGGGCGCCATGCAGTCGTCGGAAAAACCACCGCGGTGCTGAAGCGTAAAGCACTCGAGGCTGTACTGGCTCCGATGGATCCAGACAGCTTCATCAAGACCTATTGGAATCAAAAATCCATCTACATTCCCGGTCATACAGACAAGCTGTCCGGCCTGTTCAACATCAAGGCATTCTTTAAGGCCGTCGCTATCGCCGAGAAGTCTCCAGATGCGAAACGACTCGGCTTCGGAATTACGGCTGCGGTCGATAACACAATTTCACCCAGTACAGTTGCAGCAGAGTACAAGGCTGGAAAAACAATCTGTGTATCATCGATTCATGCTGGCGATAAGGAACACGCGACGTTTGCAGCTGACTTGAAAACTCAGTTGGGCTTCCCCGGCAGGGTGGCCGTCCACTCCTATCTGTCGCCTCCTGACACCGGGTTTTCATTTGTTCATTTCGATGCCCGTATCGCCACAGCCATACAAATTGAGGGTAGAAAGAAGTGGCGCTTCGCAGATCGAGCCAGCGTTCCATGGCCGATCCACAACGGTACAATCAATGATAACGACATGATCGAATGGCAATTTCCTCCAACTGCCTGGGAGCAACAATTCAAGCCAGTCATGGCTCTTGAGTGGACAGAGGTAGTCCTTGAACAGGGCGATTTCCTGTGCCTTCCGGCAGGAACCCTGCACCAGGCAGAAGCCGTTGACGGGCACTCATTATCACTTAACGTTAATTTCAACCGCTGACATACATTCTCTTTTTTCTGCAATTTTTCCGGAAATTTTCTTTTGCTCTCCTATACTCATGGATAGGCTGACCCAAAAGAAAAAAGCCTAATGTGAATTCGGCTTCAAACAGAGAGCGCCGGATAATTACAGCAAAATTTTCGGAGGCAATGTGTATGAAAAAGATAAAACCCGAACTTTTAAAAAGTGATGACAATTCACAAGAAGAATACCGTCAGATATTATCAAGACGTGATTTCGTTTCCGCAGCGGCAAAAGCCGCCATGATTGGTGCATTGCTTAACTCATTCCTGGGCACTGCCTGGGCAGCGAATGAGCGCCAAATCAGGGCATTCTTTGACAAGGCCGTATCAATGGGAGATATGCGCAGCGCATTGGATCGTTATGGCCGTGAATATGGACTCACCAACGAACAATTCAAAGCTCTGAGTCAGTTTGACAATCGTGAATTACAAGTTCTCCGGTCTCTGGACAAGCTTGGATTCAGTGATCCTCAACGCACCCGGCTAGCAGACGCCGCTCGCGGCGCGGACAATTCCAGTGAACTGATGAGAAGCGCCGCTGGAATGAAGTTCAGCCGTACACAACTGGCCGGACTTGAGCGTTGGAGTTCAAGCGAAATTGATTCGTTCAATCGGTTGGTGAGCAAGTTGAATCGTTCAAGTTCACTGGAAATTCCGATCTCTGATTGGTGACAGTGGCATTTGACGAAAGGGGTAAGCTTGGCGACAGGCTACTCCGCGTGCGCGAACAGTCACGTCTTACACTGGAACTATGTTTCAATCAGATGTTTGACCGGCCAGACGCAAGGCAGCGTTTCATTTGCTACATGGTCCAGACCTATCACTATGTTTCTTTTGCCTGTCCGCTGATGGAACATATGTTGCTTAACAAGGACAGGCTTCCCGCTGCAATAGTCGGCTACCTGGAGCAAAACCTCATAGAAGAGGCCGGGCATGAGCAATGGGTTCTCGATGACCTGGAACGCCTCGGCTTTGAGCGAAAACGTGTGCAAGGTTTAAGACCCTTGCGTCAGACCGCTTCGCTGGTGGGCTCTCAATACTTTTGGATAGAAAAAGCCCAACCTGCGGCCTGCTTTGGCTACATGTTTACCCTGGAAAGAACGGCGGCCACGCCTGAACTTCATAAAGCCGGAATCATCAGCATCAGCGAACGTCTTGGAATCGGAATGGATGCCCTTACAAACTACACCCGCCATGGAGAGCTGGATTTCGATCATCAGGACGACAAAATTAGCCTGCTCAACACGGTAAAACTGGATGCCAACAGCGCCGAGGCAATTCTGCAAAACTGCCGAGAGACGACGCTGAACTTATGTGATCTGTTCGTGGAAATCGCAGAAATGCCAGCGTCACAACTGCCACTATGAACGGTCGTTAAAGCTGGATTCTTACCGAGCGATGCGTATCCTACTATCAACGCTGGGCACCATCGGCGATATTATTCCGTTTGCACGCATGGCGCGCATGCTGCTTGCACGCGGGCATAGGGTAACGGTTCACTGCCCCAAGCAGTTTGGCGAATGGTTCCCCTCCGAGGTCGATATAGTATTCTCGGGTGGTGAACTCCCCGGTACGAGACGAGAAGAGTTCTTTGACCAGGCACTACGCGAAACAACGCCGATCGCTCAGAAAGTCCATTTTGCACGTTGGTTCTACGGCCTGGGTGAGTCCGACGAGCGTGCACGTGCATACTACGTCCGTGCGTGTCAGGTATTCAAGTCCCATGACCTGGCGCTGATTAACGTACTAGATCACATTGGGCAGATAGCTGCCGAGCACATTGACCTGCCCTGGGTATCCTACGTCTCGCACCCCCCCACCTGATCCTGCGGTGGCAGATCCCCTGAACACAGACATAGATACTGCGGTCAGCGCGCTGCTCAGCCGAATTAGCAACCAGGCATGCCGCGTACGCATGTTTCGAACTTTGTCTCCGCTGCTCACCCTGGTTGGGTGCTCACCGAGTATTACCCCGCCACACCCTGTGGCATCTGTAAAGCTCACCGGCGCGTGGCTGGATCCACCGAAACCGCGAGCCCTATCACCCGCGGTCGAGGAGTTTCTCGCGAAGGGTCCAACACTTGTTACCACATTTGGCACAATGCCTGATGTTAACGGGCGCACGGAAGCGCTCGTGCAAGCTGCCCACTTGAGCGGATGGCGGGCTATCGTACAGGTGATTACTCCGGTGCCAGTTCCAGCATCAGTTCCAAAGGGTATTTTGATTACACGCAAGCGTTTACCCTTTGACGCTTTGTTTCCCCGGGTCAACGCGATTGTGCATCATGGGGGTTGTGGAACAACCCACGAGGTCCTTCGCTCGGGACGACCGTCACTCGTTGTCCCCCACATGGCCGACCAATTCTTTTGGGGATTCATGTTGCAGCACAACAAGCTTGGACCAGCACTCGTTCAATACACTGATATCGACATTGATACGTTGGCAGAGCAAATGACAGCACTCAGGCAGAACGAATACACACATCGCGCTGAAGCGTTGGCCCCTGTGATTGCCGTGGAGGATGGGGTCGCAGTCGCTGCTAACCTGATCGAGTCGTTGCTACGGGAAGTAGCATGATCAAATTTCCCGGTTAAACTGGAGATGGTTCCCCCTTTTAGACCTACCTAGCCCGCATATTGCACGAAGGCGGACGGTAATATGACTGATTATGAACAAATTTAATAGCTTATGGCCAAAATGACTACCATGCGAGAAATACGGTTTGTCCTATCCGGTTTTGCACTGCATCTGGCTGCACATTTTGGCCGATCCTTCTCGAACCATAGCTACGGCTATGCTTCTTCAAACGATCGACCAAACTGTTTCGCCAGCTACACTGCAAATTCCGGATCCTTCGTGCAATATGCGGGCTAGGGTCTAGGAAAAACCTACCAAGATGTTGCCTCCATCTCTCTGCAGCCAAGGGCCGCAGTTGGCATCATCCCCTGTGCGTTGCAGCGACCATGTTGTGGTGTCCGGCTGAGTATACGTTGCTGGTGAATACCGAATTTGTTTAAGACCTCGACCCCGGCACGCTGAGAGTAATCAGCGGTGAGGCTCGGGCAGTGATTTGTGCTTTTAGGCAATTGGATATTCACAACGCACAGATTTCATGGGAAATTGTTGTTGTTCGTCTATACTTTGGCTACGTATAAGGACAAACGTAAAAAGTAAAATTACCCCAACGTCAGCAAGCGCGAGTGGCACATCATGCGGAACAAAGGACTTTTAATTGTCAGATTTACCGGCTTAACTGCCCTCATAACAGCTGAAGAGACTGCAGACGCCATGGGTGATGGCGTGGGCGGTTCCGTGGCTGGCTCTGAATTAATTGATATCAATGATGACAGGATTTCATCAGATCAATTCGAACTGCCTGCAGGATGGAAAAAGGTTTCCTGGAACTAAATATGAATAAAATCCTGAAAATGGTGAAAACCCCTGTTTTGATATGCATATTTTTCCTGGTTGTGGCCAGTATCAGTAGTACAGCAATTGCAGCCGGGGTCGACAGCTTGTGCGATGGTTCAGTGGAGCTGTCCAGTGGACAATGGGCAGAATACGCAACGGACGCACCGCTAATAAAGCAGAAGGTAAAGGGTCGCTATGCCGTGGTCGGCACGGAAGCGGGCCATTACTGGTTGGAGGTCGAGTCCACATCGCCTATGGGCAGTGGCGGAATGATCGTAAAAATCCTTATCCCCGGTTGGCCCTACACCATGCAGGAAGTGAAGCGGGCTTTAATGCAGCTACCGCGGATTAAAGGAATGGATGCCATGCCACCGATGGAAATGCCACCCGCCAGCGTTCAAGGTGGAAACCTCTCCGACCCACTGCGAATGGCCTGTGAGGAATTTGAAGAAGGAGTCGTGGAATCCGTCCAGGAATCGGTCACCGTTGCCGCCGGCACTTTCAGTGCTATGCGCATTCCTGTACGACAGCTGGGTAAAGGTGTGTGGGTCTCAACTGATGTGCCCTTTGGCATTGTCAAAATGGTCGATGAAGACGGCTATGGCCTGGTGTTAACAGCCTATGGAAACGATGCAGTGCCTGCTATCACTGAATCGCCACAGGTGTTTCCGGCTGCGGCTGAGCAATAGTTCGCCGACAAAAGACCCGAATCTGGAAAGGAACATACTAATGATCAACAAAATAGCATTTTTAATCGCCGTTGCCACCCTGATGTTATACGGCTGTGGAAATGAAGGCTCTGACACTGAATCTCAGAACGATAACAGCAAAGAAATTGAATCGCAGATCGTTGAGGCGGTCGCCGGTGCCGGAACCGAAGAATGCTCGGTCCAGGCTTCATGGACAGGTGATATCGAGGGCTCGGTTGATTGGGCGCCTGAAAAGTCGCCTATCAGTGGTGGATTCAAAATTGGCTACAAGAGTTTCGAAATCGAAACCCGCCGGTTCGATCTGACAGCGACCTTCGAGACACCGTTTGAACAAGGCAAGACAGGTACATTTGAAGGCAAAGCGACTTATTTCTATATAACGGACGCGCCCTATGAGGGGCCTGTGGAGATGGGGAAAGTCAACATCTCATTCGACAACGAGCATGCCAGGGGAAACCATGTAACACTGGTGATTACTGAATGGCAGCCCACCAGTATCAGTGGCACCGTCAGCGCCGGCCCGTTTACGGGTGTTGCCGGCGGACCGCTGGCCCCAAAAGATGGTGATGGACCCACTAGTCCACTAAAACCGATTACGGTCAGCGGGTCTGCGCAGTTTCATGCCGCCGGCGAGATTACCAATCGCATGACGGGCGATACACGCTGCCATAATCCTTATAAGTACAGTCACTTACTAAATAGCGACTGAGCCATTATGAAATCAAATACTCGAAATCTGCCGATTTAATCTGAACCTACTTTAGTCCACAGCTCATAGAATCGGTGTTCACGATCGCACCTGAGCCGATCATGGTCTTAAGGTCGCCATCAAAAAAGTGACAAGTCCATTTCTTTTTTGGTCCCGACATTTTATTAACCTCAGTCCGGATTATCCCACCAAAGGAACAAAGTGTATTGGCAGCACCACCTAGTGAGGCACCCATCAACCCCCCCATCGCCATCCCACCAACATTATCCATGTGAGCTTCGATCAGGCAACAGGCCTTGGTCCGCTCTTCCGTATACTTTTCACAATTCGCATACTTGGCCAACTGGGCGATCAGTGAGGTCGCGGTTTCGATAACTTTCAACAGGTATTCCGCTACATCGCCGCCACGCCCATCTGACATCATGCCAAGGGTCTCACCAGTGGCCGGATCAACACGCCACCAACCGGTCAGGGCCAGACCTGAAGGCATTTGAGTTGGAACCAAAACTGCATGACCGGTTTCAAGGTCGCGTATCAGATATCCCAGTGCATCGGCATTTAACTTAACCTGGTTTGCCGGCTTGCTATACGGGCCAAGTACCCGTGCCTTAATTCCTTGTTGCTTTGCAGCTTCGAACACAGCAAAGGTATTGTTCTCAACGTTTCCGGGTCCAAAATAGTCATGCGCCATCGTTTCAATCGCAGTTTCCCAAACACCGATCGCGACCGCTTGTTCAGGGTTGAACCGCAGTTCGTTATCCTTGCCTCGAACCAAAACGCGTTTCTCATTTACCACCACATCGACGCTGCGAAATCCAAGCTCGTTTGATATAAGACCCTGACGCAAAACAACTAGGGACGGTGAGGCCCGATAGGCAATTTGCGCACCCAGCTTTGCCGACCCCATATCGAATGTCCGGTAAAGTGCCAGGTGTGGTATTGGTGATGGTTCAAGTTCACCAATCTGCGACAGCTTGGTATTGCCGCCGTACAGGTAGTCAACCAGGATTTGCCATGCCGGTCCTGTGTCGATAAGGCGTCGCAACACTTGCTCAGCAGCGTACGCCTCGGAGTAAGCGCCCGAGGCCAACATGAATCGTTGTTGTACCGTCAATGCTAGGCGCAGCTCAGACTCAGTCATATGGCGGAGTGAAATTTGCCCGGCTGTGCGATTGGTCTCACCGAGGCGATCCATTATCATTCTCCGGTGCGTTTTCTCCCCACCACCGGGCTTGATCATGGTGTACTCGATCCAGTGTCCGGTAAGCACCATCAAATCCTCGTTTTCGCTGTCGCCGGTGGTGCCCATTGCGGAAAGTGCATTTGCTGCTTTGCCGGTCTTTTCACCTACCGTCTGGAAAATGGCAGCTGCACCAAACGCATCCATGCCCAGCACCTCAACATCGGCTGTCGCCCCATTCAGATCGAAGGCAGTTCCAAGTTGGCCGTTCAGCACCGGAATAAATAGGTTTGCCTTTTTGAGTGCAGACCCGACCCCCGTCTCAATTGCTTTAAGGTCCAGTGTGTTTGGCTGGTTGAAATAGCTCAATACGACGCCATGTAGGTTTGCTACCGGCCGCTCCCACGGTCCTGCTACACGCTGTATCTGCAGTTTGTCACCCAACTTCTGCTCAATAAATACCTCTATCTTCAGTCGGTGTTGCAAAGACTCAGGCACCTCGTGGCCAAAGACCTCGGAAGTTTCTATTGCCAGTTCAACGGATTTTCCAAAGGCCGGGTGATGGGCCTGCCAGTCATCGCCCGGACCGAGTCGGGACTCGACCCATGAATAGTCCTGGGCTTCGACAACCAGGCTTTTTGTGTCAGTTTCGTCCAGGTTGATACCAGCGTCGTGCAAGGCCTGAATCAATTCGTTGGTGGCCAGTTTTGTCGCAACATAGAATGGGGCCTCTTCGAGAGGAGCATAATATTGCAGTGCCGGCCCGCCGGAAATGATGTGCAACTCTGCCTGTTTCTCGTCCCAGGCTTGTTGATCTATTGCGAGGCTACCAACAACTGCCGTTCGCTTACCGATTCCTGACAGTAATTGCTGTGCTTGCTTAACGTCAAGACGGCCCCGAACAATACGCGCTTCAAATCCTGCATCGTTGAGCAAGGTGGCAAGCAAGAGTGCCTGGTCCAGCGCATTGCCAGCGCGTGAGATTAATGTACCCTCGGAACCGCGTAGCAAACCTGGATATTGTTCAAAGCTGATTTTGTCACGCACGAATGTAACGATGCTTTGGTGGTCAAAATCCTGTCGATCCAACAGGGTTGGAAAATCGAACTGACTGTGATCAATTTCTGCTTCAAGTTGCTTCAATTTCTCAACAAAGAGATCGATCCGATCAAGTGCGGCCTGCCGGTCTTCCACGCTGATATTTTGTGGTGGCTGATAAACAGCATTCGAAATATCCGCATGGGTGTTTATTGCAATGAAGCACAGCAACAAAACCAGCCATTGCGGCAGTCGTTCTGCTATTGGTGTGATGATCACCCGGATTCGGTCAACGACTGATTTATTCTTCATGTATTGAATAGTAGTACATTTTAATATTATTGCAGTGCAAGTGGCGGAGCGGAATGGCATCAGCAACGTGAAAAGAGGGGGACTGCCAGTTTTGTGATATCCGTGTAAAATACCGAAATACGTGTCAAAGCAACGCAATATCCATCACTCAGCCAAGGTAATAACCCTGCTTTCCGCTCTTTTTTGCGCCGCTTTATTTGCCCAGCCAGCTTTTTACGAGACAGAACCCAACAACACACCTGCTGAGGCCAACAAAATTTTCGGCGCTGTCACTATCATGGGAACGATGGCGGGGGATGACCAGGATGGCTTTGCCTGGTCGGTGTCCGATGTGGACGCGCAAAAGCGTTGGACACTGGAATTGCATGGTATCCCAGGTGCCCTGACGATTGTCGAAGTCATTCGGCTTGAATATGCCGATAACGGTGTCGACATCGCCGACCGGACTACGCTTTTTGTGATCGGCAGCCGTGATGGCAGCAAACCGGCACTGGTTGAAAATCTCTATTTTGAACCGGGAGAGTACCTCCTCGGCGTGGCCAGCGCCGGTGGTGGTGAATCACCTTTTAGGCCTGAAATCGAATCCCTGGACTTTAGCGACGGTGGTGAGTCGGCAAGGGAGGAAGCGACCAATGAAGAACCCGAGGGATATCGCCTTACGATCCGCGAAGGGAAATTGCTGCACCTGGCCTCGAAGCCACCACGGAACACGGACAGGAATACCGCGCAGAAAGTACAGCTTGGCTCCTACTTCAGTGCTTTCGCAGCTGACGCAGATTCATGGTATCGGTTCGATGTCCGCGAACAACAGACCGGACAGAGTTGGAACCTCGAAGGCCAAGTGCCGGTTAGCCGTAGTGCCGCGGTTTTCCTGCGCGACGCAGATAGCAACGAACTCACCCGTACCTCAGCCGACAAGCGAGGCAAGTTTGCATTCCGGGACCTGGGCTTCGATGAAGGCACCTATTACCTTGAAGTGAAAGCCAAACAGGGCGGTGTGATCCGGGCAATAGAGAGTGAGTCAGTCGGCCTGCGCATAGAAAGTGCCGAAGTCGAGCCAAACGACAGCTGGAAGCTGGCCAACAGGGTAGATTTTGGCAAAAACCTGGTGCAAGCAGTGACCGGGCGCATGGGCAGAAACAGAGAGAGCGACTTTTTCCGCTTCACATTAGATGAAGCGACGGTTAACCAGGTTTTATCCCTGCAACTCGAAGCAGGCGCTGGCCAGGACTTCAGTCTTTGCCTGCTCAATGGCAAGGGTGCCGACGTCCAGTGCCGCAAAGGCACGGGCTCAGTGGAATTACCGGATCTCGTTCTTCAAGCTGGTGATTGGGGCCTGGTCGTACGTGGACCGGACGCCGCCGAGTACAGTATCAGCCTGATTCAGCAAGGGCCAATATTGGCGGGTATAGAGGCGGAGCCCAATGACAGGATCGAATATGCCTCCACCATTCCGTCCAACAACCGCATCAAGGGCCGGTTCTCAGGTCAGGAAGATGATTTTTACCGGATTGTGGTCACCGATGAGCCGCAGCTCTGGCGTTTTCAGGTCATTGGAGATGAGATCCACGAGTTGGCCTATCACGACGGTGCCGGGATTCAGAACCAACGCTTTCGAGTGCCGGCCGGTCAACGACGTGTACGTCTTGATAATGTTTTCCTGTTGCCCGGTATTCACCACGTCCGTGTCAGCGGTTATGATGGCGGAAAATACACCCTGTTGGCCAAGGCAATCGGCCCAGCCGACCCCGACGGCGAGTTCGAACCCAATGACGACACCAGCCGTATGCAAGAGCTGCGCATGGGTCAAACGCGTACCGGTCTGCTCGCGGACAAGGCTGACCGGGACAACTATCGCTTCTACCTGGGACATTGGGATCGCATTCGATTAACGATTGAATCACCCCCAGATGGTGAGATTGTTTCCGATCTCTACTGGGACACCAAGCCTTTCAAGAATTTAAACAATCCGCAAACCGGTCAAAAAGTTGAGCTCGAAGGGCTATTCCCGCCGGGCGACTACCGGCTCATGCTTCGGGCGGAAAAGACCAGTGAAGCTGAATACAAACTCAGCCTGGAACGGCTTGAGCGTTTTGGCTGCCCTTCCGATTGTGAGCCAAACGACAACTTTGACTTTGCCAATCCTCTGCCGGCCAACCACATTGTCGAGGGCATCGTAAACGAGTGGCGTGAGTCCGACTGGTATGCACTGCCTGTTTTTGATCAGCCGACAGAGATGACGGCCGTTTCAGAAACCCGGCGACAAATAGCGGTTGTAGAGCCCGTTTATTCGGCCAAAAGTCTTGTTGTCTGGAACGGTAATGCCGGGATCTGGCGTGGAACCATCCCGGCAGGCATTCAAACTTACCTTCAGATTCCGTCCGGGGGCGAACCCAGCTACCGGTTTGAGCTTAGTTTTGCTGACCAGCCACCGGCCAATGACCGGCCCACAGAGCTGATACTTGAGCTCTCACTCAAGCTCACTACCCAGGAAGTTGGCGCATACCGACAATACGGGCAAGAAGTGGTGGGCACACTCCAATTAAGCAACAGTGGTAGCACGTCCATCAATCTGGAGCTCGAAGCAGCAAGCAGTGACTATCGCTGGAGTTTGGAGTTGGAGGACACGGCCGTGACGATTCCTGCTGGTGGTCAGCACGATGTACCACTGTTGCTGCATGTCCCTGCGGATGCCTGGGCTGACAGGCCTGTTCGTATCAGTGTCAGGGCTGCGAACGTGGCGGGCGCCCAGGTTGAGACGTTTATCGATATCCATGCCGGCAGGGAAACGCCACCCGTCAACGCGGTCTATGGCTGGACTTTACCCGAAGAACTACGGGGTGGTTTTAACGTCGCCTGGCAGGCTTTGGGTGGGCGTTGGACCGGCAAGCTCAATGACCACGTCGACGGTTCGTCGTTGCGTACCACCGCGTAACAGCAGACCCTTTTTCTTAACCGCCATGCCATCGATTAAATAGGCAAAGCCCGAGCCGATGGCACTGTCTTCCTCGCCGGTCCAACGCCCACCCAAAGTCTGCCAGGCTACGTTAAAACCACCTCGTAATTCTTCGGGTAAAGTCCAGCCATAGACCGCGTTGACGGCTGGCGTTTCC
>PVMS01168224.1_pt1 | contig 12983 bp, 16 predicted proteins | sample 1853461 | NCBI WGS metagenome assembly PVMS01 (sample SAMN08582032, study PRJNA380276) | Marine sediment metagenome, whole genome shotgun sequencing project. | isolation source: ocean sediment barecode stripped | collected 2017 | reverse complement strand
CGCTCACGTCGACGCAGAGTTGCGTAAGCATGACAACTCCGGTGCGCTTGCGGAGTCGGTACAGGACGTACCCGACGAGATCCGAACCTGAGTTGTCATGCATACGCAACTCTGCGTCGACGTGAGCGCTCGGGGGGCAGGGGTCGCTCAGCTATTGATCGACGGAGTGAGGGAACGCAACCCGCTATGTCCGGGAATCGGATTGTGGTGTCGAGAGGACTACGAAGCCAGCAAGGCCTGGCCGGGACTTGGTTTTGGCGCCACAGGTAATCGGTCGGGGCGCAGTCACGAGGGCCATCTTCTGGTCCATTGGTGGAGCCCGGTCGCCGAGATGACGCTGTTCACGTTCGATGCCGCCGCCGAAGACCTGCCGGCTGTAGCTCTTGACGCCAACGTGTTCCGGGACATTCATGAACCGAGAGCTGAGTTTCGGTCGTCGATTGCTCTCGTCGATGACTGGCTCGTCGATGTGGTGAAGCTCGTCGTCACTCCTCAGCTCGAGACTGAGATCGAGGAGGCAAGCCGAACCGTTCCGGCATTGGCCGGGCGAACGAACCTGTATCGGAGGCTGACCCCGCCAGCCGAGAGGTGGAAGGAGGAACAAGCGAAGCTCGTGCCCCATCTGTCATCGCCAGACATCAAGGTGAAGGACCAGCGGCACATTGCGCAGGCCGCCGCTGGCGGAGCTCGCTACTTCGTGACGCGAGACGCCGGGATTCTCGCCCACGCCGACACCATCGACGAACTTGCGGGCCTCGCCGTTACCTCGCCCGACGATCTTCTACTCCACCTTCACGCCGACCTTTTCGATGCCGCATACCGTGCGGAAGCGATTCTTGAGACCGCGGCTTCTGTGTTGCCGCTCCAATCCGTGCCAACGAAACAGACACTGACCCCATTCGTGGCCCGCTATCGCGGCGAGAGGGCAGGCGAGCTGCAGAAGTTCTTCAAGCGGGCCGCCGCGGATGTCGCCGAGGGATGGCGCCAGTGGGCGATGATCGACGCCGGCGATCAGTGGTTGGCCGTCGCGGTCTTCGAAGTGTCTCCCGACGAGCTGTCCGCCTCCGTGGTCCGCGTTCGCCGCGGAGTCGATCGGCGAACGTTTGCTCGTCAGTTGATTCACTTGCTTCGACAGGAAGCAGTGCGTTCGGGCTGTGCCCGGTTCGGGGTTGTCGATGATGTGCAGGAGTACATGGCGGACTCGTTGATCGAGGAGGGGCTTTCCCATTCGCCCGCTGGGTGGGTGGCGACTTGTGAGGTGGGTGTCTTCGATCTGGACTCTGAGCAGGGGGAAGCTGCAATCGCGCGGGAGTCGCGGCAGCCTCACCTTCTGCATGAGCTCGTTAGTGACGCCGAGCGGCGATGTTGGCCAGCGAAGTTCGCCGGGGCTGAGGTGCCCACCTACGTCGTCCCAATCCGGGCCCGGTGGGCGCGAGCGCTGTTCGACGCTGATCCGCCGCAGTCCGAGCTCTTTGGCAGGCCGATGGGTCTCGGCCTGGCCAGAGAGCACGTGTACTACCGGAGCTACCGCTCGACCCTTCAATTTCCCGCACGCTTGATCTGGTACGTCTCAGGTGACGGGGCGAACCGAGGTTTCCGGGCGGTCTCGTGGCTGGACGGTGTCGTGTCTGATCGGCCTGGGTCGCTGTTCCGGAGGTACGGCTCTCGCGGCATCTACTCTGCAGATGACGTTCAGTCCCTGGTGACGACCAAGGGAGGAAAGGCGACAGCGTTGCTGTTCAGTAGGACCGAGGTGTTCGTGAACAGCGTCCCGCTTCGTCGGGCCCGACAGCTCTGCCCCAAGATGAACGGCAACGGGTTCTTGCAAACCATGCGAATGGTGGACGAACATGTGTTCCATGACTTCTATCGAGAGGCCTTCGAGTGAGTGGCAGTGATGACCGGCTGATTTTCCTGTCGCTGAAGCCGCGGTTCGCTGAGGCAATCCTGTCTGTCGACAAGCAGATCGAGCTTCGGCGCCAACCGCCCAGACTCGACGTGCCGACGCGCGCGTTGTTGTACGCATCCAGTCCGACGATGTCGCTCGTCGGGACCTGCCTCGTCGATGACATCGTAGATCTTGCGCCGGCGACGCTCTGGCGACGCTACGGCGGCGTCTCAGGTGTTACCCGCCTCGAGTTCGGCGCGTACTTCGAGGGGTGTCCGCGGGCGTACGGGCTCAGGCTTTCGGAGGCTGTGCGACTCGATGAGCCCGTATCGCTTGGCTCGATTCGGCAGGAGTTGGACGGATTCCACCCTCCACAGAGTTTTCGTTACCTGACCGAGTCGCAGGTCGACGCCCTCGTCACGCTGTAGGCGGTCTTGTTGACGAAGGTGGTGTCGGCCGCCAGCTGCTTGCCGAATGGCCAGTAGCGCGCCTGGCGGCCGCTCGGCAGTCTGCGGATCGGGCTCGGGCCATGAGGAACTCCTCGTGCTCGGCACCTACTGGTAGGCACGCCTATGCACGAGGGGTCCACAGTCGACCCGGCGCGTTAGGTGCCGTGAGGAAATTACTTAGCCGTGAGGGTGTAGTTCCATTGGCCGTGCCAGTGGTGGGGTGTGAGGGGTAGTTGGGCGAGTTCGGTGTCGGTGATGCGGATACCTGTGGGGTAGTAGCCCTCGTCGAGGGCGGCCTGGACGGTGAGGCCGGTTCGTGTTGTTGTGGTGGCGATGAGGCTGACCACGACGTCGTGGCTGATGAGGGGACGTGCTCGCCAGTGGAGGGTGATCTGAGAGAACAGGCGATGTTCGATCTTGTTCCACTTCGATGTGCCGGGCGGGTAGTGACACACGGTGATGTCAAGACCGGTGCGCGCTGCGAGCTTGGCGAGTTCGACTTTCCAGAGGCGTGTGCGGTAGCTGTTGGAACCGCCGGCATCGGCGGTGATCATCAGCCGGTCGGTGTCGGGGTACGCGGCTTGGCCCATGGTGTCCCACCAGCGCCCGATCGTCGCCACCGCGAAGGCGGCGGTGTCGTGGTCATCACCGACCGATACCCAGGCGTTGTTGGCACCGATGTCGTAGACCCCATACGGGATGGCCTTGCCGATCTCGGGGTCGGGGAAGTCATGGACGTCGACACGTTCCGGGTTGCCGGCCGGCCGGTATTCGGTGCCGCCGTTGGCCTTGTTGCCGACCAGTTCCTTCTTCTTCGCGTCCACAGAGATGACCGGATCCCCTGCCGCCAGGTACTCGCCGGCCAAGGTGTTGATGTAGTTGAACTGGCCGTCACGGTCGGGGTGCCGGCGGCCCTCGACCTGTTTCGACGGTGCTTGCAGGCTGTAGCCCATGTACCGCAACAACTCCGCCACCGTGGCGGTGGAGATCTTGTGGCCCAGCCGTTCCATCTCCGCTGACAGGTTGCGCAGCGACTTCGTCGTCCACCGCAACGCCGACATCGGGTCGCCACGCGACTCGGGCTCCACCAACGAATCCAGGTTCGGTAACACGTCCGGGTCGATCGCCAGCGTCGAGGGCCGCCCCGCCCCCGGGCGTCGTACCCGGCCCTCGGCAATATCACCACTGGCGACCTCGCGCGATCCGGTGCTCACAGTCGATCTCGACATACCAGTCGCCCGCGCCACGCCGGTGACCCCTCCACGGCCACACGCCCTGGCAAAACCCCCCGCCACCACACGCCGTTGCCGCTCATCGAGCACCGGCGCGATCACCGCCCAAACCTCACCCAAACACGCCTCATCCAACTCCACGCAGCCAGGCTACAGCGCGCGAGTAATTACACTACGGACCCTAACTTGGTTTGGTCGGTGGAGCGTGACGGTTCGATCCACACCTACGTTGCCCGACCGAGGTACGACTGACCGGTCCGCTGAGCCTGAATCCACTGCCTCGATGTCGGGAGTGTGTCGTGAGGGGTGTGTTGGTGGCGCGGTCGCGGAACGGCCGCCAGCTTCGGGTTCGGGACGTGTTGAACCGGGTGTCGTGATCGGGTAGGGCTCGATACGGTCGTTCCGGTGGTTGGTGTCGATCAGCACGGCACCGGCATCGGCGGCCGCTCCGGAGTTGTGGCGAGCGCCGGGTCGGTGCTGGGACTGCGGACCGCGATGCGCGGTAGGCGGGACGATGCGATGGCTGTGGTCAACGGATTGTTCGGCGACGCCCTCTACTACCGTGAGTCTCCGCTTGCCACGCAGATGACGATCCGGGCAGGCTCGACGGTCCTCCCGCTCGAGCGTGACGTGTTACCCGACGTGCTGGCGGGAGCTGTCGGCCAGGTCGGTTCGCGGATCTGCTTGCTCGTCCACGGTCTGATGTCGACCGAGTCCGTCTGGCAATTCCCCGACGACGCATCGACCACCTATGGGACCCTGCTCGCCGGCGCGCATGGAGTCACCCCACTGTCGCTGCGCTACAACACCGGCCGTCGTGTCTCCGCCAACGGTCGCGAACTGGCTCAGCTGCTGAACCGGCTCTTGCGGGCTTGGCCGGTCCGGGTCCGGGAGATCAACCTCATCGGTCACAGCATGGGCGGACTCGTCATTCGGTCGGCCTGCTACTACGCGCGCACCGTACGGCCGCGAGGCCGGCATCTGCCGATCGGTCGACGATGGACCACCAAGGTTCGACGAGTCGTGCTGGTTGGCGTGCCCAACACCGGGGCACCACTCGAGGCGCTCGTCAACGCCACCAGCTCGACGCTGTGGTCGCTGCCGGTTCCCGCCACCCGATTGGTCGGCCTCGGGCTCGACAGCCGCAGCGGCGGCATCAAGGACCTCAGATTCGGCAACATCCTCGATGAGGACTGGCTCGAGCAGGATCCCGGCGCTCGCGTGCGGACACAGCCCCATCGGAGACGCGCTCGTCACCTCGTCGAGCGCCGCCGGTCTCGTCGACGGCGACGACCGACACGAACTCATCCCGGGCGCTACAAGGCGCCTGTTCCCCAAGATGACCCACATTGCGCTTGCCCACGACGACGACGTCTTCGCCGCCATCGACGCTTGGTGGCGATCCTCGACCTGATCCTCCCCAACTCCGCAAAGCGGTACGATCCGGGAGTACCACAAAACGCGGGACACGCGAGGCAGTCGGTATCGCTGGAAGGTCGCAAGCTTGCCATCGGCGCCGGTCGCAGGAGCGGTTCGGCCGGCGAACTCGTGCAGGTCGCCGGCTTCAACACGGTGTGCCAGTCGCAGCCGAGATCGTCGGTCACCGCGCTCACCGTGCGGCCGTGGCGGCCGACCTGAACTGTCGCCGACCGGCCCGCACGGTCGGTGGTCACCGCCGCCGGTGCGGCGATTCGGTCGTCCGGAGAAACGGCGCTCGGCACTGCCTTTGTCCGGCGCCGCCGAGGTCGTGCGCCGCGAGGCCTACGTCGATTCTCCGGAATGGTCTTCGAGGCGGCATGACGCCCGTGTCCGCGGAGTACGTATGATCGTCACGGACCAGACAGGTGTAGCCATGGGTGCGAAACGATCTGAGTTGGAGACCGAGGTACGAGCGCTGGTCGAGCGCGTACTCGTCGGCGTGCTCGACGGACCGGCGCCCGTCGTCGACTCGAAGACTCAGACCCGGGCACAGACCCATGAGACCGAGTGCATCGCGATCGGAGCCGACCATGGCGGGTTCGAGCTCAAGGAGGCCCTGATGGTCAAGCTCGTCGAGGCAGGCTGGGCGGTCGACGATCGTGGCACCCACAGCACCGAGGCGTGCGACTACCCCGATTTCGCACACGCCGTTGCCAGGCGCGTGGCGACAGGCAAGTGCACGGCAGGGATCATGGTCGACGGCGCCGGCATCGGCTCGGCCATGGTTGCCAACAAGATTCCGGGCGTGCGTGCAGCGGCGTGTTATGACCTGTCGATGGCCAGGAACAGCCGGGAACACAATCGAGCCAACGTCCTCACCCTCGGGGCCGGTCTCACCGGCGCAGTGCTGGCCTGGCAGATCGTGCAGGAATGGCTTGCCACCCCCTGGGGCAGCGACCGTCATGCGCGGCGGGTCGCACTCATCCGCGAGATCGAGGACATGTACGTCAGGACCGCTGCATGACCGATCAACCGTTGGACCGCGAATTGCTCATCGACCTCATCACGAAGGAGGTACTGAACACCCTCGCCGGTCAACTCGACCGCTGCGAGACGCCCGAGGGTGTACGCCAGGTTGTGGTCAGCGGGGCAGACCGTGTCGCATTCCACGGCGACGCTTCGCTGGTGCCGGTCGATCTGGCGAAGTACATCGACCACACGGCGCTCAAGCCCGAAACCACTGCGGACGACATCGACCGACTGTGTCAAGAGGCCGATCAGTACCAGTTCGCCTCGGTCTGTGTGAACCCTACGTGGGTGAAGCGGGCTGCCACTCACCTCCGAGGCACCGATGTGAAGGTCTGCTCGGTCATCGGGTTCCCGCTGGGTGCGATGACCGCAGAGATCAAGGCCATGGAGGCGCGCAGAGCAATGCGCGACGGCGCCCGCGAGATCGACATGGTCATCAACGTCGGGGCGCTCAAGTCGAGCGATCATGCCACGGTGCTCGCCGACATCGAAAAGGTTGTCGATTCTGCGCACGAGGCCGGCGCGATCGTCAAGGTCATCCTCGAGACCTCGCTGCTGACCGACGAGGAGAAGGTCATCGCCTCGACCCTCGCAAAGCAGGCCAAGGCGGACTTCGTGAAGACCTCCACCGGATTCAGCGATGGTGGCGCCACGGTTTACGACGTCGCCCTCATGCGTGAAACCGTGGGCCCGAACATGGGGGTGAAGGCCTCTGGCGGAGTCCGAACCAAGTCCGACGTCGAAGACATGATTGCTGCCGGTGCAACCCGCATCGGTGCATCGGCCGGCGTCCAGATCGTCAGTGCAGAAGGAGATAGTGGTGTCGACAAATATTGAGATCCGGACACTCGCGTTCTTGGACAGCCTCCAACCCCAATACGCCGCCTTTCTGGGAACGGTCGCGCAGGGATTCCTCCCGCTCGCCGACGATGCCTCGCTGTACATCGAGGTGTCACCGGGCATCGAGATCAACCGGCTGACCGACGTCGCCTTGAAGGCCACCAGCGTCAAACCAGGCATGCAGATCATCGAGCGCTACTACGGTTTGCTCGAGATCCACTCACCCGACCAGGCCGAGACACGAGCCGCGGGAGCCGCGATCCTCGATGCGGTGGGCCTGACCGAGTCCGATCGACTCAAGCCGAAGATCCTGTCGAGTCAGATCATCCGCCGCATCGACGATCACCATGCCCAGCTCATCAACCGGATGCGCCACGGGCAGATGATCGTGCCCGGACAGACGCTGTACGTCCTCGAGTGTGAACCGGCTGCATACGCAGCACTCGCGGCGAACGAGGCTGAGAAGGCCGCCAACATCAATGTGCTCGAGGTGCGCGCGGCCGGGGCGATGGGCAGGGTGTACCTCGGCGGCGAGGAACAGGACATCGATGTCGGCTGGCGGGCCGCTGTGGCGGCGCTCGAAGCTCTGGACGGCCGCGAGTGATGCAACATCGCATCGCACATGATCGCAATCAAACAACAGAAGATGAAGGGAGCCAGTGATGGCTGATGCACTTGGCATGATCGAATGCAGGAGCTTTGCGGCGATGGTCGAAGCCGCGGATGCGATGGTGAAGGCGGCCAAGGTCGACTTGGTCTCGTTCCAATCAACGGGCGGTGGCTATGTCACCGCCGTGGTCCGCGGTGACGTCGCTGCGGTGAAAGCCGCTGTGGACTCTGGCGTCCGCGGGGCCGAAAAGGTTGGCGAGGTCATCTCCAGCCACGTCATCGCCCGCCCGCACGTCAACATCGACGTCGTGCTTCCCCTCGGTCGTGCCGACGAGGCTGCTGCCGAGTCGAGCTGAGCTCGTGCGAACCGATGAGGATCGCACGGAACCGGGGGAGGTGAGGCACCCATGCTCCTCGGCCGCGTAACCGGCACCGTCGTCGCCAGTGAGAAGGAACCGCTCATGGATGGCCTCACGATGCTTGTCGTCCGTCAGCTCGGTGTCGACAACATCGAGACGGGCGCGTACGTCGTCGCCGTCGACTCTGTCGGTGCCGGCGTCGGCGAGGTCGTGATGTACGCATCGGGTAGTTCGGCTCGACAGACCGCGGCGACGCAGAACCGGCCGTGCGATGCAGTGATCATGGCCATCGTCGACACGTGGGAGATCGACGGCGAAACCGTGTACTCGAAGTGAGTGACCCGTGCTGAACGACCACGAGATCCAGTCGATCATTGCTCGCGTGCGAGGTCGGGTCGCTGCTGCCGACGGTCAGGGCAGCGACGGCAAGGTGCTGCGAGCAGCCGACGATCTCGGCGCGGTCGAAGCGCACCTCGGCGATGGGATCCACCCCTCCGTCGACGCGGCGGTCGGAGCTGCCAGCAGAGCGTTCGACGCCTACCGCGAGCTGGGGCTCGAGTCCCGCCGGGTGATCGTGGAGGCGATGCGTGCCGCCATGCTTCGAGATGGAGAACGCCTTGCGTACATGGCCCACGCCGGACAGGGCTCGGTCGAGCCGAGGACAAGGTGCAGAAGAATCTGATGGTCACCACCAGGACCCCGGGGCCCGAGGACCTGGAACCGCAGGTCGTCACCGGGGACGGTGGCATGATGGTCACCGAGTACGCGCCGTACGGCGTGATCGGGTCGATAACCCCGACGACGAATCCGACATCGACGATCATCAACAACAGCATTGCGATGATCGCGGCCGGAAACGCGGTCACGTTCAACGTGCACCCGGGCGCTCAGCTCGTATCGGTCGAGAACATCAAGCTCCTGAATCGCGCCATCGTCGGCGCTGGGGGCCCACTCGACCTCGTCACGGCAATCCCCAACCCAACGCTCGACTCGGCGCGGGCTCTGATGGCCCATCCCGATGTGCGGGTGTTGTTGGTCACCGGCGGGCCAGCCGTCGTCGGTGAAGCACTCCGCACGCCGAAGAAGGCCATCACCGCCGGCCCGGGCAACCCGCCCGCGGTGGTCGACCAGACGGCCGACATCGACCAGGCCGCCCGTGACATCGTCCGCGGCGCGTCATTCGACAACAACATCGTTTGTGTCGACGAAAAGACGACCATTGTCGTGGACACCGTCGCTGATGCGCTGGTGCGGGCCATGGTGAGCGCCTCGGCGTACCGACTGAAGGAGCACGAGCTCCGCCGCCTCGAGCGGGTGATCTTCAACGAGATGGGTGCGCCGAACAAACCGGGAGCGATCAACCCGGCATGGATCGGTAAGAACGCCACCGACCTCCTCGGTGAGATCGGAGTTGCCGTCGATGGCGACATCAAGCTCCTGCTCGCCGAGGTGTCGTCGGAACACAGCCTGGTCTGGACCGAGCAGATGATGCCGGTGATGCCGGTCGTTCGGGTCAAAGACGTCGAAGCCGCTATCGACCTCGCGGTGCGCTCCGAGCATGGCTTCCGACACACCGCCTCGATCCACTCCACGAACGTGGAGACCATCACAGCCATGGCCCGCGCCATGAACTGCTCGATTCTGGTGGCGAACGGCCCAAACTACGCGGGCCTCGGCGAAGGCGGTGAAGGTTTCACATCCTTCTCCATCGCGAGCCCCACGGGCGAAGGCCTCACCCGACCTCGGACGTTCTCGCGCATCCGGCGCGTGACCGTCGTGGGAGCGTTGCGCATTGTCTGACACCGCTGGTCCCCTCGACCCGGCCATTGGTCTCCTCGAGTTCGACTCGATCGTCGCAGGCATCGTTGCGGGCGATGCGATGGCGAAGTCGTCGCCAGTTTCATCGTTGTACGCCGGGACCGTGCACCCCGGCCGCTACCTGGTTCTCGTGGGTGGTGGTACAGCGGCTGTGGAGATCGCACTCGAGAACGGGGGTGACGACACGGTGGTGGATTCGCTGTTCCTCGCCGATGTGCACCGAGCTGTCATCGCCGCACTCACCACGAGCGATGTTGCTGCCTTTGTCGACGGTGATGCGCTCGGCATTGTCGAGACGTCGACCGCCTCCACAGCCATCGTCGCCGCCGACGCCGGCGTCAAGACCGCCGACGTGTCGCTGCTCGCTCTCCGGTTGTCCGACGAACTGGGCGGCAAGGCGTACTGTCTGTTCGCAGGGACCGTGGCCAACGTCGAGGCCGCTGTCGAAGGTGCGATCCTTCGCACCGAACACCGCGAGCGTCTGGTCGGCGCGACGGTCATATCCCAGCTGCACCAGGAGATGCGCGCCAACCTGGCCGCCGAGCTGCGCTTCAATCACCGCCTGCGCCGGGACAACGGAGTGTCCTGATGCACCTCGGACGGATCATGGGCACGGTCGTTGCGACAACGAAGGCAGAGGGCCTCGACGGTGTGAAGTTCCTCATCGTTCAGCCGCTCGACAAACATCAGCGCGACATCGGCACCGCCGTCGTGGCTGCCGATGCGGTTGCGATGGCCGGCCCGGGCGAACTCGTGTACTACGTGGCCTCGCGCGAGGCGGCCGAGGCGCTGCAGGAACGATTCGTCCCGGTCGACCACGCGATCGTGGGGCTCGTTGACCGGGTGACCCTCGTCGAGGCCGACCGGTGAAGATCGCCGAGGTCGCGGGCACGGTTGTTTCGCCCATCAGCCATCCCTTGTTCGAAGGTCAACGCCTGCTGTTGTGCGATCTCGTGGATACGGACGGGTCCGCCAACGGCTATCTGATCGCGGTGGACGTCGTGAACGCCGGTGTCGGCGAGCGGGTGCTCATCTGTGACGAGGGCACATCTGCCCGACAGATTCTCGGCGTCACGACGGGTCCGATCCGTTCGGTGATCGTCGGCATCATCGACCAGATCACCTGAACCCCGGCGCCAGATCGAAGTGGCCTACTCCGAACAAGAATCGATCGCAGACGTGCCGAATCGAGTGGCGAACATCTCGAGATCAACCGCCAACCTCCGCATTGGAGAAGCCGACAAGCGGGCTGTGGGTGCCGAAAATGCGGTCGTGGGGGTCTGATGAGGGGATTCGCGGGCGAGCCTGTCGTCTTGTGTGCCGTGTTCTGTATCACCTGATCGCCGGTCTCGCCCGGCTCTCGGTGCGGTCTGGCCGCGCCAAGGACCTTGAGATCATCGTGTTGCGCCACCAGCTCGCGGTGCTCAGCCGCAACGTCGATCGACCGCAAGTGACCGACGACGACCGATCGCTGCTTGCCGCGGTCGCCCAAGCCCTTCCACGACCGACACGCACCGGTTGGCTGGTCACTCCCGACACACTGTTGCGTTGGCATCGGCGCTGTGTCGCCCGCCACTGGACCCACCGCCCACGCCGGCCGGGGCGACCCGCCACCGCGGTCGTGATCCGCCGGTTAGTGATCGAGATGGCGACGGCGAACGCGACGTGGGGGTATCGGCGCATCCACGGCGAACTCGTCGGCCCCGGCCACCGCGTCGCCGCCTCGACCATGTGGAAGATCCTCAAGACCAACGGAATCGAACCAGCGCCACGACGAACCTCGGTGACCTGGAGCGAGGAGGTTGTCCCGGCGTCTGTTGAAGTGAGGTGGTGATCCCTCCCCGGGCCGTGCCGTGCTGGCAAGGTTCGGGAGTCCACCAAGACAACCGAGAAGAGAGGGATCACCCCATGAAGAAGGTACCTGTCGTGAAGATCACGACACCGGATGAGGCCGCCGATTTGGCGGGTTTGCCGTTGAACGCGAGTGTGGCGATGGCAGACGTCGCCGAGTCGATGAGGGAGGGCTTGTTGGCGTTCTCGACCGCCGCGGGCCTGGTCGTGATGCAGCAGATGCTGACCGAGGAGCTCACCTCGATCGTCGGCGCGAAGCACGCCAAGCTGCCCGCCGGTGAGCGGGTCGGGAACTGGCATGGCAGCACTCAGGGCCAGGTCGTGTTGGGCGCCCGCAAGGTCACCGTGGAGCGGCCGCGGGGCCGCTACGTCGATGATGGCGGCGAGATCGAGTTGGACACGTGGGGCGTGTTCGCGTCGGAGGATCTGTTGCGCCGGGCCGTTGTCGAGCGGATGCTCGCCGGGGTTGCCACTCGCCGTCATGTCGACGTCGCCGAACCCGTCGGATCGATAGCCGGCAAGGCGACGTCGAAGTCGGCGGTGTCGCGCCGGTTCGTCGCCGCCACGCAACAGGCGATGGCCGAGTTGTTGGAAGCAGATCTGTCCGAACTGTCAACGGCGGTGTTGATGATCGATGGGCTCAACGTGGCTGGCGAGATGATCGTGGTCGCCCTGGTCATCACGGCCGACGGCACCAAGGTGCCGGTCGGGTTGCGGCTCGGCGACACCGAGAACGCGACCGTCGTGAAGGACCTGCTCGCCGATCTCGTCGACCGAGGGCTGCGCTACGAACACGGCATCCTGGCCGTCCTCGACGGTTCCAAAGCGCTACGCAAGGCGGTCGTCAAGGTGTTCGGTGAACGGGCGCTGATCCAACGGTGCACGTTGCACAAGCGTCGCAATTGCATCGACTACCTGCCCAAACAGCGCCGCAAAGCGCTCGACCGGCGCCTCGCGAAGATCTTTGCGAACCCTGACGCGGACGCCGCGGTGACCGAGGCGAAACGGCTCGCCGCGACCTTGAAGACCGATCATCCCGACGCCGCCGGGTCGCTGCTCGAGGGCCTCGACGAGATGTTCACCGTGACCCGGCTCGGGATCAGCGGCAGCCTGCACCGCACCCTGACGAACACGAACTGCATCGAGTCGATGATCTCCACGGTGCGCACCGTCACCGGCCGAGTCAAGACCTGGCGCGACGGCGACATGAAGAAGCGCTGGATCGCCACCGGCATGATCGAAGCCCAACGCTCGTTCCGGCGCGTCAAAGGCTGCTCCCAGATGCCCGAGCTGCTCGCCGCCATCGACAACACCATCAACCCCGTCACACCCCGCGACTACGCTGAAGTCGCCTGAACAAGATCGGGATCATCACCGAACTTCAACAAGCAGCGGGACATCCTCACGTCTCGAACGGCAGCAGCTAGCGAGTTGTGACAGTCGCCTCAGACTCGGTGTCTGTCGACCCGGGGGACTTCCCTACCCCTTG
>PVMS01071429.1_pt1 | contig 12984 bp, 15 predicted proteins | sample 1853461 | NCBI WGS metagenome assembly PVMS01 (sample SAMN08582032, study PRJNA380276) | Marine sediment metagenome, whole genome shotgun sequencing project. | isolation source: ocean sediment barecode stripped | collected 2017 | reverse complement strand
GCGAAACAGTCGGAATTGTTATTACAATAATTGGTGGGGTGATTGTGGCTTATCAAAGGGAAGGTTACCTGATTATAGGTACAATAACTGCCCTATCAGCAGCATTTTTTTATTCGGTTCTGTCATTTTCAGTAAAGAAATATTATTCCCAAAAACAGAGTAAAAAGGGTTTGGGCTTTCATTAAGAATGAAGTCAAAGGAAGGACAATAGACCTTAGCGAATAAATCCAGAGTGCGGCTCCAATTGATGTAACAATTGAGCTTAATATAAATATCATTTTGTAGTTGCCGATATTTTTGATTTCATCCCTTTGAGTTTTAAAGAAAGGAAGAACAAAAAGAGAAAATAACAACGCGCCGAAAAACCAATAGAATGTCACAACGTCAGGCCCCAGTTCTTTGTTTACAGCCTTGCCACATACATAGGAAATAGCAGTAAAAAAAGCGGTGCTAAGTAAAAAGAGGTAGCCGGTTATTGGAAATTTCTGAGTTTTGTTTTTCAAATCACTAAATTTAACTAATTTTGTTAGAATTTTTCCTCCACATAAGCGCCAGCAAAGAACCCGAGACATTATGCCAGACACTAAATAGAGCCGAAGGAAGTGCCGCAAGCAAACTGAAATGAGTCTTAGCAAGCACTACTCCAAGCCCCGAATTCTGCATACCAACCTCGATTGCTATAGTCCTGGCTTTTTTAGAGTCCATTCCCAAAAACCTTGCCGCAGTATAACCAATTGCAAGACCAAATGAATTGTGCAAAACAATAATAAGCCCTAAAGCAAGTCCTAACATTGCAATTGACTGCTTAGAAACTGCAACTATAACACCTACTATAAAAATGATTGCAATTATTGAAACAGATGGAAGGAATTCTATTATTGAATTGATATTATCTTTAAACATTTTTCTTGCAATTATTCCAACAGCAATAGGAGCTATCACAATCTGGAGTGCGGATAAAAACAGTCCGAATACAGGCACATCAATAATTTTATCTGCATACAAATATGTCATTAACGGAGTTAGCAGTGGAGACAATAAAGTTGAAACACAAGTCAGGCTTACCGATAAAGCAACGTCGCCCTTTGCAAGATAAGCGATTACATTAGATGCTGTCCCGCTAGGTCACGACCCCAGCAGTATAACACCAACTGCAAGCTCGGGGCTTAGCCTAAATATTTTTGCAAGCAGGAACCCAAGCAGCGGCATTACAAAAAACTGTAGAGATGTGCCAAGGGCTATTTCTTTGGGTCTGAGGATTACCTCTTTAATGTTAGAGAGCGTAAGTGCCATCCCTATTCCAAACATTATTACAATAAGCGCAGGCTTAATTAAAACCGTTAATTTGGAAAGTTCGGAGGGGAAACAGTACGAATAAACAGAAAAAAATATAATCCAGAGAGTAAAATACGTAGTGAGAAAATGGTTTATTCTATGTAGAGTTTTCAATATCCTTAGGAGCAGGAACTATCTAATTGCTTTTACTTTCTTCAGTTTGAGTCTCTACATCTACAGCAATCGCTATTCTGTTTAATTCCTGAGACTTTATGATATCCATTATTCTTACTACTCTTCCATGTGCTACGTCGCTGTCGGCTCTGATTATAACAAGTGATTTCTTATCTGCTTTTTCCTTTAGCATCGGGCCAAGCTGCTCTAAAGTTATTTTCTTATCATCTAAAAAAATGAGGCCTTCTTTTGTTAAATTAACAGTTACCTGATCTGATCTTATGGTCTTTGCAGAACTTGCTGAAGGAAGTTTTATGTCTATCCCCCTCGAAGCGGCTGCAAAGTTAAGTGAAAGTGCAAAGAAAATAAGTAAGTTAAATACTATATCCACAACAGGGGTAAGATCGAGAGTTGACCCTACTCCTTTATTATTAATTTTTTTAGACCTGAAATTCATTATCTTTAATCTTCAGTCGGCGTAGGTGGAGGCGTAGACATTTCTTCTATTATTCTTCTACCCTCGTCTTCGAGCTCATTAACAAATTCCTCTGATCTTCCAATGAGATATTTATATGCAATGAATGCAGGAATTGCTACAAGCAGACCAAAAGCCGTAGTATATAATGCCTCCGAAATACCTCCTGCAAGGCTTGCAGGATCAACAATGGTATTTTCGGAAATAACACTGAATATTTTAATCATCCCAGAAATCGTCCCCAAAAGTCCAAGGAGGGTACTTGCATTGCTTATAGCTCCCAATCCTTCTATATACCTGCCTAATTCTAAAGCCTCTCTCCTTCCAGCCCCTTCCATAGATTCTTTTATCTGTTCTTTCGACGAACCATTTTTTTGAAGAGCTACATATGCAATTCTGGCAATTGAAGAATTATTAAGACTTGCCAGGTTTAAGGCTTCAGAAAATTTATTCTTTGATAAATATAAATAAAGCCTTTCAAGAAAAAATCCGGGTAGTATTTTGTTTGTTCGTAGTATCCACATTTTTTGAAGAAAAATGGATAAGGCTACAATAGAACAAAGGAGTATTGGGTAGACAAAGATTCCTGCTTTTCTTATTATTTCGATTATTTCTGAATTTAATTCACTCATAAATTATATAAGACGGGAAAAACAAAAATAGTATTCAAACTTTTTTACACTAAAATAAGTATAATCAAAAATCAACAACTTCCTCACCTTTTATTAAATCTTCAAATGATTCCCTTTGCTTTATAGTGAAATACTTATCACCCTTTACAAAAACCTCTGCCGCTCTTGGTCGTGAATTATAGTTGCATGACATTACAAATCCATAAGCCCCGGCGCTTTTAACTACAAGCAGATCATCTTTAGAAACACTCGGAAACTGCCTGTCTTTGGCTAAAAAATCACCCGATTCGCATATTGGGCCCACTATATCAAATATATCTTTATTACTGTTATTTTGCTTTGCAGTCACTATTTCATGGTAAGAATCATAGAAAGCAGGTCTTATAAGATCGTTCATAGCAGCATCTATTATTATAAATTTCTTTTCTGTGCCAATTTTATTATATAAAACTCTGGTAAGCATTATGCCCCCATTACCAATTAAAGACCTGCCCGGCTCAAGCACTATTTTGTAAGGTTTACCATTTAATTCTTTTATTATAGCATTTGCAAATTTAGTTTTAGAAAGTGGTTGTTCCTCATTTTCATACTTTATTCCAAGCCCCCCGCCGATGTCTATATATTGGATATTTAACCCTTCATTTAACAACCTGTCTGCAAGCTCAATAAGTTTTTTAAGAGAATCTATAAACGGTGTTATTTCAAATATCTGTGAGCCTATATGGGCATCTATTCCAACTACCTGTAGCCCTTGTTTATTAACACAATCTTTATAAACCTCAAGAGCTTTATTTATCTCAATCCCAAATTTACTCTTTTTAAATCCTGTTGAAATATAAGGATGGGTCTTTGGGTTTATGTTTGGATTTACCCTAAGCGATATCCTGGCTTTTTTCCCTATAGAGATTGCGATTTCATTTATAAATTCTAATTCGTCAACAGATTCCACATTAAAAAACAGAATTTCGGCCTCAATCGCCGCAATAATCTCATCTCTTGTTTTACCAACTCCTGAAAAAACTATTTTTTTAGGATCAGCCCCTATTGTCAGAACCTTTTTAAGCTCTCCAACAGATACTATATCAAAGCCACAATCAAGTGATGAAAAAGCCTTTAAAATTGAAAGATTCGAATTTGCCTTTGCAGAGTAACAAATAATAGGCTCTATTTCAGAAAAAGCCTCTTTATATTCATTGTAAGTATCTTCAATAAACTTATAACTGTAAACATAGCAGGGCGTTCCCACCTGATCTGCAATTTCACTTACAGGCACATCCTCTACATAATATTCGCCGTTTTTATAAGAAAACATCCGTATATAGCTCAAAAAACTTTTACTAATTAAAAAATAGACCTAATAATATCTCTTAAAAAATAGAAATTACAATTTAGAATCGCTTTTTTAGAGAGAGGTTAGAACTAGCGTAATTAAATCACCCTACCAATTGTAAATCAGAATACCTTTTAATCTTTTGAAAATCCTTATCATTTTGTAATAAAGAGACCTTATGTTCTATGCATATTGCTGCAATTAAGCAGTCAATAGAGTTTCTAATTGTTATTCCCTTTTTTCTAATTTGTCTATATACATCAGCCGCCAGCACAAACGTATTTGAAGACATTGGAATATATATTAGATTTGATAAGTATTTTTTAGTCTTAGAATACTGCAGGTCATCCTTTATTCCCTGCAGAATCTCTGTCATAACCAATCCGCATATACAAATGTCCTCATTTTCTTCGATTAAAGATTGGAATAAAGATACATGCCCGAGATTTCTTCCTGCAAAAAAATCTATCCAGACAGTCGTATCAACAAGTATCAATGTTTTAACCTGCCTTTTCTCATCTCTTTAATATCTCCTTCCCACTCAATGCCTCCCATAAGCTCTAAAATCTTCTTTTGAGATTCTCTCCTTATAAGCTCTTTTAGAGCAAAATCCACTACTTCTTTTTGCGTCTTAATTCCGGTGGCTTTAAGCGCTTTTTTCATCAGCACCTCATCAATAACAATATTTGTTCTTTTCATAAAATCTCTCCTTATTCTACATATATACACATATTATTGCCGTTTATGTGTATGTCAATAGATATTTCTTTACTATTAAGTGTTGTTAAATAAATTTCGTTAAGAAAACGTATGATTAAATGTGTACAGACATAATCATTTGTTAAACATAAATTTGAATGGTGTTAAATTTATTTAAAGTGAAATATTAGCTTAGTAATATTTGCATTTATTTGCAAATGATATTAATCTTTATATAATATTAATCCAGACTAAGGTAGGAATGGAAAATATCGATATATAATTAACTATGTATCACCCCTTAAACAACAAACTCCCATTAATTATTTCCACACACAGACTACTGCCCAACATAAGGATTTTATATTCTTATCATTTATATTTAGTTAATTATTTTTACAAACTGAGTTTAAGGAGTAGCAATGGAGGAAGATAAATTAACAAAGAGTGTACATGAACGTTATCATTCATTTTTAAAAGAAGATGTAAATCCACACGAATGGGCTTATGCATGGCGTTCAGAACTAAACAAGGGAGGATTTAGAGCCGTTGATTTTCTCATGCGTGAGATAGTCGATACGGGAAAGTGCGTGGGATGTGCAGCTTGTGTTACCATATGCCCGACAGACGTATTTGACTATAAGGATGAAAATCCTGTAGATACACGCAGTGATGCTTGCGTTTTCTGTGAATTATGTACCGATGTTTGCCCGGTTCTGCGTCCACCCGACAAAGATTTGCTTAACCTGCTTGGATTTAAACAACCTATTTTGGATGAAGGTTTTGGTCCCTATTGTTATGCTGTGCTGGCTCGGGCAAAAGACCCCGAATTCTTAAAAAGAGGACAGGATGGAGGTGTTACCTCAGCTTTACTTGTGCACGCATTAAAAAAAGGAACCATCAACGGCGCAGTGCTGGGAGATGTTCTGCCAGATAATCCTCAGGTTGGTATTCACAAACTTGCTACTACTCCCGAAGAAATACTCGAATGTAGTGGTTCTCGTTATACCTATTCTCCAAATACAGTTGCACTTACCGAAGCAATGAGGCGAGATGTCCGCCCTATAGCGGTTGTAGGTGTTCCGTGCCAGGTCGATGGAGTACGCCAGCAGCAGTATAGCAGCATACGCCTTGAGGTAGTCAAATGGTATCAGAAAAACATAAACCTGGTAATTGGATTGTTTTGTTCCGAAGCATTTACACATGAGCACATCAAACTGATGGCTGAACATTTAAATGTTGAACCTAAAGACATAGTCAATGTCAACGTAAAAGGTAAAGTTATAATTACCTTGAGTGATGGACGTGAAGAAATTATGCCTTTAAAAGATTTCCATCCATACGCACGCCCTGCCTGCTTATACTGTCTGGACTATTCTGCTGACAATGCAGATATAGGTGTTGGAGGTATTGGGCTTAGCGGCTGGACATTTGTAGCAGTAAGAACCGAGGCAGGTCACGAAGCTTTCCAGGCAGCTTTAGATGATGATTGCTTCGAAGTTATGCCGGTAGAATCAGTGCCTCGTTCCAAATCCCTTCTGATTAAACTATCAGAGATAAAAAGAAATAAGCCACTACCTGCTCTTATGCCAACACTACAGGAACGTATTGAAATAGGTAATATAAGTCCTAAAACTTTTTACAAGGATTATAATCCTACGGACGGAGGAAAAAAGTAAATATGTCTACCGAATCTTATACTCAGCCGGTTTTAGAAGATGTTAATGTAATTGTGACAGGACAAGGTGGTGACGGATCACTTACGGTGATCACGTTACTGGCCGGACTTCTGAGAGAGGCCGGCCTAAATGTATACACCCAGCGTGATGTAGCGTCTCGCATCAGGGGTGGACCTGCAGCAGCCACCTTGCGTGCGTTTTCGGGAAATCGTTATTGTATTGGAAGCAGTATTAAACTGCTTGTAGCATTTGACTTAGAGTCTCTAGAAAAAACCATACAGCACCTGGACGATTCCAGCGTAGTAGTTTTCGACGACTCCGGAGGAAAACTTAACGGCACACTCCCAAAAGGCGTTAGCCTCTATTCGGCTCCTTTTAACAGGCTGGCTATGCGTACAATGAGGCGGGAACTTTATAAAAACAGTATCGCTTTTGGAGTAGTAGGGCGCATATTAGGACTGGAAGATGAATCTTTGATGAAAACTTTCGAAGACCGCTTCAAAAGAATGGGAAAAACTATCCTTGAGTACAACAAGGAAGCTTTGCGTTTGGGTCTTAATCTATCGGATGAATTGGGACTCAACGAAGGAGAAGGTCTTTATAGGATTAAAGAGACCAAACCAAACAAGCAGTTACTAATTTCAGGAAACGAGTCTGTTTCTCTTGGTTTTTTGGCAGCAGGTGGACGGTTCTTTGCCGGTTACCCGATTACACCTTCATCGGAAATACTGGAATCACTACAAAAATGGTTACCCCAATATGGCGGCGTAGCAAGGCAAACCGAAGACGAGCTTGCCGGAATCAATATGGCAATAGGGGCTGCACTTACGGGGACACGATCAATGGTTGCTACATCGGGCCCCGGTTTTTCACTTATGCAGGAAGGAATCGGACATGCGGGATCGGCTGAAATACCAATTGTTATTGTAGATTGTCAGAGATCAGGACCTAGTACAGGAATGCCGACTAAACCCGAGCAAAGTGATCTGAATCTAATGGTTTTCGGCGGGCACGGAGACTTTCCCAGAGTAGTTCTTGCCCCGGGACATCCCGAAGACTGCTTCTATCTCGCTGTAGAGGCAACCAACCTCTCACAAAAATATCAGTGCCCAGTATTTTTGGCAATGGATCAGGCGCTGTCACAAAATACAGCTACAGTTCAGCCGTACGATCTCGACAATGTAGTAGTCGATCAGGGTCTTAGGCTCGATGCCGAAGAATTGGAAAACATGGAAGTTTATAAGCGTTATTCTTTAGCCAACGGCGATGTTTCGCCCTACTCAGTTCCCGGAACGCCAGGCGGGCTCTCACTGGTAACAGGCAATGAGCACGATGAGTTTGGTCTTGTATCTACAGACCCTGAAAACCGAATCAAAATGATGAATAAAAGAATGAATAAGATAGAAAAGGCAAAAAAACAATTGCCAACTGCACGTCATTTCGGTAACAATAAGTCAGAGATTGGTTTTATAGGAATCGGTATGACATATGGTGTTATACTTGAGGCCATGGAGCTGTTAAAAGATCAGGGAGTCGATACCCAATATCATCAGCCAAGGACGATATGGCCGATCTTAGATGAAACCTTAAGTTTCATAAAAAAGTGTAAACGAGTTTACGTTGTTGAGCACAATGCCGTTGGACAACTTGCTCATCTTTTCATGCATCAGGGTGCAAATTCAGATAAATTGGTTAAATTATTAAAATACGACGGTACTATCTTGAAACCTTCTGAACTGGCCTATAACGTTATGATACAAGAAAGAAACCATATCAAAAGTATAAAAAGTATAAAAAGTGTAAAAAGCGTAAAGAAGGAGGCAACCCTACAATGACCGAAACGTTTACACCGGGAAGACCAATTTGGTGTGCAGGATGCGGTGACTTCGCCATCCAGGGTATAATGGAAAAAGCCCTGGACAGCACTGGCATTTCACGCCATAAATTTATGTTACTATCAGGTATTGGATGTTCGGGTACAATGCAGAACAACGTACAATGTTATGGTTACCATGCTTTGCATGGCAGAGTATTACCCACTGCCGTTGGAGCTAAGTTATCTAATCCGGAACTTACAGTTATCGCCGCCGGCGGTGACGGTGATGGGTATGCTATTGGTGCCGGACACTTAATTCACACATTCAAAAGCAATCCAAGTATAATTTATATAGTAATGAATAACAGCACCTATGGACTGACAAAGGGTCAGCCGTCCCCGACCAGTCCAACGGGATATCGTTCAAACGTAGAAGGGGATTTGGATGCCATTATGCTGGGTCTGAGCATCTCTTCAACTACTTTTCTGGCAAGGGGTTTTAGCGGCCATCCCGAACAGTTGGAAGATTTAATGGTTTCGGCTTTAGAACATACTGAGTCAGGTAAAGGGCTTGCATTTTTAGAAATACTTTCACCCTGTGTAACTTACTATGATACACACCGTGAATGGAGATCCCGCGTCCTGGATGTTAATAATGATGATGAAAGCTACGATCCTGGTGATCGTGCAAAGGTATTTCAAAAAATGATAGAGATAACCGGTGAAGGACGAATCCCGATTGGACTTATATATAAGGGTGAATACCCATCTTTAGAATCCTTGATCTTAAATTCTGATTACCCACCGGCAGCACTGCAGGACATTAAATCACCAGCAATAAAAGAAGACTACCGTAAAACGATGAATTCATTCTTGGGTTAGTAATAAAAACTTTTAAATCCAGACACTGACACAACAGGATATTTTTCTCTATCTGTGATATTTTGTTCTTTTTATAAGAAAAAGAAATAAATTAAAATAGATATTTCATATTATTAGTTATTGAAATCTGAGACTTCTAATTGACTAATCGAAATAATAAACCCAAATATCTATTACTCACAAGTAATCTATTTATAAAGCTCCTCAATGTTTTTTTAGTAACCCTATCCTTGATACTTCCCGATCTTCCACAATTTGAAGAAAAAGCCATGGGAGCAAGAATGATAATGTATCCAGTTGCTGGTTTATTGGTTCCTCTTATTTGGTATTTCATAAGTAGGAAAAGCCCATATCCACATCTTATTGACATCATATTTGTACTGCCCTTTGTTATAGATAGTGGGGGCAATGCTTTGAATCTTTATAACACTGCACCTAACTTCGATAGATTTGCACATTTGTTTAACTGGTTAGCTCTTACAACCGCATTCGGATCGGCAGTATCAATGTTAAACCTAAATCGCAAAATAGTATTTTCACTTGTATTAGGTTTTGGCGCAACCACTCACATACTCTGGGAAATATCAGAATTTATTGTTATGCAAATGGGTGCATCTGGGTTGCAGCTAACTTATAATGATACAATTGAAGACCTTATTTTATCTTTAATAGGAAGTATTATTGGTTCAATTTTAGTTACTACAATATTTTGGAAAGCTAAATTAATGCCTTAATTACAAGACAAAATGTATAAATACGATAGTTTTGTAATAAGTTTAATTGTGAGTTTAATATTAATTTTTCCAGTTAACTTCTACTAGATATGGATTCTTTTTTGTTAGTACGTCCCAGCAAGATTCAAGTTTTGGAAGAACTTTCTTTTTATCTTTAATATTTAATAGATTGTGTGATTGAAATATTCTCTTTAAATCATAAGTAACCACTTCATTTAATAATGATAATTGCGTTATTAATTCAATAATTTTCAGATAATCTCTTGTAGAAACAATTGCAATTTTTTCAATTATTTCATATAATCTCATACTTATTCCAACGTTTAAGGTTGTAGTATCTGCTTTACAATTTTCAATAATATTTACAAAAAGTTTTTCTAACCATTCAATGGCTTTCAGATAGTGATTATCAATACAAAGATTGATAATTTTAAATAGATAGGATAATGTATGATTTGAGTTGAAAGATACATAAAATATATCTAAATATTCACTTATACTATCAAGTTTAGCATGATCTCCTTCTAAAATATTTACGAAGTTTGCAGCTATTTGCCTTCTCATTTCATCTTCCCCTTTTTCAATTTGACTTTTAAGTATTATCTGAATTTTCGTTGGGTCGAATTTTTCTTTTTCCTGATACATATGTTTTCTGAATATTGCATAATATATCAATAAAGGTGCTACTTCTGGAATATAAATAAGCCTATCTATAACTTCTCTGGCTTCTTTGTCATTTATATCCCGATACCTATTTAATAGACGTAATAACATCTTAGCTATTGAAGGATAGGAGTAAAAATTTCTAAGAAGATCAAATATTAGTTGATGTAATTCTAACAACCTACTTTCATCTTTAAACCACACTCTCATATTTACTATTACTATCAATGGAACTATAGATTGTTGAATGACATATAAATTATTTTCATTTTCTATAATATTTTTAAGTCTGAGAAATGTATCTAAATAATATCTCTGGTCATTTGCTAATTCTTGAAGAACCCAAGGTATTTTGCCTCTCACAGTTGAAATATTAATTACTTCTTTACCACCTTTTATTTGATTATGATAATTGAAATCACCGATCTCTTCATTTCTAGGATCCACATCACTAGAGAACCTATCAATTATCCATAATGCTTCTTCGCCCATGTCTGCTTTTACTAATTCTTCTGCTACAGAAATAAGTTCTTGTCTTGTATAATCATCTTTTATATATGCTTCTAGTTTTTTCTTTTTCCCTATGTGTTCTTTTAAGAAATCAAAAGTTTCTAAAGGATATATCTTCGCTATATAAGGCAAGGATTTGAATACTAACTGTATTCTTAAATCATCTTTTTTAACTCTCAAAAACTTATTTAGAAATTTAAGATTTCCCTTTTCTTTTATGGTTTTTTCTATAGCCATTCCTTGAAATGCCAACGATAGATCCAATGTTAATGCTATTTTATCTGATTGTTTTGTATACATTACCTGTTTAGTACCTCAATCTTATGGAGTAGAGTATAATAAGATAAAGGAGGTAGACCTATGGGAAGTATACTACACCCTAACGCCAAGACAACGCCAAAGATCAGAGAAGAAATACAAAACTCTGAAGAGAGTTACGCAAAAATAGCAAACAAATATCATTTAAATATAAAGACAGTACAAAAGTGGAAGAAAGAAAGCACAAAGTGTACAAGATGGTAAAAGTGGACCAAAAACAATAAAATCTTCACTTAGCACCGAACAACAACAATTAGTATGTGAATTTAGAAGAATAACAAAGTTTGCCCTTGATGACGTGTATATATGCTTAAAACCCCATATACCAACCCTCTCACGTTCTAATCTGCATAGATGTCTAAAAAGAAATGGACTAAATAGACTTCCTGTAGAAGATGGGCAGGATAAAAAGAAAAAAAAGAAGTTTAAGGATTACGAAACAGGATATGTGCATGTAGATATAACGGAGATGAATATAGACAAGAACAAACACTATTTATTTGCAGCAATAGACAGAGTGTGTAAATACGGTTATGTAGAACTGCATGATAATAAAACAATGAAAACTTCAAGGGAATTTCTGCAAAATCTAATAGAAGATATTCCCTTTAAAATACATACAATACTCACAGATAATGGATCACAGTTTACATATGAGTTATTAGCAGAGCATTTAAGGCCAAAGAACAAAATACATGATTTTGATAAGATATGTTTGGATAATAATATAGAGCACAGACTGACAAGATTTAGACACCCCTGGACAAATGGGCAAGTGGAGGTGTTTTGCAGGGTACTGAAAGACCATACAACAAAAGCTTATCATTATGACAGTATAGAGCAGTTAAAACACCATATAATGTCATTTTTACTATTGTATAACTACCAAAAAAAACTTAAATCATTAAACTATAAAACACCTTATGATATAATCGTTGATAATTACAATATTAAACCCTATCTTTTTAAGGATATCCCTACCAATAAGTTCGTGGGACTAAACAATTACCCAACTATTATTCAGTAGAAGTTTATTTATGATTTTAAGTTTTAATTCTGGTCTATCTTTGATTATATGAAAATGACTTAAAGTATCGTAATAAAATACATCTTGCTTTAGATACATGTTATTACTTAGTAGATTAAGAAGGATTGATTCAGCAGCTTTATTTCCAAGATTGATCAATTCAAATATAACCATTATTAAAAAAATATTAGACGGGATTCCATTATCTTCTAATTCTGATCTTATAAATTTAATAATTACATTTTGTGGATATCTTTCTATATCATTTCTAATAATATTAAATATAGATTCACTGAATGAAGGTAAACCTTTTTTTATTTTTATTAGTTCAATGATGTGCTGTATTGCCACATTAGATGTGTTATGACTTAGAACAGAATCTAATATAGTCCGTATACAGGATCTGATAACCCAAGCCGGATTAGATTTAGAAATTCTTTTTGATAGAATTTGATTTTCTATAACATCCCAAGTATCAATCGGATTAATTTTATAGTTTGATAAGATTACCGGCGATAAAAATTCATCTACTATAGCAAGTTCTGATAATGTAACCTCTGAACCTGACTGTCCATATCCACCACCCATTAATTCAAATCCTTTATATATACGTCCATACCTGCTCGAAAACTGATCAGTTATTTCGGATGAAAAATTCAAAGCTTCATTTAAATTTGAATTTATTAACTAGTTCAATGATGTGCTGTATTGCCACATTAGATGTGTTATGACTTAGAACAGAATCTAATATAGTCCGTATACAGGATCTG
>PVMS01002138.1_pt1 | contig 12985 bp, 14 predicted proteins | sample 1853461 | NCBI WGS metagenome assembly PVMS01 (sample SAMN08582032, study PRJNA380276) | Marine sediment metagenome, whole genome shotgun sequencing project. | isolation source: ocean sediment barecode stripped | collected 2017 | reverse complement strand
GGTGTGCCCGTGGCTCTGCTGACAGCGTTGCTGACAACCGTCAGCGCCCCCGGCCTTTGCCGCCGATAGTTTTTCAGAAGCATTTACAGAAGGTAAGTTTGGTTACAGTTTCCGCTGGAGGCTGGAAAATCCTGGTCAACATTTTCCAGCCTCCAGCGGAAACTGTAACCAAACTTACCTTCTGTAAATGCTTCTGAAAAACTATCGGCGGCAAAGGCCGGGGCGCTGACGGTTGTCAGCAACGCTGTCAGCAGAGCCACGGGCACACCGGCCACAATGTGTCTCTTTTCCATGACGGTACTCCTTTAAAAATTAATTCAGAAAACCGGCTGCGGGAATCCCCGCAACCGTCTGTTATCGGTCAGTAGATATCGTGAACCGTGTTGTAGATGTTGAATTTGCCTGTTGGCGTCACAAATTCAGGGCCCTTGAGGACTTTCTTGAGTTTGCGGGTCTTGTCATCAACGATCACGATGGCTGATTTCTGCTCCAGTCCATTCCAGACTGAGAACCAGACTTCATCGCCTGCCTTGTTGTATTCAGGCTGTACCACACGTTTGGGTCCTTCACCCACGTCCGCCCATTCACCAATCGGCAATACTTCAAAGCCGGCGTCCAGGTTATTGATGTCGTAAACCGCAATGGCCTGGGAGAACTTGGTGTCGCCATCAATTATGGCTACCTGGCCGGCGTCACGCAGGGTAACTGCAAAGAAATTATCGATATTTCGGTCATGCTGTGGTTGGGTCGGACGGTCTTCAGGTTTGACCAGCAGTTTCCAGCTGTTGACCATTTCCGGCATACCCCATTCAGGTGGTGCAGGTGGCTCATGTTGCAGGAAGCGCGCCATAATATCGATCTGCTCTTCGTTCAGGTCATCCGAGGTACCCCAGTTGGGCATACCGCCGCCTGAACCGTAAGTGATCAGAGCCTTGAGGTAGTCTGTACCTTTTTCACGGGTAATGTCTGTGGTCAGAGGCTTGCCTGTTGCGCCTTTACGCAATACGCCATGGCAACCGGCACAACGCTGAAAGAAGATTTCCGTGGCGGCATTGAATTCAGTCTGAGTCATTTTTGGACCCTCTGAATCAATAAACCCTTTTGTGTCTTCGGCGGAAATTGCCGAAGGTGCGCCTTTGTAGGCCATTTCTGTACCAGCTGATACCGGGTGATCGGAAAGACCTGTGACCTTGTCACCGCCGCGTGCTGCAGCTACCTGGGCTGCGTTGATGTCTCCGCCTTTATTGCTGAATGAATTGACAACATATGTCACAACATCAGCAACATCCGAATCACTTATATAGGAGAGATTGGGCATAACGGCATTGTATTTTATGCCGTTGACGGTAATCGGCCCAGACAGACCGTTGAGGACGGCATGAACAGCTTTCATCGGGTCCTTGGCAAAATAATCAGAGCTGACCAACGGTGGAAATGCGCCGGGCAGGCCTTTACCTGTTGCCTGGTGGCAGGCAGCACAATTGGTCATAAATATTTTTTCACCATTGCTGATGCGCTGATCCAGGGTTGCTGCATTGGCTGAAGCAACTTCGGCAGCGTGTACGGCGTCACCTTTGGTTTTTGCTGCAACGGTTGTTGCGGCAAATATCAAAAATAACGACAGCGCAGAAAACATAAATCTTTTAATGAGGTCACTCCACGTAACAGTTTATTAGAAACCATGGTTTCATGGTTTATATGGTTATTGAAATGCACGTTGGAGTTTGCGCTGCTGAAGTGGGGCTGTCGTTGATCTATGTCAGTTAATTGCTTTTGGGGTTACCATTGAAGCCGGGCTGAGATGGAATAATTGCGGCCCGGCCGGGTCAATAATTCCAGCATGGGGTTGTCGGGCCTGAACAGGCTGACATCCGACCAGCGCCAGTAGCGTTCGTCTGTCAGGTTATAAATTCCGGCACGCAGGTCAAGATATTCATTCACCCGCCAGCCTGCGGTGAGATCTGCAGTGATCCAGGACGGGGTGTGAAAGCGCGGGCCTGAGGTTTCGTCAATCTGATCCTGGGCGGCAGTAAAAGTGCCGGTCAGGTTGGCATCCCAACGGTTGTCGGACGATGTCCATGAGACCCCAAGCACCATCTGTGGCGGCGAAACACTGTTCAGCGGCTCATCACTTTCGCGGTTTTCGCCCCTTGACCAGTAGGCAGCACCCGACAATGACCAGTTTTGCAGCGAATCGATCCAGGCTCCCAGGTTCTGCTCCAGCCTTACATCCAGACCATATATCCGGGCTTGATCAATGTTGCGTGATTGAAACAATAAAACACCACTTTCGGGGTCAATCCCGACCAGCGCCTTGGTTTCAATGAAGTCATCGTATTCAGTATCAAAAACGGCCAGGGTGAAGCGGGTGTCAGCCGAGATATACCGGAAGCCCACCTCAAAACCCTGTGACGTTTCAGACTTCAGGTCCGGGTTGGGAATGGCGCGGATATTAAACAGCGGAATATCCAGACCGATATTGGCATCCTCGAAGGGCGGCGCCCTGAAGCCATTGACATACTGTGCATATAAACCCCAGTCATCGTTGACATGATAAAGAACACCAATGCGCGGGCTGAATTCATCTTCACTGACGGCGACAACGTCTGCTTCTGGATTGCCTTCAAGGTAGATCTCATCCGGGCGTGGCTCGAGATCATAGCGGTCATAGCGGATAGCCGGTACCACTTCCCAACGCCCACCGCCGAGGCTGATTTCATCCTGTAGAAAGATACCCAGTTCATCCGTTCGCGAATTTGGAAAATCGCGTACCGGAAATGTTTCACCCAGGATGGTGTTGCTGATGGAGCCGTCAATCAGGCTCTGCTGAAAGCCGTCACGAAACTCACTCGAATCGGTGCGTTGGAACTCAATACCAGCACCAATGTGATGGTTGCTTCTGCTTGTAGATACATCTCGAAACAAGTTCAGCTCCACACCACTGAAGTCCTGATCGTATTGAAAATATCGCTGCATCCGCACCGGCCGGGCTGAAGCAGCTCTTTCTTCAAAGGTGAGTTGCTTGGTGCTTGAAGCAACATCAAATGCCCTGATAACACCGTTGCCCCACTGGTGATCAAATTCATAAGCAATACTGAACTGACGGTTTTCGTCGCTATCGTCACCGGCCAGGTAGGTTGTGTTGCGGAAGCGTCCGCTGCCCGGCAGGGACTCAATGACGGTTTTTGCATCTCTTTGGTAGTCGTTCAACGATATCCGGACAAGGTTCCCGCTTTGCGTATCATGGGTGTATCGAACAAAGTAATCGTGGCTGTTCCAGTCCTGTTTGTCCTCAGGCGTGCCGGCAACGGCCTTGTTATCAGTTTCATGACCATCGCGCAAAGTCGCGGCGAATAAAATACCATGATTGTCATTGCCCCAGGCCGCCATACCTGAGCCGACAATACTGGCGTTGACGCTTTGGTAACCGCCGCGCAAGGAATACCAGCTGTTGCCATCGCCAAAGGCCAGCAGATCATCCGGATCCCAGGTGGTGATTGCCATTACACCGCCGAGCGCATCGGAGCCATAGAGGGTAGACGCCGGCCCATACAAAACCTCAAGACGCTTGATGCGGTCAGTTTCTGCGAGCAAGCGTCCGCCGTCAGAGAAACTGCCGACAGCAAATCTGTCGCGTTGTGGGTACACCATCAACTTCGATGGCCACACGGTTTCCGCCAATGCCGCGGATATTAATCGCATTGGAGCCGAAGCGTGTGCCCGAGCTTTCAATATTCAGACCCGGTTCGTAACGCAGCAGGTCATCCATGTTTTCGATGCCATAGCGCTCGATAAAGCCGGCGTTGATCACGCTGACCTGCCCAACTACATCGGAAAGTGGCCGGGCGATTTGCTGGAAACCACCACGATCGGATCCATCTCCAATGGCTCAGGCGCGGTATCATCGTCAGCATTATCTGCCGCCGTTGCTGTCGCTATAAACACAAAGGCCAATACCGCTGGCCACCCTGATGATCGCATGGATTATTCCTGTCTTAAAAAGGTGTGCAGCATAACCAATTAACTTGAGTGTATGATTGACATAGGTCAAATGAGACTCATTATCAAATTATTCTGGTGTTCCTAAACAGTTATTGACCTGTGTCAATGGCCCGTCGCTTTTGTGGTGTTAACGTGCGCAGCACAAGATACAAAATTATTAAGGCAAATTTTATATGACTACGGTTGTACAGGCTCTACAAATTTTGCTCAAGACGGTAGCGGAGGAATTACCTGCGGCCGCCTGAGCGGTACGGGATATCCACTTATGAGTATCAGTAAATCATTTCCAACTGAGCTGATTACCAAGTACGGTCTTGCTGGGCCGCGCTATACGTCTTATCCGACGGCCCTGCAATTTCACGAAGGTTTTGATGCAGAAGCCTATCGCCGTCATGTACAACGCAGTAATGACGACCTTATCCCTTTACCGTTGTCCTTGTATGTACATCTGCCATTTTGCGAGACACTTTGTTACTACTGTGCCTGCAATAAGAAAGTAACCCGAAATAGCACACTGACTGAAAGCTACCTGCAATCCCTGGATCGCGAAATCGAGATGCAGGGTGAGTTGTTTGATCGTGACCGGCAGGTCATCCAGTTACATTTTGGTGGCGGAACACCAACTTATTATGATGATATGCAGCTTAAGCACATCATCGAAAAACTGTCAGAGCATTTTTTTCTCAGTCGCTCGTCCGCACGGGAATTTTCCATTGAGATTGATCCGCGAACGGTGAGTGAGGACAGGATTGCCTACCTGGCTGATATCGGCCTGAACCGTGTCAGCATGGGTATTCAGGACTTTGACCCGGCTGTGCAAAAAGCGGTCAACCGTATCCAGGATGAAGGCAAGACACTTGGTTTGATACAGGCAGCGCGCAAGGTCGGTTTCAACTCGGTATCGGTAGACCTTATTTATGGCCTGCCGTTACAAACAGCAAAATCCTTTGAGACGACCATAGATTCTGTATTAAGCGTTCGCCCGGACCGCATTTCGGTCTACAACTATGCCCATCTGCCACATCTGTTCCGGGCCCAGCGTATGATCAACACGGATGACGTGCCAAGCGCTGAGGTGCGTCTTGAATTGTTGGCAGCCACAACCAGCAAGCTGGTTGAGGCAGGGTACGTTTATATCGGAATGGATCATTTTGCTTTGCCGGATGACGAGTTGTCGGTGGCAATGAGAGACGGCAGCCTGCAGCGCAACTTCCAGGGTTATTCCACCTGCCGTGCGACAGACCTGGTTGGTCTTGGTGTTAGTGCGATCGGTAAGGTCGGCAACAGCTTTGTGCAAAACCAGAAGGATATCCGTGATTGGCAAGCACTCATAAATGAAGATAAATTGCCAGTCTGGCGCGGTATCGGCCTTAGTGGTGAAGACCGTTTAAGGCGCGAAGTAATCTCGGCCATCATGTGCCAGGGACAGCTGAAATTCAATGAAATTGAGCAGGAATTCGGCATCGATTTTAATGATCATTTTGCCCTGGAACTCGATTCTCTCAGACCTTTGCAGGATGACGGTTTAATTGAAATTAGTGAGGAGGGTCTTGAAGTTACGCCAATTGGACTGCTGCTGCTGCGGGTCATCGCAATGAAGTTTGACGAATACCTGATAAAAGATCATTCAACAAAAGCCTATTCGAAAGTCATCTAGAAGTCATTTTACCGTTCTATTAAGCTATAATCTGCCGTTAATCAATTGACGACAGCCTGGATTTAACGGTTTATGAGTTCAGATAACCATCAAAAGCCCTATTTTCCTGATCGAGTTCAGGTGGCGTGCAGCGAATGCACGCTTGGTAACCTGTGTTTACCCCGCAACCTGAATGCACAGGACACTGAGCAATTTGAACATATCGTCAACAAATCACGTGCTATCCAGCCTGGAGAGCATATTTTTCGTGCCGGTGACAAGCTCAATTGCATCGCGGCAGTTCGTGCCGGGTGCTTCAAGAGTTATGTCATCGACCAGAATGGTGAAGAGCAGGTGCTGGGGTTTTACCTACCTGGCGAAATTATCGGTTTTGATGCCATTCACGAAAAAACCCACACCGCCAATGTTGTAGCCCTCGATACCAGTTCTGTTTGCGGGCTTAGCTTTAATTCCGTGGCAGAAATGGCCCGGCAATTACCCGATCTGCAGGAAGAGTTGTTTCGCGTCATGAGTTCGCAGATATCTGAACTCGAGGCTAACGCAGCCGACCTGAGCGCCGAGGAAAGAATTGCCCGCTTGTTGTGCTCGTTATCAACCCGTTTCGCGAGCCGGGGTTATTCTCATACCGAGTTTAATCTCAGCATGTCACGCCGTGATATTGCCAGCCACCTGCGCCTTGCCACTGAAACCATCAGCCGTGTTCTGGCCCGTTTTCAAAGTGCCGGTATCATCAATGTGAACCGCAAAAAGGTATCCATTCTTAATGTCGAGAAGCTGGGTGAGCTGGCCCGCAGGGACACTTGCTGAGCTCAGATCAGCTTATCAGCCTTTCATAACATCGTAATGACCTACGTTAACAGGCTCTAATGAACAGATTGCTGATCCTGGCAGACGATGCTGAAGAATATTGCCCCCTGGTAGAAGCAGAAAATCTGCCGCAGCTGGAGGTAGTGGCTGTCAGCGAGCCGGGGAAAGCACTGCCTTTGGTCGCAGACTGCAACATTATTCTCGGCGAGCCACCACTGATAGACGCTGTACTTTCATCGGCTGATCGACTGGAATGGGTGCAGTCCAGCTGGGCCGGCGTCGATCGTCTATGCCGCCCCCAATTGCGCCACGATTATATCCTGACAGGTGTTAAGGGCATTTTCGGGGCTTTGATTTCAGAATACGTGCTGACCTACCTGTTTGCGCTCGAACGGCGCATATTTGCTATGCGGGAAAATCAACTGCAGAAACGCTGGCAGCCCAAGCCCTATCGTCTTGCCAAAGATGTCACATTGGGAATCGCCGGCCTGGGCTCAATCGGTCAGCATCTTGCCCGCACTGCCCAATGTTGTGGGCTCCGGGTGGTAGGCCTGAATCGTTCCGGTAAAGCCTGTGAAGGTGTTGAAAAAGTTTATACCGGAGAGAATCAAGACCGGTTCTTTGCAGAGTCGGATTACCTGGTGCTTACGCTGCCGGATACGCCACAAACCCGGCACTTTGTTAACGCTGATATACTTGCAATGATGAAATCGACGGCCACGTTGATCAATGTCGGCAGGGGTAGTATTGTCAATGAATCCGATCTTGTCGCCGCCTTGCAACAGGGGCAAATTGCTGCTGCAGTGCTTGACGTTTTCGAGACCGAACCATTGCCTGCAGACAGTTTGCTGTGGAGTCTTCCCAATGTATATGTCACACCACATTTTGCCGCAGCCAGTTTCCCAGAAGATGTGGTCAATATCTTTAGTGAAAATTACCATCGCTTCTTGCAAGGAGAATCTTTACTTCACCAGGTCGATTTTGACCAGGGTTACTAGACGATGAAAACACTGGACCATATTTTCAAGCGAAACCAGCAGTGGGCGGCGGACATCACTGATAAATACCCCGAGTTTTTTTCAGATTTATGCAACCAGCAGACGCCTGAATATCTTTGGATAGGCTGTTCGGATAGCCGTGTGCCTGCCAATCAGATCATGGATTTGCCACCGGGCGAAGTATTTGTCCATCGCAATATCGCTAACGTGGTCGTGCACTCAGATCTGAATTGCCTTTCAGTGATTCAATTTGCTGTTGAAGTGCTTAAAGTGAAGCATATTATTGTTTGCGGTCATTACGGTTGTGGTGGCATCAAGGCGGCTATGGAAGACAATCAGCTTGGCCTGATTGATAATTGGCTAAGTCATATCAGGGATGTGCGCCGTTTCCATTCCGGTGAACTGGAAAGGCTGGAGGGGGATGAAGAGTTCGATGCATTGTGCGAGCTAAATGTCGTGGAGCAGGTCACCAATGTTTGTAATTCGACGATTGTGCAAAATGCCTGGAGGAGAGGGGACGAGTTGTTTGTGCATGGCTGGATTTACAATATTGAAAATGGGCTTTTGCAGAATTTAGGCACCCGTGCACCTCCGCAGGAGCGGTGATAAGTATCACCGATCCCGTATGATCTAAAAATCAAAACGGCCACGCAGGCCCGCATAGAAAGCCCGGCCCGGGCGTACAAAACCAAGGATCTCCTCGTATTCCTCGTCGAAGAGGTTGCTGGCACGTGCTGTTATTTCAAGTGAGCTTGTAAGCTTCCAGGCGGCAGCAAGATCAACCACTGTGTAGGACGGAATGTCGACACGGTCCAGTGTGAACGTCACCGGCGAGAAGAAAACGTCCAGTTGTTTACCGCTGTAATTCACATTCAGGTTCAGGTTTCCCCGTTCATCGGCGAAGTAGTAATTGGCTGTCAGGCTGGCAATATGTTTTGGTCGCCTGACTTCGCGTACCCACTGGCCCAACGCATCTTTCTCTGTCGCATCAGTGTAAGTATAGGAAGCGCCAAACGACCAGGATTTGCCCGGGCGTGCGTCAAAAACCGCTTCGACACCTTGTCTTTTGCTATCGCCATCCTTGTTTTTGGCTGTAAACATAAAGGTCTCGGGGTCAAACACAAATCCGTCAATTTCATCTTGTAAATCCTGGTTGAAATAGGTCAACAGCAGGGTCTGACGGCCTTCCGCCCAGTTTGTGTCAATGCCGATTTCCCAGCCTTGTGACGACTCCGGCTTCAGGTCGGGGTTGCCAATAAACAGATCTTCGAAAAAGCCGTACCGCTCAGTAAACGTGGGTGCCTTGGAGCCGGTTCCGACCGAACCACGCAATCGTAATGCGGATGATAGCCTGTGAGCACCTGCCAGTTGCCAGGTCGTTGCGTCATCGAAATCACTGTAATCATCTAGCCTGCCACTCACTGTCCAGGTGAAATCTGCAACCGGTTTGCCGACATATTCGAGCGCATAACCGTTTACATCATAGGATTGGTCCTGGTTAGGGTCACCAAAAAATGAAGCTTCGCCACGTTGGGCGTATTCAATGTCCTGCCGTTCCAGGGCGAAATTGACGCTGTGATTCCGACCAAAAGCCCAGCCACCGCGCAGGCGCAGTTCCAGGGTTTCAGCAGCGGTTGAACTGGTCCACAGACCATCGGCAAAATTTTCATGTTCGGAATCCAGCAGGCGTACAGAGAAATTGGCCGAAAACGGGGTTTCTGAACGCGCATAGCGAATTTCGCCTGTCAGGAACGCCTGCTCTGATTCTGTGACCCGGTCGGCATCCACTGGCAATCCAGTTACGAAGAAATCAATTTCGTCGAATTCACTGCTTGCGTCCACCACCAGTCCTGAGAGGCCAAATGTGAATGCATCACCGGCATCAATTTCCAGTGAGATGTTGGCAGTGGCGTTCTCTGCGCCATCTTTTTCATTTCCGTTTCTGGAAATGTTGGTTCCCTCGGTATCAAGGTAGGATGCGCCGCCGTTGATGCGAAAAATATCTCCGCTATAGCCAGCGTCTACACCAAGATTAACCGTGCTGAACGAACCGCCTTCGACATCGCCAGCCAGGTATTGGCTGGTCACATTTTTTTTGCGAATGATGTTAATGACACCCGCCATGGCATCGCTGCCCCATGTCGCGCTTTGTGGGCCACGGATGATTTCGATTCGTTCAATATTGGATGTCAGTGCAAACTGGTATTGAAATTCATCACCGAGGGCAGGGTCGTTGGCGCGTACACCATCGATCAGCACCAGCAACTGGTTGGCCTCGGCACCGCGCACCCTTACCTGGGTTTGTGAACCGGCACCGCCTGCCTGGCTAACCGCGAAGCCAGGCACGTCGCGCAACAGGTCGGACAGGTATTTAACCTGCCGTTGTTCGATATCCTCACGAGTGATAACGGTGATGGAGCTTGCTACATCATTGATGGATATGGGCCGCAGGCGCGCTGTGACCAGCATGTCGTCAAGCTCAAGGGCGTCTTCAGCAACAAGCTGACCACTGAATGATGTGAAAAACAGTGAACTGCTCATAATGAATATGGCTTTGGAGTAAATTTTGACCATTGTCTTTTTCCATGCGTTCTCACCCGAACGCGCGGGGTTGTGCTTTTTGACGATGGTTGGGGCCTGGAGGCTGATTCTTGTACCGGTGGTGCCGATCGAAGCAGTTCTCACACGCTTCCGCCCGCCGCGATTGCACAAGTGAATAAAACTGCTGGCCGGTCTCCGGGCTTGCGAAGGGCGATTAAATACCGCCAGTGATGGGTCGCCTTCCCATGCAATATGCACAGTGGCTGCAATGACCCATACCTTCGCCTACCGTTGCGGGGGCAGCGACGGAATTGTCCCAAAGGATTTAACCTTTAGAGGCTAACCGTCTTCCCGTTTAATCCCCTGACTGAGCAGTCAAAAGGACACCTGCAGACTCGCGGGAAAGATTGATTGATCAGGCCATAATTGTCAAGCGCTCCAAGAACTAAACATTAGCACCAATATTACGAAGGACGCATGAAAATAACGGGGGGAGTGTACCCCCATATCCCCGCTAGGGTTTGCGGATTCTAAAACTTATACCCGCCAAACTGCTCCCGCAATGTCATCTTCTGAATTTTACCGGTTGCTGTGTGGGGAATTTCATCGACAAACTCGACGCCATCCGGCATCCACCACGTGGCGATTTTCCCTTCGAGGTAAGCCAGAATTTCTTCAGCACTCACATCTGAATCGGGCTTGCGCAAAATGATTAATAAAGGCCGCTCGGTCCATTTTGGATGGGCGATACCGATCACGGCAGCTTCGGCAACGCCTTCGCAGCCGACCGCCGTGTTCTCAATCTCAATGGAAGAGATCCACTCTCCGCCGGACTTGATAACATCTTTGTCGCGGTCGGTTATCTGCATATAACCCAGTTCGTCGATATTGGCGATATCACCGGTATCGAACCAGCCATCTTTATCCAGAATTTCTGCATCGTGCTTGAAATACGCACTGGAGACGGATGGACCACGAACCAGCAAATGACCGGAAATGACGCCATCACGGGGAAGGTCGTTGTGCTCGTCATCAACGATTTTCATTTCGACCAGGTAGGGTGAGCGACCCTGCTTGAGTTTGAGGTCGATCTTTTTCCCCGGTGATAAGTCCTGGCTTGCGTATTTCAAATTTCCCGTGGTCCCGATAGGTGACATTTCGGTCATACCCCATGCATGCAGGACCTCTACGTCGTAGTCACTTTCCAGTTTCTCCATCATCATACGTGGGCAGGCAGCGCCACCGATGGCAACACTATTGAGATACGGGAGTTTCAGGCTGTTTTCTTCAAGATACTGCAACAGACCAAGCCATACCGTCGGTACCGCGGCCGAACAGGTTACTTTTTCGGTGTCGAGTAACTCGTAAACGCTTTTGCCGTCCATACCGGCCCCGGGCATCACCATGCAGGCGCCCGCGGCGGGGGCAGCGAACGCCAGTGCCCAGGCATTGGCATGGAACATGGGAACGATGGGCAAAACATTATCCTGGGATCTCAACCCGAACACATCGGGCTGGTTGGCCATCAGGCCATGCAGGACGTTGGAGCGGTGTGAATACAGTACACCCTTCGGGTTGCCCGTGGTGCCGGATGTATAGCAAAGGCCGGCCGCGGTGTTCTCATCAAATGATGCCCAGGCAAAATCTGCGTCATGTGCTGACAGCCAGGTTTCATAAGCAATGGCGTTGGGCAGTGCTGTGTCAGGCATATGCGCATCATCGGTCAAGATGATGTATTTTTTGATGCTGGGTATTTTATCCGCAATGGCTTCGAGGACAGGTACAAAGGTCAGATCGACAAACAGGATTTTGTCTTCAGCGTGGTTGATGATATAAACCAGCTGCTCGGCAAACAGGCGCGGGTGAGAGTATGGCTAATCGCGCCGATTCCCATGATTCCATACCAGGTTTCCATGTGCCGGTCCGTATTCCAGGCCATGGTGGCAATGCGATCACCCATGACCACGCCTTCTTTTGTCAGCGCTTTGGCTACACGCAGAGCACGAGTTCTGAGGTCGCGATAGGTATAGCGGCGGATGGGGCCTTCGATGGAACGGGTGACCATTTCCCGTTCGCTGTGATTCAGCGCAGCGTGGTCGAGTATTGTTTGCACCAGTAACGGATAATCTTGCATCAGGCCCAGCATCTTCTTCTCCTTTGGTATATCGATTTATTCAGGTGGCAATAATTTCAGGCGGACACCAGCGCAATGGCCGCAAATACTAACATCACAATCATGATTAGAAATCCTATCGTAAATAAATTGTTTCGTTTAGTTATTTAGCGCTAATAATATACCAAGCGCTTTGGAAGCGAGTTCCGATGGAACAAAAACATGGTCATGGAAATACGCTGCGATGACATTTGCACTTATTCCGTTTTCAGCCAGCGCGCCCGCTACAGCTGCCGTCAGGCCAACGGCCTGCAGGCTGGAATGTACATCCAGGGTAATGCAGCGGAAGACACCTTGCCAGGGCAAGCCTGATTCAACTGCGGCATCTTTTAACAGTACAAGAGTGAGACCTTCCGCTTCGGTGAACGATGCAATGGGGCTGGCTTCAGCATAAACACCGTAGCGGGCATTTTTAACGGTACAAAATACATACTCACCCTCAAGCAATTTGGGTGACATCGAGTGAAGCAATTTCTGCAGATTGGTCTCGCCAGGCAATATTCACTTCCTTTAAGTCGGCACAACTCGGTACGCGTTTATCAATGTAGTCAGTCTTCGGTATTTCCGGATACATACATGGCAAACTCCCTGATTCTGCAAACCTTAACATAGTGATGTATTAGGGCCTGTTTACGGAAACTACAAATGCTGCAAGCGTTTTACTTGCCAGCGGTTACTTCATGAATTCAGGATCGTGGTCATCGTGGCAGCATCAATGTTGCCGCCGCTTATTATAATTCCGACCTTGCCTTTAGCGACCACGGCCTTGCTTAACAATGCCGCCAGCCCCAGGGCACCGGAAGGCTC
>PVMS01087160.1_pt1 | contig 12986 bp, 11 predicted proteins | sample 1853461 | NCBI WGS metagenome assembly PVMS01 (sample SAMN08582032, study PRJNA380276) | Marine sediment metagenome, whole genome shotgun sequencing project. | isolation source: ocean sediment barecode stripped | collected 2017 | reverse complement strand
ATGTACGGAGATAATGGAATATACGGCAAAGGATGAAGTTGCGGTATGTAACCTGGCATCAATTGCAGTTTCTATGTTCGTGAGTGAGGACAAGGAGGGTAAAAAATATTTCAATCATAAAAAACTATTCGATGTAACCAAAAAGGTGACTCGAAATCTGGATACCGTAATCGACAGGAATTACTACCCTATCGAGGAGGCGAGAAATTCAAATTTTAGACATAGACCCATTGGACTGGGAATTCAAGGATTGGCTGATGCCTTTATTATGTTAAGATTACCATTCACGTCTGATGGAGCAAAACAATTAAATAAAGATATTTTTGAGACCATCTATTTTGCAGCTGTAACTTCATCTATGGAAATGGCAAAAGCAAAAGAACCATATTCTACTTTCAAAGGATCTCCTATGTCAGAAGGAGAATTTCAATTTAATATGTGGAATATCTCTGAAGATGAGCTAAGTGGCCGATGGGATTGGAAAAAATTGAGAAATCAGGTAATGAAGAACGGGATTCGAAATTCCTTATTGGTGGCTCCAATGCCGACAGCTTCTACCTCTCAAATTCTTGGTAATAATGAAGCATTTGAACCTTATACTTCCAATATTTATACACGAAGAGTGTTGTCGGGAGAATTCATTGTAGTAAATAAACATCTGTTAGAAGACTTGGTTGAGCTTGGGCTTTGGAATAATAGTATGAAAGAAGATATTATGCGAGCCAATGGATCCATACAAAATATCGAAACAATACCACAAGAATTAAAAGAGCTGTATAAAACGGTTTGGGAATTGAGCATGAAAGACATTATTGATATGGCTCGACAAAGAGGCTATTTTGTAGATCAGTCTCAATCGATGAATTTATTTATGCAAGATCCCAATTTTGCTAAATTGACATCTATGCATTTTTACGCATGGAAATCTGGTTTAAAAACGGGGATGTACTACTTAAGAACTAAATCCGCTGTAAATGCCATTCAATTTACGGTTTCAAATGAGAAGAAAAAAGAAGAAGATGCACCATTGACTCCGGAAGAACTAAAAGCAATGTTAATTGAATCACAGAATAATCCGGATGATTGTGAGATGTGTGGATCTTAATTAAAGATATTCTCAAAATTAATTTACATAGAAATCCCCTGCTGAAAATAACAGGGGATTTCCTTTTGGAAAAACTAATTCAATTATATAAAGGTTAGGTTAATTGTATTTAATTAATCAATTGATGCTATTCTCATTGCCACTTTTCTGGCATACATTACTTCGTCATTTAATCTTATAGAATTCTTTTCAATGACAACATTTTCTATTTTTTTAGATTCATATCCAACAAAATCAAAAACCAGGGTATAAATACCGGGTTCAATTTCTAAATGATATTCACCTTTTAAATCTGTATTAACAGTTAACCCCATTCCTTGAATGGTTACGGTGGCAAACGCTAATGGCTCATTATCAAATTCACCGTCTAAAAGTACTCCTCCTAAACAGCTTTCTTGCGCAAAAATAAATGATGTAAGAAATAAATAAAAAAAAAAGTTGTAGATCTCATGATTGTTAGAATTTATAAACGCAAAGAAATCAAACAATTTGGATTTGTAAGTTATGTGAGTATTAACAAATCCTAACATTTGTGTTAATCTTGATCGTAATCATTTCTTTTAAAAATTATATTTACCTTTATTGTACATACGCAAAACTTTTGGAGTGATTGTTTTATTAAACTAGTACTTATCAAAAGCAATTTATTATCTCTTAGCATTATGATTCGGAAGATCATTTTTTTTGTCTTTTTAATTCTTTTAGCTGTTGTTTTATTTTTTAATCCAAATTTTAAAACAATTGTAGCGGGTGTTGCGATCCTTCTTTTTGGTATGATAATGTTTGAAGTAGGATTTAAAGTATTTACCAAGGGCCATCTTCGAAAAATATTAAAAAACGCAACCAACAAGTTATACAAAAGTTTAGGTATTGGGGCTTTGGCTACGGCTTTGCTACAGTCCAGCTCTTTAGTATCAGTCATTACCATTTCTTTTATTAGTGCAGGATTAATTAATTTATCCGGTGGCTTAGGGTTAATATTTGGTGCAAATATTGGAACAACTGCAACTGCCTGGTTAGTAGCCGGGTTTGGTTTAAAAATTAAAATATCGGTATTGGCGATGCCAATGCTAATTTTTGGAATTATTTTTTCATTTCAAAAAAAGGACTCCTTAAAAGGAATTGGAAATGTTTTAGCAGGATTGGGATTTTTCTTCCTGGGTATTCATTATATGAAAGAGGGTTTTGACATATTTAAGCAGCACATCGATCTGACCCAATATGCCATCTCTGGATTTTTAGGAATAGTAATTTATTCCTTTATTGGAATAATTATTACAACAATCCTCCAATCGAGTAGTGCAACAATGGCTTTGATATTGACGGCATTATCCGCCGGGCAGGTAGAATATGAAAATGCTTTGGCTTTGGCTATCGGAGCAAATGTGGGGACAACAATTACTGCAATATTAGGGTCCATAAGTGCTAACATATCCGGAAAAAGGTTAGCAGCTGCTCATTTTATATTTAATATCACCACAGGTGTGGTAGCGGTGATACTTATTTATCCACTCGAGCATCTAGTAGATTATTTGTCCTATTTATTTGGCATAGCTGAAACAGATTACACTATGAAATTAGCACTGTTTCACACCATTTTTAATATTTTGGGAGTAATAATCATGATTCCTTTTATTTCTAGATTAGAAACGTTTTTATTGCGGTACTTCAATGAAAAAGTGGATAAGGATATTGATGTGCCAAAATTTCTAAATGAAGCAGTTTTGGAATTCCCAGGAACAGTTATTACATCCCTGATAGAAGAATCAAAATACTTGTATGAAAATGCTATTTTTGAGATCGTATCTCATGCTTTAAACATACATAGAGATGATATAAAATCTGATAAAAAAATAAAAAAAGTGATTAAAAGTTCAATAAAGGATATGCATATAGATGTAGAAAGTTTATACTATAAAAAAGTTAAAACCATTTATGGTGAAATATTAAACTACGCTACTAAAGCGCAAACCAACTTGAATTTAAACGAAAACCAAAACAATATTATTACAGTAATAAAGATTGCAAACAGAAAAATGGTCGAAATTATTAGAGACGTAAAGGAATTGAACAAAAATGTATCCCGTTACTTAAACTCTAATAATGAACATATTAGGAAGGCATATGATAAATTTCGAAGAAAAGTTATTAAAGTATTACGCGTTATCTACTTATTCAGAACCCAGAAGAACAAAGAACAGTATATTGAACAACTTTTAGTTCTAAAAAATGACGCCAAAAAAGATATTCATAGCAGTAATAAATCTATTAATAAATTAATTAGAGATAATTTAATTACTGTTAATATGGCTTCTTCATTAGTAAATGATAATGATAATGTTAATGATATGATAGATAAATTAATATCAGTTGCCGAACTTTTATATCTGGAAGAAGAGTTGCTTATAGAAAATGATGATGATTAAAAGCCCCGCAAAATTAATCTTTATCCTGTTTTTCTTACGCCGCTATGTATCCAGAAGTTTTATTGACCTATCGTGTTCGTCATAGTACGAGTTTAAAATATTCATACAGGCTAATATAAGATCTTTAGTTTCTATTAAAATGATAAAATATAAAGTGGTGTTTTTCGGACTGGTTGTGTCTTTCTCCCTTGTGCGTTCAACCTGTCTTTGAATGGAGTCCTTAACATCTACAAGCAATGACAATTTTGCTTCAATAATATCGGGAATTATCATATCAAAATTGCGCGAATCAAAAACTTCTCTAATTATTCCAAAGAGCTTAACCAGTTTATCATTTATTTCCAACAATTCTTCGGCTTGTTTTTTCTTAAGTTTTTTATGATTATTGTTAACATGTTTATGGCTTACTTTTGCGATTAAGCTGGAGGATTGCGCTATATCTTGTAAACTTCCGATGATATCGATATAAAACTTGCTTGCACCTAAATAAGAATCGTCTAAATCTTTAATAAAGTAAAAAATGTCATTTTGTAGATCTTCTATTTCAGATTCTAATTTAACAACTGTATCTTTTGCCTTAGTTAAAGCTGTCAGATCCTGATCGATCAAACCATTAATTGTGATCTCATTAATTTTACCAACCCTTTTGAGTGCTTTAGAGATATTATCAGCACTTTCTTCAATTACTCCATGAATCGAATTACTTTCAGCTCTGTTCAAGCTGTCTTCTGCTTTAACCACCCTGGTTTTTTTAATGTGTTTAATATAATTTCTAGACAACAATAAAACTGCAATTAATAATAAGATAGCTATCATTAATGGACCGCCTAATTGTATTAAATAAGCTACGACACCTGCAGCAATAAACGCACTTATGCAGTAAAGAACCATCCTCCAATTACATTCAATACTCCGGCTACTCTATACACGGCCCTTTCTCTTCCCCAGGCTCTATCTGCCAATGAAGAACCCATAGCAACCATAAATGTTACATAGGTTGTAGATAGTGGTAATTTCATAGAAGTCGCTATGGAAATTAAAACGCTGGCCACCATCAAATTTACGGCAGCACGCACCATATCAAAAGCTGGCAAATCATGCGTTTTATTTTTTGATAGTTGTATAAAAGGCTTCTCAAATTGATGTTCTATTTTATCTTGAATGGACTGGGGAGTAATTATGGCAAAATATTTTGATAGCAGCATAGACCCTCTTACTAAACTTCGAGATAAAAAATGAGGTTCAAATCGCTCTTTCGTATCAGCATCACTGGACAGGTCAATTGAAGTTTTAACAACATTTTTAGCTTTACTCGAAAGCCATAAAGTTAAAACCATTACCAAACCGGCTAATAATAAAAGTATCGTAGGAGTAGCGACTTTTTTACCTAAGACGTCCATAGCAAATTCTGTGGCAGGTACCCCTGAACCAACCCAGGCTTCATACGATTGCCAGGCAGCTATTGGTACACCAATAAAATTAACCAAATCATTTCCGGCAAAAGCCAATGCCAACGCAAAGGTGCCCACGATTATGATAAGTTTATAAATATTGCCTTTAAAAAGTTTTATAAAAAGGTAGGATAATAACGACCAAATAATAAAACTCATAATTATAATTAAAGCTGTCTTCCCTTCAATAAAAGGTTTAATTTGACCATAATAATCGGTCCCCTTTAATCCTTTAATAAAGATAAAATAAGTTATGCCCGCTAATGCTATTCCACCAAAGATGGCACCTACCCACTTGGGTTTTTTTTCAAAATTAAATGATAGCAACGCACGGGCAACATATTGCACAAAAGCACCTATCGAAAAAGCAACAACGACCGACAGTAATATTCCCACGATAATTTCGGTTGCTTTTTCAGTGTTTATATATTTACCCAGTTCTGAAAATGAACCGTTATCAGCTCCAATCTTTATCAATGCCATTGCAACAGCAGCACCTAACAATTCAAATACAATAGAAACGGTTGTTGAAGTCGGCATCCCAAGCGTATTAAAGAAATCGAGTAGCAATATATCAGTTATCATCACCGCCATAAAAATGATCATGATCTCATCGAAGTAAAACTCACCCGGTACAAAAATACCTTTTCGAGCAACTTCCATCATTCCACTGGAAAAAACAGCTCCGAAAGCGATACCAAGACTGGCAACAATCATTATTGTTTTAAACGAAATCGCCTTAGAACCAAGAGCTGAATTTAAAAAGTTGACTGCGTCATTACTAACTCCTACAACCAAATCAGCAACAGCTAAAATTGCAAGAGCAACTAACATTAACAAGTAAATATTATCCATACAGCGAAAAGATTTAAGGTTTAAATATACAATAAAAAAGACTTACGAAAACCGGGCTAACACTATCTTTTATACCCCGAAAGAATAGATTGATCATGATTGACACAAAAATTTATCTAACGACTAATATTCACAAATTTAGTTAATATTATTTTTGTAATCGAATTGGATAACTTCAAAATAATGTATCTTTCAAGCTTTAATATTTAACCATGAACTGGGAACAACTTTTATCATTAAAACGCTTTGGCGATACCGAAAAAAGATTTAGAAAAGATCAGGATGAAACACGTTTGGGGTTTGAAGTTGATTATGACAGAATTATTTTTTCTGATTCATTTAGAAGCATGCAGGACAAAACGCAAGTAGTACCTCTTTCAAAAACAGATTTTGTACACACACGTCTTACTCATAGTTTAGAAGTTTCTGTAGTAGCCAGATCACTGGGTAGAATTGTTGGAAAGCAAATTCTTTTAAAATATCCCGATCTGGTAACAAAAGGATATCAAACTAATGATTTTGGAGCCATTGCGGCGGCAGCAGCACTCTCACACGACATAGGAAATCCACCATTTGGCCATAGTGGTGAAAAAGCTATTGGAGAATATTTCATTTCCGGAAACGGAATTAAATATAAAAATGATTTGGGTGAAAAAGAATGGCAGGATTTAATTGATTTTGAAGGAAATGCAAATGGATTTAAAATATTGAACGAAACCAGACAAGGTGTGGATGGGGGTTTGAGATTATCTTATTCTACTCTGGGTGCCTTTATGAAATATCCTAAGGAATCTCTCCCTAAAAAACCTAGCTCAAATATAGTTGATAAAAAATTTGGTATTTTTCAAAGTGATAAATCATTTTGGAATGAAGTTGCCCTTGAATTGGGTTTGTATAGGTTGAGAGATGACAATCACATGGCTTATTGCAGGCATCCATTGGCATTTTTAGTAGAGGCAGCTGATGATATTTGCTATACCATTATTGACTTTGAAGATGGTATTAATCTGGGATTAATATCTGAGGATTATGCCTTAGAATACTTAATCAATCTTGTTAGGGATACGATCAATACTAAAAAATACCATTCACTTACCAATACCAAAGATCGAATTAGCTATTTACGAGCCTTGGCCATAGGAAACCTGATTCAGGAAGCAACTTCTGTATTCATAGAAAATGAAAGCTTAATCTTGGAAGGAAAATTTACACGATCCTTATTGGATAAATGCAAATACGAAGCTCAAATTAATGATATCATAAAATTAAGTGTAGAAAAAATATATCAAAGTAACGAAGTTGTTGAAAAGGAGATAGCAGGCTATAGTATCATTGCAGATCTTCTAGACGTTTTTATAAATGCAGTAAACAATACATACCTTAACAGAGCATCAAATTATGATAAATTGATCTTATTACTATTACCTGATGATCACAAAAACATACCTAAAGATCTATATACTCGAATATTAAATGTTTGTAATTTAATATCCTCTTTTTCTGATAGTTATGCTATTTTAATACATAAAAAAATAAAAGGCATACAAATATAACAGGACATTCTATTAAAATCTTTCACATTGCTAATCTAAAGGCCTCCGGCGGATTAAAATTTATATAAAACACCAACTCCAAACTCCTGCTTTAGTTGAACCTTGGCAACATAGGTATCAATTTCTCCATCTCCGTTAGTATCTTCTCCAAATTTAATATCATCATCGTAAATAAGGTGTGCACCGAGGTTTGCTTCAAAATAGTCATTTATTTTAAACTTAAAAATTAAGTCCCAATCAACATCAATATTTCCAAAATTGTTAAAATAATCTGTGTATAGTCCCAACCTGTTGATCATTGCAACATTTTTAAATAACTCAGTATCCCAATTCGACTGTATTGATGCGCCAAACTCACGTCTTAATTTCTTTCCCGGATCCACACCATATGCACCCTCGTTCGATAATGTTTCGTCCATGACAAACGTTGATTTAAAAGTAGCCGGAGAGAGATACACGAAAAAATGTTTTTCATCAATATTATATTGTGCTCCTACTCCTACAAATAGATAAGCCGGGGCAAAGAATTTTGAAATTGGATCGTCAATATTTGGATATTTATACCCATTAGTAAATTGGGTGCGAAAGTTGAGCTTTGCAGTATGATACCAATTGGAATTTTCTTTATGCCTATATCCATAGGTAGAGTTAATTCGGATCTCATCATCCGTTTTTCGCAATTCTCTTTCTTGTTGTTTATTTAATCCATATCGCGCATATACTTCTGTTTTCCACATAGTAAATTCTTTTTGGAACGATCTCGAAAAATATATTTTAAGTAAACCTGAAATTGAATTTTCACCACCGGATGTCCAATTCATAAATGCCACTTCATGCAAATCAAACCCTATACTGTTTTTATATTCCCACCAGGCAAGATCACGAACTTGTGTTTTAGCAATACTATCTGCAGGGCGTACTATGGAAAGGCGTACAAGCGTATCTATTCCAAATGAATTTGATATAAATATTGCGTTTAATGACTTCGGAAAAGGTATATAAGAGGTGTCTCGAGTAAATGCATTAACATACGTTCTTAGCTTTGGCGAATAAATTGTTTCCTGTGTAACAGAGTCGACTTTTACTATATAATATGGTTTCAGAAGTGAATCGAGCAAGGATTTATTTATATATACTTTAGGATCTTTTTTTAGAACTATTTTAGCAAAATAAAGTGTATCGATCTTAAGAGAAGAGAAGTTATACTTAACAAATGCAGTATCTATTGATTTATGTGGAACGGGTATAAGGGGTTTTTGAATTCTCGTGGAATCGGTTATTTGTGCCTCAGAAATACTAATCGAAAAAAGGAATATTAAAAAGAAAAATAAGGCTCTCATTTATCAAAAATAAAATACGAATATATAAATTTTTATGTTTAATTATCTAACATTTTTTTGATGCTATTAAATATAGATCTTTCGTCTAACCCAACCAATCCATATAACTCTTCCATAGATCCATGTGGTATGAACCTATCCGGAATACCAATATTTTTAAGCGTTTTATCTTTGAAATTATTATGTATATAAAATTCATTTATGGCGCTTCCAAACCCTCCTATCAAAGTGCCTTCTTCCACAGTAATAATTTTGTCAAACATGGCAAAAATAGAATGTAATAATTTTTCATCCAACGGCTTTACAAAACGCATATCATAGTGGGCAATTTTGTCATTTGGAAATCTTTCAATAACATTTTTAATTCTCTCCCCTATAGTTCCAACACTGAGAACCACCAATTCATTGCCTTTTTTTAATTGTACTCCCTTCCCAATTTCCACATATTCAAATTTTTGTTTCCAGTCTATGGTAGAACCGCTTCCTCTGGGGTATCTGATTGCAATTGGATTCTCTAAACCTAGCTGTGCAGTGTACATTATATTACGTAATTCAATTTCATTTATTGGAGCACAAATTATCAAATTAGGTATTAATCGCAAATAGGCCAAATCAAAAACCCCATGATGAGTAGCACCATCCTCTCCAACCAAACCGGCACGATCAATACAAAATATTACCGGTAATTTTTGTAAGGCAACATCGTGTATGATCTGATCATAAGCTCGTTGTAAAAATGTAGAATAAATGGCACAAAAAGGGACCATTCCTTGAGTTGCCATTCCTGCTGCCAAGGTTACTGCATGTTGTTCTGCAATACCAACGTCAAAGCCTCTTTCGGGAAACTCTTCAATCATATATTTCATAGAACTTCCTGTTGACATTGCAGGTGTTATTCCAATAATTTTTTGATTCACTTTCGCCAATTCAACTAACGTTAATCCGAAGACATCTTGAAATTTTGGCGGTTGATTTAAGTTTTCCTTTACAGGAATTTCACCAGTTTTCGCATCAAATGTACCTGGCGCATGATAGGTTACCTGATCTTTCTCTGCCTGGTATAATCCTTTCCCTTTTTTAGTAATAACATGTAATAGTTTTGGGCCTTTTATTTTTTTCAGTTTCTTGAAAACAGTGAGAAGTGCTTTTAGATCATGACCATCTACCGGACCGAAATAATCCAAATTAAGGGCTTCAAAAATATTCTTTTTATGCGATTCTTCTCCTTTCTTAACTGAAGTCAGATATTTTTTAAGAGCTCCAACATTAGGGTCGATACCCATCTCATTATCATTTAATATTATCAGCAAATTAGATTTTGCCACACCTGCATGATTCAATCCTTCAAATGCCATTCCGCTCGCGATACTGGCGTCACCAATAATAGCAATGTGATGTTTATCCAGATCCCCTTTTAATCGAGATGCTATAGCCATTCCTAATGCTGCAGAAATTGATGTTGATGAATGGCCAACTCCGAATGTATCATAAATACTTTCACTTCTTCGAGGAAATCCTGCAATACCTCCAAACATCCTATTTGTGTCAAAAACATCTTTTCTACCGGTCAATATTTTATGAGGATAGGCCTGATGCCCAACGTCCCATACCAACAAATCGTTAGGCGTATCAAAAATATAATGCACTGCAATCGTGAGTTCAACAACTCCCAGGCTGGAACCCAAATGCCCTTTTTTAACGGAAACAATATCTATAATAAATTCGCGGAGATCACTTGCCAGATCGATTAATTCCTCTGTGGAAAGTTTCCTTAGATCTTGTGGACTGTTAATATGTTGTAATTGTTTTTTTTTCACAAAAACAAAACTACAATTATCTTTGGTGGAAGCAAAATTGAACAACCCTGCTTTTCTAATATAAAATGAATAGTAACTCTATTGGCATATTTGATTCCGGACTTGGTGGTATTACAATCTTTAATGAGATTCACGCCATACTTCCTAGCGAAAATATAATTTATTTAGCGGATAGTAAAAATGCCCCCTATGGGAAGAAGTCTAAAGAAAAAATAATTGAGCTGAGTATTAAAAATACAGAATTCCTCTTGAAAAAAGGATGTAAACTTATAGTCGTAGCCTGTAATACAGCCTCTACAAATGCGGTTAAAACGCTACGCGAAAGATATGACGTACCATTTATACGAATTCAACCTGCCATAAAGCCTGCCGCTCTAAATTCAAAAACGAAGACTGTAGGGATTCTGGCAACAGAAGGAACAATTACAAGTGACTTATTTTATGAAACATCAAAAAAATTTGCTGGTGGGGTTGACGTTGTGGAACAAATAGGTGAAGGCATCGTAGAATTAATTGAATCCGGCCAAATGCATTCTCCTGAAATGGATGCTCTTTTGCGTAAGTATCTATATCCAATGCTTGAAAAAAAAATTGATTATTTGGTCTTAGGCTGCACCCATTACCCTTTTTTAATTCCTCAACTTAGCGAGATCATTGGATATAATGTAAATATTATTGATTCCGGTGAGGCAGTAGCACGACAGACCAAGAACATTTTAGAATTAGAAAATCTGATAAATAAATCGAAGCTGGCTGGCTGGCAGTATTTTTATATCAATAAAAATCCGGAAGTGTTTCAAACTATATTGAATACAATCAATAAAAATTTTAAAGCCGAACAACTTAATTTTTGAAGATGAAAAGTCCGTTTAACGATAAATATTTTATTAGAAAAGCTTTACAGGAAGCACAAATTGCATACAATAAGGGCGAAGTTCCTGTTGGAGCCGTTATAGTTATTAATGACACGATTATCGCACGAGCACACAATTTAACCGAAACATTAAATGATGTTACTGCGCACGCAGAAATGCAAGCCTTTACTGCTGCTGCTGATTACTTAGGCGGAAAATATTTGAAAGATTGCACTTTATATATTACTCTCGAGCCCTGCCAGATGTGCGCCGGTGCCAGTTATTGGACTCAAATAAGTAAAATTGTATTCGGTGCATTTGACCCAAATAGAGGGTTTCAACATTTTGGCACAAGTCTTCATCCAAAAACTAAAGTAATAGGCGGTATTCTTGAAGAAGAATGTAGCGAACTTATTAATAGATTTTTTGTAGAAAAAAGAAACTTAAACTAGTTGGGACAAACTTAAAATTAGATAACGGAAACATTAACCGCCATAATTCCTTTTTTCCCTTCTCCTTCTTCATAACTAACTGAAACTTCTTTATCTAACCCTCTAAGGCCGTCATTTAAACTAGTTGCATGAACGAAAATGTCATTTCCTGTTTCGTCGTTGGTAATGAATCCGTATCCTGCAGCTTCATTAAAAAATTTTACTTTACCTGTCATTATAATAATATTTTGTTAATTAGCTCAAAGTTAAATAAAATTGTTCAAATAACAATTTATTCATTTTCATTTTCGTTTTTGTTGAAATTTTTAAACGAATAACTAGATAAATCTTTATTTTTATATCGGTGATAAACGAAGAGAGGCATTAGGATAAAGGCAAAAAGTAATATCCCCATCCCTATAAATTTTTCTCCCTCGCCTTCGTTGGAATAATTGGTATAATATCCAAATGCTACAAAACAAACAACTATGACGAGTAAAATTTTTAAAAATAAATTCATTTTTAATTTTTTAAGAAAGCACAAATTTACAAAAAGTTATTACTGTATATAAATTCTAACGCGTTTTATCATGCATAAAAATATTATCTTTATTTTGTTTATCTTAATTCCGATTTGTAAAATATTTACACAAACTATAGTGAATAGATCTGAGGATAAAATTATTATAGCACATCGAGGTGCTTCCGGTTATTTACCCGAACACACTATGGAATCTAAAGCAATGGCCTATGCCATGCATCCTGATTTTATTGAACAAGATTTAGTGCTTAGCAAAGATGATGTGCCTATAGTAATTCACGATATTTATTTAGATGACATTACTGATGTGGCTCAAAAATTTCCAGATAAATCCAGAAACGATAATCGTTTTTATGTGATTGATTTTACATATGATGAGTTAAAACAGTTAAATGTTTTGGAACGATTTGATCCAAAAACTAAAGAATCTGTCTTTCCAAATCGGTTTCCTTACGGGAAATCACATTTTAATTTACACTCTCTACAAGATGAAATTGAGTTAATTCAGGGCTTAAACAAGAGTACAGGATTCGATATTGGAATATATCCTGAAATTAAAAATCCGAAATTTCATCGTGAAAACGGGAAAGATATTTCAAAAATCGTTTTGGAT
>PVMS01027586.1_pt1 | contig 12987 bp, 11 predicted proteins | sample 1853461 | NCBI WGS metagenome assembly PVMS01 (sample SAMN08582032, study PRJNA380276) | Marine sediment metagenome, whole genome shotgun sequencing project. | isolation source: ocean sediment barecode stripped | collected 2017 | reverse complement strand
GCAAAATCCCCCTTAACGGGGGATTTTGCGGCAGCTGTCATCCGGCTTTGCCCGGAGATTCCAGCACCCGTGACTACACTGAGAGCAATTACCAGGATATTATCTGGACCTAACGGGTCAACTTTGGGAGGCATATTTTTAAGCAGGTAATGCATTGCTAAAGCGCTACCACCCAGATATTTACGGTAAAATGCCTCATCTGGTTCTTCTACTTGAAACTTGCCCTTTGTAAGGTCAACATGTAATATCTTTCCGTGATAGCCGTGTGTCATGTTTTGTCTCCTTATTCTATTTCCGGGGGAATTTACCCTCCGCCAACTGAGGAAAATATCTTCACTTTTTCACCATCAAACAATTGTCGTGAGAGATCTGATTCTTGAACATCATTCACACTTATTACGACTTTTCGGGTTATATCAAGTTCTTTTAATAGATCTTCTATTGTTGACCCTTCGTTTAAATGCATTATTGTCCGCCCTTTAAGCTCAGGGGGAAGTTTGTCTCGCAGGATAGAAAAAAGCTGCAAATTAATTTCCAGATGTACCTCTAGTTTTTGGTCTATCTGTTCAAGTTTAGTGACTGATATTAATAATTGTAACCGTAACTGAGATCAATTTGTTTACCTGATCTGATCAGGAACGAACTTTTTTACCTTGCGGATCATACATCGGTTTCAGGGAAGCTTTGGCTGGATAGCGTACTTCTGCAATATCAATTTCGTATTTTCCGCTGTTTATGAAATCCGCGGTTGCACCCTGCTCATTTTCAACAAAACCCATGCCCACTGCTCCCCCTAAGGTAAATCCATATGCGCCGGTTTGCAGGTATCCCACATTCACGCCATCCCGGTAAATTAATTCGTTTCCATACAGTAACGGTTCTGGGTCATCCAACAGGAACTGGACCATCCGGTATTTTAAAGGTCCATTTTCCTTGTGTCGTAATAGGGCATCCCTTCCAATAAAACCACCCGGTTTATCTAATTTAACTGTAAATCCCAGTCCGGCCTCAAAGGGAGTATCCTGATTATCCATATCGTAACCATATTCGCGGTATGCTTTCTCAATTCGGCAGGAGTTCAGCGCCTGGAAACCAGCGTGGCGTAAACCGAGATCTGCACCATTTGCCAGGAGAGCATCGTAAACATGGGCTGAAAATTCGGTCGGAATATAAAGCTCAAAACCTAATTCACCTTCAAATGTAACCCGCATGGCAAGTGCGTTGGCATAGTTGAGGTCGATCTCTTTGGCTGTCATATATAGAAAAGCGTCTTTTGATACGTCAGAGGTGGTTATCCTCTGGATCAATTCCCGGGATTTTGGACCCTGGATATTCAACAAGGTATAGGCAGATGTCATGTCAGTGACAAAAGCGTGGGAAGTTGATGGGATGTATTTTTTCAGCCACAACATATCGTGACTATAAAAATCACCGGCACTGATTATGAGATATTTATCTTCTGCCAGGCGGGTGACAGTTAAGTCCGCCTCCATCCCTCCGCGCTCATTTAACCATTGTGTGTAAACAACTTTCCCTACGGGGACAGCAACATCATTGGCACAAATATTATTCAGGACCTTTTCGGCATCCGTTCCTTGAACGAAGATCTTTGACATTGAGGTCAGATCCATCAGGATCACATCCTCGCGGCAGGCTTTATGTTCCGCGGCTAGATATTTAAACCAATTCTGGCGCCCCCAGGAATAAGCTTCAATTTTTGCTTCTACACCTTCAGGTGCGTACCAATCGGGTATTTCCCAACCCATTCCTTCGGTGAAATAGGCACCTGCTTTTGCCAACTGTTCATGAATAGCAGTTTTCCGAAGATTCCGGGCAGTCTCGTTCGCGAAATTGGGATAAATCAACTGGTATTGCAAACCCAGGGTTTCCACTGTACGATCTGTCAAATAGCTCTGGTTACCTTGGAATTTCAAACAGCGGGCGATGTCAATATGTAAGGATTCGACAGGACAGTAACCATCGACAATCCATTGAGCCATTATTTTTCCTACTCCGCCGCCCTGCAAGATACCAAGGGAGTTTAATCCGGCAGCAACAAAGAAATTTTTCAGTTCAGGGGCTTCACCCAATAAGGGTCCGCCGTCGGGCGTGAAACTTTCAGGACCACAGAAGAATTTGTGAATTCCTGTATCTTTCAATATAGGAACACGTTCCATGGCGATCTCAACATAAGGCATCATACGATCCCAATCAGGTTTTAACTCCCCGAAGGAAAAATTCTTGGGTATGCCATCGGTTGCCCAGGGACCAGCAATCGGTTCAAAAAATCCCACCAGGAGTCCGCCGACTTCTTCTCTGAAATAAGAATACCGGCCAAATTCTTTGATAATTGGTAAATCCGGGTGAACACCTTCGATTGGTTCCGTAAGCAGGTAAGAGTGCTCAGCGGCCTGCAAAGGAACATTTACTCCGGCCATCTTCCCCAGTTCCCGTCCCCACATACCGGCGCAGTTTACAACAATCTCTGCTTTAATTTCCCCCTTGGGAGTGACAACCCCGGTCACTTTGCCATCTTTTTGGTTAATCCCTGTTACCTCGGTATCTTCGAAAATTTGCACCCCGCCCATCCGGGCGCCTTTGGCAAGGGCCATCGTAAAATCTACTGGATTGACCCGGCCGTCCTCGGGAGTAAAGAAGCCAGCTAAAATGTCATCAGTGTTGGCCAGCGGCCACATTTCTTTCACTTCAGCAGGGGAGATTTCCTGGTAGTTAATACCCAATCTCCGGGCAGCTACCGCCATTCGGCGTCTTTCTTCCAGCCAATCCGGTGTGCAGGCCAACTGTAGATACCCGATGTCTTTGAACCCGGTTTTTTGACCTGTTTCTTTTTCGATGGATTTAATTAGATCAACAGTGTATGTAGACATCTCAACGCTGAGCTCATCACCACTGGGGGTAACCACCAGGCCTGCTGCATGCCAGGTAGTTCCCGCAGTTAACTGACTCTTCTCTAGCAGGATTACATCCTGCCAGCCAAGCTTCGTGAGATGATAGGCGATGCTGCAGCCGATTACACCACCTCCAACTATGACAACCTGTGCTTGAGTAGGGAATATTTTAGGATTTGGTGATGACTTCACTTCTTTGTTCATGGATCTCTCCTCTCGATGATACAGCCATCAGGTTGGATCAAAATTAGTATGGTTAATAACCTCCGGCGGCAGCCAGGAAGTGATGTCTTTTAAATTCAACGGCAGGGGAAAGGTCTTGGTATGGCGGACACCCGGGATCTTGCCGATAGTTTCAATGACGAATTCATATAATTCATCGATTTCTTTGGCCCTGACAGAGATGATGATATCTGTGTCTCCTGTGGCGAGGGCGATGTAACTGATCTGGGAATACTTACTCAGAATATCTGCCACTTCTCTGAGTTGTCCGGGCTCGACTTCTATAAAAACATCAGCCAGCACACAATACCCAATACTCTCTGGATTTACGATAGAACGAATATGGATGATTCCTTTCTCGGTTAATATTTCTATCCGGTTCGTCACTGTTCGGGCAGATACACCACCAAGTTGGCGTGAGATATCTGCACTTGATAATCGTCCATCACCCATTAACAATTTGATAATTCGCCAATCCAATTCATCTGGTTCATGCATGCTTTCGACCCTTTATTTTCTCATAAGAACGGTCATGAAGTCTTCTGAGGTCAGGATACTTGATTGTTTCCGAAATGTCAAGAGTTATGAAGTAAACTTGCTGAAAAAGAAACACAAATTCAATATTACTGTAATTAACGTAAAGTATTGGGTATAATGTAAGTAACCAATAAAGGATAGGTTTATCATTATATATAGACAGGATAATCATTCCTGCCTGGCAAAAAAAGGGTTTTGGCTTTCTATTAACTGGAACTGGACAGCTATAAAAGCAAGGAGTAGGAGACATGAATATTGAACACAAGGAAAATATTCTCAAGCGATTATCAGACTCACATACTGAGCTCGAGCAGACCCTGGAGGGATTGGATCTGGAATTGGTTATTCACCCTGATACCGGTTGGAGTATCAGGGATATCCTTGGCCATATCGCCACCTGGGACCGGGTATTGATTCATACAATTCAAACCTTTCTGGAAGGTTCTGAGTACGTCATACCCGGTATGGTTGGCGATGAAACAGACTATAACGCCCAAAAGGTAGAAGAGCAGAGAAAGTTGTCGAGCTCGGTGTTACTCAAAGAATGGAACCAGGCCCGAGAGGATTTTAGAACGATTGTCCAGCAAATTCCCACTGACAAGTTTTTTGATGAGTTAGCCTTTCCCTGGGGAGATGAACGCGGCAGTTTACCGCTGATGATCGAGTATATGATTGAGCATAATGGAGAACATCAGGCAGAGATCCTGCAGGCCATTCATAAGACCGCTGGATGATCATATCAGTCCAGCCGACCAATTAACGGAGACAGGAAGGATTCCCGGGTAATCGCCTTTGAAATCCAGGAAGGAAATGAATATGGTGAATATCAAACCCATAAAGAATAATCTGGAGTTTGATGTCCTTACATCCGGACAAGTAAAAGAGATTCGATCTGCGACATTAACTATTCTGGAAGACGTTGGCGTGCACTTCCCATCTGAACGCGCGTTAAGGGTTTTCTCAGAACACGGGGCTGAAGTGGATCCGGATACTCAAATTGTTCGTTTTCCAGCAGACCTGATCCTTGAGGCTATGAGCCATGCACCACGAGTTTACACGCTCTCTGGACGTACTCCAGGAACGGATCTAACTCTTGACGGCACAGCCAGTTACTTCGCTACCGATGGTAGCGGCACCGAGACTATCGATATTACTACCGGTGTGCAGCGCCGATCCACCAAAGCTGATGTGGCTATGATGGCCAAGGTGTCTGATTACCTCTCATCAATTTCATTTTATTGGCCGATTGTAAGCGCCCAGGATTATGGATCGCTCTCTCCCTTACATGAGCTGGATGCTAGTTTTAATAATACTTCAAAGCATATCCAGAGTGTAACAATCATCGGTGAGGATTTAGCTCGTTCTGCATTACAAATGGCAGAGATAATTGCAGGCAGCAAGGATAACCTGAAGACAAGACCTCCCCTCTCAAGTCTGGTATGTACGATAGCTCCCCTTGGACAAGACAGAGAAGGAATTGAAGGTGCAATGTTGTATGCGGAGGCTGGGGTTCCAGTTGGTTTTATGGCGATGCCCAATCTGGGCTCAACTTCTCCAGCAACCATGGCGGGAGCGCTGGCTGTAGGAAACAGTGAAGTTGTCAGCGCTATGGTACTGATGCAGTTGGTTAATCCCGGTGCCCCGGTTTATCATTCCCTGTTAGCTTCGGTTATGGATCCCCGATCCGGGAATTACATCACCGGCATATCCGAGAAATATCTTTGCAACGCAGCAGCGGTTCAGATTGCTCACGATTGGAACGTTCCTTCCCTGGGAGGTGCCTTCAGTGTTGACTGCCCAACACCAGATTCCTGGCAGTTAGGGCGAGATAGTGTCTATACCTCCTTGTTTAGCCCGCTGGTTGGAGCGGATATGGTGGAAGGCCTGGGATTGCTGAAGGCCGCAACTTTATTGGTGCCGGAACAGATCATCTATGATGATGAGATCTATCATACCCATCGAAAACTGCTAGATGGCATTGATACCAGCCCGGATCAGATAGCCCTGGATGTGATCGCTGCTGTAGGACCGGGAGGTCATTACCTGGGTCAAAAACACACCCGGCGTACGATCAGGGATATTTGGCTGCCGAACCTGACACACCCAGCGCCAATTATGGACGAAAAACCCCAGCTTGAAATTCGTGAACGGGCCAGAGCAACCTTTAATAAAATACTTGCAGAACATCAACCGGAGCCTCTCAATGCTGAGGTCCAGCTTGAATTAGCTAAAATCATCGAGTACGCTAAGGGCAGTTGATAGCTGCTAATAGAGGATATCCAATAATGGTAGAGATATTGAGAGATCTGGGGATTGTCAAATTAGTACAATTACAGCCTAATGGCTTGATCATCGAGAAGCCACCAGGATTTTTTTACGACGAGTCTCGCCGGGTGAAAGTTGATCGCCTGGAAATCAACTCTAAAGGAATTGAAGCAACTACCCCGAATGGGGAGCAGGTGCTTGACATCCATCATCTGGATCACCCGGATAAAGAATACGATGATGACGATCTGATTTGCATCGGTTTTACATCCCATTACGATAAGATGCGGGATCGGTTTGGAGAACACATGCTAGATGGAACTGCTGGTGAAAATATCATCATAGATTATCAGGATGAAGTCTGGGTAGATGATATCGGTAGTCAATTAGCCATCGAAAACCAGGATTCAGGAGAATTCTTACGCCTGAACCTGATTAGTTTTGCGGCTCCTTGCGAAGAATTCAGTCATTTTGCTGCCCGGAGTCAGCAAGAAAGATTGCCAGCGGCTGATTTAAAAGAGATATTAAAATTTCTGAATAACGGTCGCCGGGGGTTTTTACTGGTATTAGACAATGGCCAGAAGGATGGAGTTGTTCGTCCAGGAGACAAAGTTTACGCTATTAAATCTGATTGAGAAGACGAAATGTTCTTCAAACAGGAAAATGGATAGGTAATGGTTCTCGAATCCGAGGATTGAAGGTTCGAGACCAATTCTGTCAACATGATCAAAGGAGATAATCTGTATACTGAAACCCCGAATATAATTCCTTTCATTTCACCGTTCAAGGCTGAGTTATTGACCCGAACCGAGCTAGAGGTGATCAAAGAAAATACTCTCTATCTCTTGGCTGAGATTGGAGTCCACTTTCCCTCCAGCAAAGCTTTACAAATCTTCTCTGATCATGGAGCCCAGGTGGATCTGGATACCGGAATTGTCCGCATCCCACCAGATCTGGTTCTGAAGGCTATGTCAACCGCCCCACGGTCCTTCATATTGGGGGGACGGGAGGAGCGATTTGATCTGCTCCTTGACGGAAGCTGCTCTTACCTCTCAACCGACGGCACAGGGATCCATGTGATTGATTTTGAGACCCGGGAGAAACGCACTTCCTGCAAGAAAGATGTAGCCTTGATGGCCCGGATTTGTGATGCTCTGCCCCTGGTCAGTTTCTACTGGCCGATGGTCAGCGCCAAAGATTATGGCCAGACTGCATCAATACATCAATGTCACGCTGGCTTAACAAACACCTTGAAGCATGTCCGGGGTGGGACGACCATGCATCCTCGTTTGGCGAAGTATATCGTCGAAATGGCTGCTGTTTTAGCCGGAAGTGCAGAGGTTCTTGCTCAGCGCCCACCAATAAACGCTAACATCTGCACTATATCCCCATTAAGTCACGATGAGCATGGCATTGAGAGCGCGCTTGTTTATGCTGAAGCGGGTATTCCAATAAGTTTCATGGCGATGCCCACCATGGGATCAACAGCCCCGGCATCACCTCTCGGAGCGCTGGTGATGGGTGATGCTGAAGTTATCAGTGCTATGACTCTGATTCAACTTGAATTTCCTGGAGCTCCTGTTTTCCATGCCGTTTTTACTTCCCTGATGGACCCGCGGACAGGTGGATATATCAGCGAAGTGCCCACATCCTCATATCTGATGGCCAAGCAGCTCGCTCACGCCTGGAATGTACCCTGTCTGGGTGGAGCCAGAGTAAGCGGTGATGCGCCAGAACTTGGCTGGCAATCGGGTTATGAGGTTGGATTGGGTTCAGCAATGTCGGCTCTGGCGGGAGGTGAGATCTGTGGATTGATGGGACTGGTTGGCAGCGCTACCACACTTTATCCCGAAGAAGTGATCCTCGATCACGATGCTTATCTTCATCTATATGAATTATTAAGTCATCATGACCTGGATCAGATTGATGCGGCATTTGATGTGATCAAAGCTGTTGGGCACCGCGGCCATTTCTTAGCCCAAAAACACACACGGGAGCACATACGCGATTTTCGATTATCCCCCCTCCAAAGGCAGAAAAATAATCAAGGTAAACCTCGTGATCCTCGTGAATTAGCCCTGGAACAATTCAAAGAAATTGAAGCTTCCCACTATCCACAACCTCTGCCCGATAAGAAACTCACAGAACTGGATCAAATAATAGAAGCAGCAGAAAGAGAGGCAAAAAAGATCTTTGGTTAACTGGTTCCGGTTGTATTTTTTAGGAATCTGTTCATTAGAAATAACTATCCGAACAAGATTCAATACCTGTTCATTTACTCGTTAAGAGGAACTGTTAAATATGTCATCCCCGCTGAATGATCGTAAACTTGAGGCTTTACTAGATCGCTTGCATGCTCAGAGCGATGCTCAAGCCGCTGAAACAAATGCTGCTTTTGAGAGACGGGAAGGGGAGATCTCGATTGACCAGGAGGGTTTCTATGATAATGACTTGCGCAGATTCCTAGCGGATAAATTGGTCGCCCTCGATCAGGATAAGGCTTTGTTTTGTTACTTACTCTGCAGATCGTTGAATGCTCACCGTGTTGTTGAAGCAGGCACCTCGTATGGAGTCTCGACACTTTACCTGGCAGCTGCTGTCCGTGATAATCAAGTCGAGAATGGAGTGGTCATTGGGACAGAGAATGAACCCACCAAGGTGGAAATTGCTCGAGCCAATTTTATTGAGGCGGGGCTGAGCGATTTCATAGAGCTCCGGGAAGGTGATTTGCGTCATACTCTTCAAGACATTGGTGGACCGGTAGATTTTTTGTTGGTTGATATCTGGGAAGTGGCAGCGGCAGCCATCGAGTTAGTGTCCCCGTACCTCCGTCCGGGAGCCATTGTAGCCTGTGATAATACAGCTGTGGACGCAGCTGAGTATCATGACTACTTCGAGTTCATCAACAATTCTGCAAACCGGTTCCGTTCAATGACAGTACCGTTCGACGGTGGATTTGAGCTCACTGTGCGCGTATGATCGCCAAGATTTTTTTGATCTGCGATATGGTTTGAATTCATTACCGCCCACTGATATTAATAATAAAAGGAAGCTAATCATAGAGGGATTAAAGCTTCCTTTTTTATTAAGAAATTCTCGATTTAGGGTTTTATTCGCCTTCAACCGTAGGTGGCAGACGTTGTCCCAGCTCTCGATCGAGCATTAACATAGCGTAGTCAACACCGCTGACGCGTTTTATGTTTTCAACCACCTCACCAACATGTTCCTCTTCTTCAACCTGTTCATCGATAAACCACTGCAGGAATGAAAGACTGGGGTAGTCTTTTTCTTCCAAGGCCAGGGAATAAAGATTGTGAATATCATTTGTGATCTTCTTTTCATGGCCAAGAGCTATTTCAAAAGCAGCCAGGGGGGAATCAAATTCTGCCGGCGGTCCTTCAACGGTTTGTAAAATCACCTTCTCGCCCCGGCTGTGGATGTAATCATAAAAACGAAAGGCATGGAGCATTTCCTCATCAAACTGCATTTTCATCCAATGTGCAAATCCGGGAAAATTACTAAATTCAAAATATGACGCCATTGATAAATATATGTAGGCGGACTCCAACTCATGATGGATCTGATCATTCATAGCTTTTTGCATTTTTTTATTGAACATGGTTTCCTCCCAATCTCAATAACACTCAAATCGATTTATGCCGTTGGTAGATACATACCAGTTTATTATAGACAACTAAAGGAGATCGGCAAGGGTTTTGTACCATATTCTATATAACTTTAATACAATTTCTGGTTCAAGGTTATAAAGATACTGATATCTATCGCGGGTGGTGTGGCAGAAGAGAATAGTCACCAGGGCTGATTATTAATCTCTTATATATTTGTGTACCTCAGTCGGTGAGCCCCCTTCTCTGTGTTAAAATTGGTTCTGAAGATTAAATTCCTGCCTGTTTGAGGTTGGAAATAACGAAAAATCAACACGGAAATTTTTTTTATGCCTGCATCACGTTGGAGTTCAGAGTTTCTGGAGCTGCTGGAATGGGTCAACCGGGAGGATCTCTCCCTGGAACAAATTCTGCAAGGTTCGGTTGTATCCAATCTGTCAGGTTTGGAGGATAATAATGGTGATGAGATCAATCAGCAGGAGCTGATCGGTAGGATACCATCCCAGCTCCCAATCCTGCCCTTGCGGGGTCTGGTTGTTTATCCAGAAACTGCAGTTCCTCTGTCAATAGGCCAGCCAAGATCTATCCGCCTGGTTGATGATGTGCTGTCAGCTGATGACCGCCTGATCGGCCTGGTGACATCAAAGGACCCCCAGAATGAACATCCAGGACCGGAAGATCTTTACAAGATAGGCACTGTTGCCTCGGTTCACCGATTGTTCAGGGCTCCAGATGGAACCATTCGATTGCTGGTCCAAGGAATAACTCGATTTGAGGTCAAGGAATTTATTCAGGAAGAACCCTACCTGAAGGCAAAAATCAAATTATCTCCAGTTAAAGTTGAAAAAGATCTGGAAATCGATGCCCTGACCCGCCAGGCCAGGGATCAATTTTCTGAAATCACCAATCTTGTACCATCTGTTCCCCAGGAACTTGTGGATGCAGTTATGGCACTGGATGATCCCCTTCAGGTTGTCTACACTGTGGCAAATTTCCAGCGCCTTGAATTGGCAGAAGCCCAGGAGCTGCTGGAACTTAACACTGTTTCAGAGAAACTGCTAAAATTAGTCAACTTCCTGACCAGGGAACTGGAAATGCTGGAAATTGGGCAGCGTATTCAAAATCAGGCCCGGTCAGAAATTGAAAAAGTCCAACGGGAGTATTTTCTGCGGGAGCAGATTAAAGCCATTCGTTCTGAATTAGGAGAAGAAGGCGACCAGGCGGCGGAAATTGATGAGCTCAGACGGCAAATCAATGAAGCCGGTATGCCGGCAGAAGCCCATAAACAAGCCCACCGAGAGCTTGATCGAATGTCCGATTTACCTTCTGCAGCCGCTGAGTACGGTGTGATACGGACCTATCTGGATTGGATGGTCTCCCTGCCCTGGTCAGAAATGACAGATGATAACCTGGATATATCCCGGGCCAGGAAAATACTGGATGAAGATCATTTCGGTCTGGAAGATGTAAAGGAAAGGATCCTGGAATTCCTGGCAGTCAGGAAACTGCGTAAAGAAAGGGAAGGGGAGTTTGATGATAGCTACGATGATGGTATCCGCCGGATCCGGGAAGGTGTTATCTTATGTTTTGTAGGACCTCCGGGAGTTGGTAAAACCTCCCTGGGGCGTTCCATTGCCAGGTCCTTGGACAGGGAGTTCATCCGGATATCCCTTGGTGGCGTGAGAGATGAAGCGGAAATCCGTGGGCACAGGAGAACATATATCGGGGCTTTGCCCGGTAGAATTCTACAAGCCCTCAGAAGAGTTGGAAAGAATAATCCGGTTTTTATGCTGGATGAAATTGACAAATTGGGTCGGGATTATCGGGGAGACCCCACCTCGGCTTTATTAGAAGTACTTGACCCGGAACAAAATAATGAATTCAGAGATCATTATGTGGAGGTAGCCTATGACCTTTCGAAGGTGATGTTTATTACCACGGCAAATTTATTAGAGCCTATTCCTTCACCGTTAAGAGATCGGATGGAGATCATTAAGTTATCCGGTTATACAGATAGGGAAAAGAAATCCATCGCCAAAGGATATCTGATTCCCAGGCAGATCCGTGAAAATGGTTTACGAAATGATGAGATTTACTTTACTGATCCGGTTTTACAGTTGATTATCCGCTCCTATACCAGGGAATCCGGAGTCCGAAACCTGGAAAGGGAAATAGGTACATTGTGCAGAAAAGTTGTCACAATGATAGCGGAAAAAAAGACCACATCTGTTAAAATTGGTGTTAAGGAACTTGGAGAATTCCTTGGACGCCCGAAATATTATGGCGACGAAGAATTGGCAAGCCGCACATCCATGCCCGGTGTAGCTACGGGATTAGCCTGGACCTCCACAGGCGGTGAAATGTTATTTGTGGAAGCGACCTCTATGCCTGGGAAAAACAGTTTTCAGTTAACTGGCTCTCTGGGTGAGGTGATGAAGGAATCTGCCCAGGCTGCTTTATCCTATGTCCGTTCCAGAGCCGGAAGATTAGGACTTGATCCGGATTTTTATAAGGACAAGGATATTCACCTGCATGTCCCTGCCGGGGCTCAACCCAAAGATGGACCTTCAGCAGGCGTGACTATGGCGACTGCCCTGGTTTCGCTGATATCACGCCGCCCGGTTAAGGGCAATGTCAGCATGACAGGTGAAATCACTCTGCGGGGCCAGGTACTTCCGGTTGGCGGAATCAAAGAAAAAGTTCTGGCAGCCTATCGAGCAGGATCAACAACTGTAATTCTGCCCATGAAAAATCAGGCAGATCTGGAAGAAGATATTCCTCCCGAAGTTAAGGAAAAGATAAAATTTGTCTTTGTGGAGAATATTGAAGAAGTGCTGGAAGCTGCTTTATCAGCGAAAAAACCAGCCCCGCGTAAGAAAAAATCTTCCTAATGATTTATGTCGGGCTGCCGTCCAGTCGGGTTATGACATTATTTGCCGGGTACTTTTGTATTAAGTTACGTTGAGGAACAACCAATATCAGAGATTAGATATTAACTACCAGGACTAACAGGCAGATTTAAGAATTCTATTATTTCTCCCAGTGGGAGACCTTTTGCCTAATAAATTGAATATTGATCCTGGTTCAAGATAGATCTTTTGTTCCCTCCGTGATAATTAAATATGCAGTGAATATATCAATTGTTTGACCCTTTCGTTATTGATCAGGATGGTGGTCAGACTTGTCAGGGTATTTTCTGACATCTATTCCTGTAATCGTGAGGATATTGTTACAACAAAAAATAATCGTACCGGTTTAACCTGGTACACCATGGATTTACATTTACATACCCCTGCTTCTGAGGATTATCTTCAGCTGGATATAGGATATTTGGATATCTTGAGAGAAGCTGCTAAAAAAGGTCTGGATATCATTGCTTTTACAGACCACAACACAGTTGCGGGATACCGCCGGATGCAGGAAGAAAT
>PVMS01032420.1_pt1 | contig 12990 bp, 13 predicted proteins | sample 1853461 | NCBI WGS metagenome assembly PVMS01 (sample SAMN08582032, study PRJNA380276) | Marine sediment metagenome, whole genome shotgun sequencing project. | isolation source: ocean sediment barecode stripped | collected 2017 | reverse complement strand
TTTCTTCTCATCAGCATTGAGAGATTCCCAGGCAGGTATTTCGTCAATTCTCGCAGATAGCAAGGTGTTTTCCGGTGCAATACCCAGTCTTTTTTGATTGTCAAGAATCTGCTCACGGGCCTTGTCCCAACCCATATCAAATTTACCTTTGTATTTCTTTATATATTCATCAGGAGCATGGTGAGGCGAATGCATGGATCCGGAAGCCCATAGCATCATAAATGGAAGATCCTTGTCCAATGATTTATGGCCGGTGATCCAATTAATTGCCCTGTCAGCCAGATCCTTATCCAGATGTTCTGTTTTGCGATAAGGTTCTGGATGATGATCATCCCACATTACCGGAATAAACTGGTGCACATCGGCAGCCATAAAAGTATATGCATGGGCAAAACCTTCGTGACTAGGCCATCTTTCGAATGGTCCGATTTGTGAGACTTCATACAATGGTGTATGATCCCATTTTCCTAATGCATAGTTGACATATCCTTCTGCTTCTAAATAGTTGGCTACAGATTTAGCGGTTGACGGCACAATTGCATTGTATCCCGGGAAACCCATAGCTGTGAGTGCATGACTTCCAAGACCAATTATATGAGGATTACGTCCTGCCATTAAAGTAGCCCTGGAAGGTGAACATAATGCCGTTGTATGAAAATTATTATATCGAAGACCATTTGAACCCAAATTGTCAATATTTGGTGTTTCAATTAATCCACCAAAAGACCCGACCTGAGCAAAACCTACATCATCAAGCAAGAAAATAATAACATTTGGCGCATCCTTAGGAGGTCTCTCTTTCTCCGGCCAAGCCTCAACAGATTCTTCATAAGATTTGGCAATTTTACCTTTGAATTCAGGGAGATTTTTTTCACTTGATTTTTGATCTTCTTTAGGGATATCGCATCCATAAATCATCATGGCAATCATGCCAAAAAAGAGTAATTTATATGACTTTTGCATCTTAAAAGTGTTATATTATTTTACAATCTTAAACTCTTATTAAGGTAGATAAAATCTCGTTTATCCCCAACAAATAAATAGGATTAATGAATAACCAGACAGGTATATTTATCAAAAATATAGTTCCACAAATGACTATTAATATTTTATAACTTTATAGGAATGACATTTGTTTCAATCCTGGTGGTAAATTTTTTTCTCTCAACGAGGAATACCGGGAATTTCTACGATCAGTAATGATGGAAACGGAATGGAGGGGTGGATTATTTGATGTAGAGAGGGGAAATATCAGCACAAACTTAAGCGAGGGTGCTATTGGATATTTTGCCGCATCAACGGTTCTCTCTGACAGTACCTTTGTTGCTTTGGGTCAATAAGGTTTACCTATTTTCTCTAAACAGTATTAACCTAAGTAATTCAAATACTTTGTTCGTGATCAGTATTTTATAAAAAAATTTGAATTCATCTCAGGGTAAAATCCAAGTCTTGTGTATTGTAAGTGAAAGCTAAAACAATGCATTTGAAAATTTTTGACCGTATAAAAATTTAATCATGAAAAAGAGAAGATTTATAACCATTCTAGTAGGAATTTTTGTTGCGGCCACTATAATCAGCTGTGAGAACAACAATGATTTTATCGTTACCGAAGATTCTATCTTACCACAGAATTTCACAGTAGAAATTCCTGACGCTTTGAGTCGTCAAGGAGCAATCAATGGCCGGGTAGCTGTTGATACGGTGGATGGAAATGTAATTTATGAACACCTCACGAACTTCATAAATGTTGGTGAGACAGGTGCAGAAATAGTTGAAGAAATTATCAAATCCATCAGTTTATTCAGAATCAATAAGCCTATGGCATTTTCTTTTGAAGGTGATGAAGATGGCCGGATCAAAAATCTAGCCGTAATCAAAACCAGTTTCTATGATGGAGAGGAGTGGGAATTTGAATTATTAATTACAGATGCTGCATCTGAAGTCAACGATGATGGTGGTAAGGCTATCCAGATATTCTGGAATCGTTTTCCAGTTAAAGGAATTGCAACCTTAAAGCCATATAATATTGACAGGGATGAAAATCCTGAAGCAAAAGATGCTATTTTCAGAATAACTTATAGTGAAGGTGAGAAACATGGTTATGATGCCCATATGATAGTAGAGGTTGCTGATCTCCCTTTGGAAGAACCACTTGACAATCCTTATTCTATGAGTAATCTGAAGATGTTTGTTGGTAAAAAAGGAAATATAATTGATGTTTATGGAAATTCTAATCACCCAAATGCTTTGTTCTTCAGTGGCACTGTTGGTTTTAACTGGGCATTTGTAGCGTCAGGGAAAAATAATGAAGATTTAGGAGTTGCTGAAGTGGGATTGCCACCTAGTAACCTGGACGATCTTAGCAGATCTGTGATTTTATCAGACTACTCCATAAAAAATGTTTTTACCAATGAAATCTATTCTGTGTGGCCAAACATTAATGAGGAAGTTGTACAGGTATATTTATATAATACGGAAGCACCTGGCTTCTTTAGCAATAATGGATTTGTACAGGGTGGAACTTCTCCCGGTCCAGAATATGATGATCTGGAAACAAGGTTACCTAATATGAGCCCATACAATCCAAAAGAAATAACGAACCTATCAATTGATTTTAAATAATATAATGCCAGTATGATAGGATTTGGGACGCCATTGCTATGGCGTTCCTTTTTTATTTTATATTTTTGGACTAAAGCTAATATATGGTAATTGACTCACTAAAAAACCTGTTTGATCGGGACCTGGACAAACTTAAAAAGGAGATATCCAGCTATAATAAGGAAAAAAACCTTTGGAAAACGCATAAGAATATTAATAATTCAGGAGGGAATCTTAGTCTACATATAATTGGGAACTTAAATCATTTTATTGGCCACACTCTTGGCGATACGGAATATAACCGTGATCGTGATGCAGAATTCTCTAAAAAAAACATATCTGTTCAAGAGCTGATCAGTCAAATTGATGAAGTTAAAACCATCATTTATAATACCCTGGGAGAATTGGAGTTAGATACACTTGAAAAGATTTATCCAATCAATGTTTTTGGTTACGAAATGACAAACATGTTTTTTTTGATTCATCTTCATTCCCATCTTACTTATCATCTTGGACAAATCAATTACCATCGGCGATTGATTGAGCAAAACATTTAAAAGTGTTTGTACGGTTACTATCTGGCAGGAAATTTTTATGCTTTCCATACTCTTTTTAATGCTCCAAATATCATCCTCCAGTTATCTAATTCCTGGTCAAGAACAGATTGCCCTTTTGAATTAATGATATAATACTTACGCTTTCTTCCCTTCTCAGATACTTTCCATTCAGAGTCAATAATACCTGATTTCTCCATTTTATGAAGAACAGGATACAAAGTGCCCTCTTTCCAGTGAATCTGATCCTCAGAAATTTCATTAACCTTTTTGATAATTTGGTAGCCATATGAATCCTCCAGTGATAGTATTGATAAAATCAGGGGTGTTGAAGAAGCGGCTATCAGTTCTTTTGATATTTCAGCCATGGTATACGCATAGATATTCTATGTAAAAGTTAAAAAATGTTATTGAATTATGCAAACTATTTTAATTTTTTGCTTAGGACAAGATCAAGTATTCATTTATCTACTCAAAGGGAATCCCTGTTTTAGGCAAATTGACAGAAATGATACTGCTCAACTATCAGAATGAATATAGTTATATGATAGGTTAATAAGATTATTTGCCTCGATTAATTATATAGTTAATGAATACTTTGGATTAATTTCTTGTCATTTCCAATCCTGTAAGCCATACAGTTAGAAAAATAAAAAGGAAGGGGAGCCAGGTACCCATTATACTTTCAAACATTACCAGGCTTCTCTGGATTACAAGAGCAACAATGAAAAGATCAAATATCATTACAATAGATACAAAAAACAATCCTGTAATAAATGGATTTGTATAATTATATTTTCTAAAATAATGCTTTGAAATACCCAGGAAAATAAAGGGGGCAGCTATGAAATGACTGATCAGGGCCAGGTATATGGTAGTGATCTCCATAGTCACAAACAAAATTGTACCACATAAAATCCAACCAGCAAAGGGATGGATAAAAATAATCAGACCTTTCTTAAGCATAATGTGTTGAAAATAATTCACATAAAAACTACCTGATATCATTATTATGATATCCTAAAAGTATTCCTCCGGTAGAATATTCAATTATATCTTCTACTTCAAAAAACTATCCTAAAATTCCTATCACACCGCCGAAGTTAAATAAGAAATACATCTGCTGATTATAAATTTTCCCCCCCCATTCTTATAAGATCAACAAACTAGCTGATGGATTGTATTTGTAATCTACACAAATCTTTCGCTACAGTCTATATCCGACTAAAACAAATACTGCATATCCAATCTAACGATTTGTTGTTAAAAGTGTTTGATCAAAAGTTGGAAAAGATATCACTAAAATCGAATTTTCTAGTTTTTAAAGATCGTATCCAATAACCAAAATAAGTAAGTCAACATAAAAATAATTTTCCATGTGTTGGAAATTACTTTATTCTGTCAATTCAATTCGATTACCCTCGGGATCCAAAATTACGCTTTCGAAAAAACCGTCCCCAGTTACTCTTGATTCCCCGGCGACGATATAGCCATCATTTCGAAAACGTTCTGTTAGCTGGTTGACCTTTTTCCTACTCCCCACACAAACAGCTATATGTGCCCATCCCATATATTCCTCTAAACTATTTCCTTGCAATGACTTAATATTTGGTCGATTCATTATTTCAACTTTTGAACCATCCTGAAAAGAAAGCATATAGGAAGAAAATCCAGTTTTAGCGTTGATGTATTTTTCGTTACTAGTTGCTGAAAAAAAAGACTCGTAAAAATTCTTAATCTTTTCAAGGTCAGAAACCCAAATTCCAATATGGTGTATCTTTATCATAATTTATCTAAAATCACGTCCTCCATTAATGTTAATAGTTTCTCCATATATAAAACTGGATGCTGAACTGGCCATAAAAGCAATCGTATTAGCTATCTCCAAGGGATTGGCGGCCCTTTGTGATAAAAGATTTTTTTCAAGATACCCATCCGATAGAAAATGGAGTGTATCTCCACCCATATCTGTTTTGGTTAATCCGGGGGCAATACAATTCACTCTTACACCTGGTGCAAAAGCTTTTGCCAAACTGCGTGTAAGATTTATCAACCCAGCTTTTGCAGCAGCATAATGCATATGATGTGGCGCTCCAGTATGACCTACAACACTTGACACAAGAAGAATTGTCCCGTCGGTGTTGATATTATGCTTGAGGGCATTAACAATATAAAAAGGGCCATCCAGGTTTGTCTTTATTATATGATCCCATTCATGATCTTCCAGGTCTTCAAAAGGCGTAATAATGCTAATACCAGCATTTAAAATAAGGATATCTATCTTCGAAACAGTATTTATAACCTCTTTTGCAGCTACTTTTACTTCATTCTTATCAGCCATATTCATTTTCACTAACCAGGCTTTTCTTCCCATTTTCCTGATCTCCATAGCAATCTTTTCAGCCTCTATGAATTTCGAATTATAACCTAAAAAAATATCGCATCCCTCCTTGGCCATAAGAAGAGCGGTAGCAGCTCCAATACCTCTGGATGCACCTGTTATAAATACAATTTTATTTTTTAGTTTTAGATCCATAATTAGAATTCAAAAATTAAAGAAAAATGTTGATTAAAGAAAGTTTATTATGATTAAACCTGGATTAGGCATGGGGTTTTGTAAAGCAATTAAAAATACTTGAAACAAACTATCTCCAAGGCTGAACCACGAGAAATTCTTTTGTACTAAAAATGAAATGATTCGTCCTCGTGGTATAGGACGATTATGGATGACATATACAATGCCTTGAGGAATGTTTTATACTTGCATCTCTTCCAATCTTTGAAAATACATGGCAAAAGAACGATACAGGAAATGTGTCCATTTCCCGAATGGTACAATTATTATCGACCATTGTACAAGCACAATAAAATGAACCAATAACAACCAGATATTACTTTCGAGAATATCCAGATCTATAAATACACGTATAAAAAATGCTGTTAGTCCCATTAAAAAAAGCCGGATTACAATAAACTAGTCACCAGGGTGGGAATTTTTACTGACCTCCTTAGATAACTGGTTGTTTCTGTCGAAGCTGCGCCACCTGACAAAATTGAATCTGGAATATCTATAGGCCCCGAGGCTGTTCCTGATACAAAAACACCCTCGATACTTGTTTTGGCCGGACTTGCCATGATATCCGATTGGTCTATAAAATTATAAGAATCCAGTTCTAGTTTTTCATTTTCAAATGTATCTGAAATTTCCTGGTTTGGTAAGATTCCCACTGAAAGCACAACCATATCATATTCAGCTTCTTTCACTTTTCACTCGATAATATCCTCATATCGCAAAATCAGATTGGCATTGTCATTTTCGAAGATTTTTCCAACTTTCCCTTTTACAAATTCCACTCCCATATCCTGAGATTGTGTATAAAACTCATTAAATCCTTTTCCAAAAGCCTGAATGTGCAGGAAATATATAGTAACATCGGCCATAGGCAAAGCACTCATCAAAAGCTGTGCCTGCTTTATAGAATACATACAGCAAATCTGGGAACAAATAGGATTACCTACTGATCTATCTCTTGAGCCGGTGCACAATACATAAGCAATATTATCCGGCATTTTTCCGTCACTGGGGTGTAAAATTGCATTAAATGGTCTGGTTGTTGACAGTTGCCTTTCCATTTGCATGGAAGTAATCACATTAGGGAACTCTCCAAATCCATAACGTGGGATTTTTAAAGGATCAAAAAAATCGAAGCCTGTGGCAATCACTACTGATTTTATTTTTACAAGATATTCTTCTTCCGTTTGGGTGAAATCAATGGCATTTGTAGGGCACACTCTTTCGCAAGCGCCACATTTGGTACAGTTTTCAATATCAATTGCTGCAACCCGCGGATTGGTTATGCTGAAGGGAATATAAGCAGCCCTGCGACCAACCAGGCCATATTGATATTGATCTGTTACATTTACGATACAAGCTTCTTCACACAATTGACATCCCGTACAAACTTCTTCAATAACATAACAGGATTTTTTCCGAATAGTCTCTTCAAATCAGTGTTTCGATTTTTTCGATATATGGGTAGCTTCTGTACTCGTATAGATAGTTATGTTCGGATGCCTTATCATCGAATATTATTTACCAGAAGGAAGGATTGGTCAAACTAACCATGAAAGGACCCAATAAGGATCAGATACTGAAAATTGTTAAGGCTCCGGAATACCTGGGTATCCCCACTACCGTTGGAGATAAAGTTAATAATTATTCTGTTGTAGCTGTTAACGAAGTGATTACCTGCTTTGTTGATCTGGCTACATTCCAAAAGCTCATCCAGCGCAACGGCAATTTTGCCTATGAAATTGTTCTGACCTTTGTCGAAACGAATTGCAACAATTTCACAGGTGTATTAACATTATTCAGAAAAACCTGATCGGGAAGGCTGCAAGTCCTTTACTTAACTTAGCCCGGAATATTTACGAAAAGAATTCATTTATTATTCATTTGAGCAGGAGCGGCCTGGCAGATCTCATAGGAACCTCCTGCAAAAGTGTTAGTCGTATCCTGACGGAATTCTCAGAGGCTGGTCTTATTCAGGTCTCTGGCAAAGAGATTACTTCTTCTTAATGTAGACAGGCTAGATAAAATAAGCAAAGCCGGATAATTCCAACGCTTCCAAAACCTGGAGAATATTTTAACCTACATGAGAATTCTGTATCCCTGATGAAGATTTCAGGGTTCCAGTTGTCATAACTGCTTTCGGAAATCGTAAAATAAATCACCTAAACAGGTATTGCATAACCAATCTCCAGATGTTTTATTCAGAGACCAAACCTGTGTGAGGATACATTGACAGGGAGAATCCTATTACCAGGATGAGATAAGGCTACCAGAAAAGTAACCTTCAAACCGGTCACCAAGGTGAGAAGGTTTTCTTCTTTTTCCATACGCTTTCCGGCTGGGGAAATGGTGCAATAATTGTATATTGATACTATTTTTCAAAATAAGGTTACGGGCTTTTTACAACCTGACTGGATATGATTATGGTAATCGGCCTCAAAATATTTTCGTATTTACCAATAATTAGCTAAATTTCGTAGTATCAATTACAGATATCAACATCTTCATGGAAGACCAAACATCAGCTACATCATTCGAAATTAAACTGAAATTACTTCAGAACATAAAATTATTCTCTGACCTTCATAAGCCAGCATTAAAAAAGATTGCACTCCTTTTGGAAGAAATGGAATATCATAAAGGTCATTATATCTTTCGGAAGGGAGATGAAGGTGATGCGGTGTTCATTATTACTAAAGGCAAAATTAGTGTTAAAGATGAAGAATTTGTCCTTTCCACCCTGGGTGAAGGCGAAGTATTTGGCGAATATGCATTAATAGATAATAAACCCAGGTCTGCATCCATCTATGTGGAAGAGTCTGTTCATCTATTGCGACTTAGCCGTACTGATTTCTCAAGACTGTTTGGCGATAATAAAGAAATCCTCCAGGCAATGTTACGAATGTTTGTGAACCGACTTCGGGGACATGATGAGCTTGAAAAGCAATTGGCTGATCAAACCAAACAAATAATCAAACAAAAAACAGCACTGGAAGAGTTGAATGATGAAAAAAACCACTTGATGGCTATCATTGCCCATGATTTACGGAATCCTTTGTCAAGTACTATTTCACTGGCAGACTTATTGAAATCAGAAAGTGAGTCATTCGATGAAGACCAGATAATTTGCATCAATGGCATTATCAATGCATTGGGCCGCATGAAAGATATGGTAAACAGGATACTTGATGTAAAAGCTTTAGAGTCCAAGACCGAGCAGGTGATACTTGAAAAGATTGATCTTTCAGAATTAATTGAACGTAGTTATCAGAGTTTTAAAGATCAAATTGAGGATAAGCAACTTAAAGTATTCCTGAACCTGAATGAAATCTATGCCAAGGTTGATAAACAATACCTTTTGCAGGTCCTTGAGAACTTGATCTCAAATGCGATCAAGTTTTCTCAACCAGGAAAAGCAGTTTACCTTAATTTATGGACCAAGGAAGGGAAAGCCCATATTGGAATAAAAGATGAAGGACCAGGAATTTCCATGGATGATCAGAAAAAACTATTCTTAAGATATCAACAATTAAGTGCAGCACCTACTGCTGGTGAAAGTTCAACGGGAATTGGCCTTTCTATTGTTAAAAAATATACTGAAATGATGAATGGAAGTGTTAGCTGTGAAAGCGAACTGGGCAAAGGAGCGAAGTTTGTGGTATCCTTCGAAAAGGTATAACAAACAGGAATTTTATAATCTATATTATTTCCAGAATTCATCGAACAAAGAGCATTTTTAAATTATCATTTATTCTGCAGAGATAGCACAAAGTAAATAATGATAGGAATAAAGATAGCGCCCAGGGCTAAATATATAAAATACCCCCCCATTAATAAATTTTGTCCATCCTGGTCATAATTGATCCCTGAAATAATCAGTGTCAGATAAATAGCCATCAGACTAAGATTCAGTGTTTTCACTAATGACTTACCCAAAAGATATTGTATTCTAATATTGCCCTCTGTAATTTTTACCGGATAATTATATAGTTGTGGATATCTTCCAAGAATGGACAAACCAGCAAACATTACTAGCCCGCCAAAATATATTATTAATAATGAAGATTTATCTCCCCATCCATCAGGCTCACCGGCTAGATTGTAGTCAGTAGGAATACTGGCTGGAACCGCCCCGTACTTTAAAAACATGATTACGGTTATATATAGTATTCCAATAACTGCCAGAATCTCAATAACTATTTCAAATCGGTGTATCGGTACTTTATATTTTGGATTACTCATACTACAAAATACGGTAATGATTAAACCCGGATTATGCATTAGGCTTCCTGATGAGGGGTAAAAATGGTTGTCAGATAAGTGCTTTCTGTCCCGCGAAACGCGGGATACTTAGATGACAGGCAGTTTTGATCCGCAATAGATTCCTTATGCATAATCTGGGTTAAATATAATACCCGGCTAAATAAATACCTATTGTTCAAAGTATTAATGTATTTGATGGACAAATTTTCTTTTGTTCCATTAATTATTATTTTTACACAACGATTTTTAACTCATATTATGAAACCATTTTTTACTTGTATCCTAATACTTTTTGAAGGTATTGTTCTTTCAAACGCAAATGCACAAGAATTCCAGCAAATGGAGGAATCCATTAGAATTGATAGATTAATTCCTCCCACAGGAAAAATACAGGCTGTTTTGGACACGGACACCTATAACGAGATTGATGATCAGTTTGCCTTGGTATACGCCTTACTTTCACCTGAGAAGATTGATTTAAAAGCGGTATATGCCGCACCATTTAGCAACAATCGCGCGGCCAACCCCAAGGAAGGTATGGAAAAAAGTTATGAGGAAATATTAAGGATCCTGGATAAAATGGATATCTCTCCTGAAGGCTTTGCCTATAAAGGAAGTACATCCTACCTGGAAGATCCAAATCAACCTGAATCAAGTCAGGCTACAGAAGATCTGATAAAAAGAGCTAAAGAAGCAAATCCGGAACAGCCACTATATGTTATTGCAGTTGGTGCTATTACCAATATTGCAAATGCCATTCTCCTGGAACCCTCGATCATTCATAACATTGTTGTGGTATGGCTGGGGGGCAATGGACATAACTGGGGTAATCAACGTGAATTCAATTATTTTCAGGACCTGAATGCTTCCAGAACTCTCTTCGATTGTGGTGCTCCGGTAGTTCAGTATCCATGTACACCAGTAGTTACACACCTGTCTACAACTGTTCCTGAAATGGAGGCAAATGTTGGTGGAAGGGGAGCCATCGGTGATTATTTATTGGAAATATTTAAGGACTATCATTCAAACCATTTTGGGTGGTCAAAAGTACTCTGGGATATGGCCGCCATTTCTTACGTGATTGATCCTTCCTGGTCACCGTCAAATTTGGTGCACAGCCCTATAGTAACAGATGAATTCACCTATAGCTTCGATGATTCAAGGCATTTTATCCGTATGGTCTATTTTATACATCGCGATCCTGTATTCAGGGACTTTTTCACCAAACTTGACAATTATTCCAAAAAGTAAACATAAATCCATTGGAAACCTCGTCTATTTAACACTACCTATTCTACCATCTGGCGCGAGTGTTTCTTTTAGGTAGTGTGCAGGATCACTCGCACCATAAGAGGGGTGTGATCAATCGAGATATTATAAAAATGAATATAGGGTTAAGAAATAAACTTATTTAGGTCTTTCAGCAGGAATTTAAAAGGATTTGTTTTGAAAGTAGCAGTAAAATTTCCTGCTGGAGATTACAAAAGATAAATGAATCATTTAAGTATCTTACTGTTTCAACCACCATATTTTCCGACCTTTTGTAATTCAGCAGGAAACCTGCTGGCAATAGTACTGGATTCATTAAAATTACCGGATTCAAAAGTAAGGACAATGCGATGTTAATTTTATGTAATATTTATACCTCATTCTATATTTACAACCTGAGTGTCCTCTTTTTCCCGGGGGATTTTCGCATCAACTTTGGTCAACCATTTTGTCAAATCGTCATATAAGGCTTTGACTACTTCTGGATGAGATTGTGAAAGATCTTTCGTTTCAGATAAATCAGCTTCCAGATCATACAACTCGATCTCCCTCTCCTCATAGCGATGTATCAATTTCCACTTATTTTTTCTGACAATATTATAAGGAACAACATCCCTTTCCCTGTAATGAGGAAAGTGCCAGTATAGTGATCTCTCTTGTAAAGCTTCACCATCCAGTAAAAGAGGCATAAGGTTATTCCCATCGATAGTCAGATCTTCGGGTATGTTAACTCCAGCTGCAGAACAGATTGTTGGCAGTAAATCCATGCTTATAATAGGCTGATCCGTAATAGATCCGGGCTCTATCCTGTTTTTCCAATTAACAATTGTTGGTATTCGGATGCCACCTTCGTAAGGATATCCCTTACCAGATCTGAGCGGGCTGTTATCAGTAGCGATATCAGTTAATAATCCTCCATTGTCAGAAGTGAAAATGATCATAGTTTCATCATTTAATCCTAGTTCTTTTAAAGTCTTCAATAGTTCGTGACGATCGACCTTGAACGGATCTTCCTCCGGCCAGATCTCGCGAATCAGTTCCAGGCCAGGATCATCGCCATAGGACTGGCTGGTCACGGCCCTGCCGCCTGGCGCGAGGCTTTGCACCAGCGGCGCCAGCACCTTCTTTACTTTGAAATCCGCACCCATGCGTGCGCGCCACGGTTGGGATATGACGGCCAGGTTATAGTTGGCGTCCGACGCCTTACCGCGACGCGGAATGACGTCGTCGAGCAGGAAGCGCTGGTCCTCCCGGTATACGACCAGCACCGATGGCCGCACATACAAAGGGTTCCCTGTTTTGGGGCTTGCCTTGACCTGCCAGCCGTCGACGAGTTCGGGCTCCTTCGAACGCAGTTGTTCGCCGAAACCGTGTGCGGACGTTCCCTCTAGCGACACTTCAATCCAGTTGAGCGCCGCGGCTTTCTCGACGTCGCGCGGCATTAGCCACGGAGCCTCGGCGTAATACAGGTTGGTGAAAATGACAACGCTTGCCGGGTGTTCGACGAATCGATCAGGCATCTTCTCGAGACTCAGGCGCACGTCCTCGAGGCTTATTTCCTTACCAACTACATAAAACGGGATGGTCGGGAAACGTCGATGCATCGCACGCATCAGGTGAGCGAGTAATGTGCCATCGCCCATGCCCGCATCGAAAAGACGAAATGCCGGCGGCGTTGGTTGCAGGTAAGAAAGCTCCTGCGCAGTGCGCTCGGCTACTGTCCATTTCTCG
>PVMS01177513.1_pt1 | contig 12991 bp, 10 predicted proteins | sample 1853461 | NCBI WGS metagenome assembly PVMS01 (sample SAMN08582032, study PRJNA380276) | Marine sediment metagenome, whole genome shotgun sequencing project. | isolation source: ocean sediment barecode stripped | collected 2017 | reverse complement strand
GCGGGTGCCGAATCGACCATACCTATTGTCTATGACGGCGTGTTGTACGTCGTCTCACCCATCAACTCGGTACTGGCTCTTGATGCAACGACCGGTGATCTGATCTGGGAATACACGCGCGAAACGGGTGCAGAATTTGCGCTGCCATTGCTTGCGTCGACAAGTTCGAAGTCTCTCGCGATCTATCACGACATGATTTACTACACGTCGCCTGATGGTTTTCTCGTGGCGCTCGATGTTCGCGACGGCAGCGTGCGTTGGGAAGTCGAATCGTTTATCCGTTATTCGGGCGCCAAAAATACGTCGGCGCCCATTGTCGTCGAAGGTAACGTGATCACGGCCCGCGCCTGCAGGGATCATGCGAACTGCTATATCTCCGCCCACGATGCCTTGACCGGCGATGAGGTCTGGAAATTTTATACGGCCGCGGGCGAAGGCGAGCCCGGTGGAGACAGCTGGGGTGACGTACCGACGGCAGAACGCGTGGCATCCATATGGGGTCTGCCAGGTTCGTATGATCCTGCCAAAGGACTGATCTACTGGGGCACCGCCAACCCGCGCCCGTATACGCGCCTCAGCCGCCATGGCAGTGCAGATGGGACTTCGCGAACGGCGCCTGCCGATCTATACAGTAACTCGACCCTGGCATTAAGAGCCGACACGGGTGAACTCGCCTGGTATTACCAGCACCTGCCGGGCGATGACTGGGACGCAGACCACACTCACGAACGCGTGCTTCTTCGCACTGCTGTTAATCCCGATTCTGACAAGGTCAAATGGATTAACCCGAACATTCGTCCCGGGGAACAGCGTGATGTCATGGTGCACATCGGAGAGGGAGGCGGCATGTGGGTGCTCGACAGCAACGACGGGGAATTCCTCTGGGCGATGCCGTTTCCAGTCGATGTTCCTGAATTCAATATTTCGAATATCGATGTCGAAACCGGCAGGACCGAAATCAATTGGGACAACGTGCTCAAAAACGATGGTGATACTGTACTGAGCTGTTTTCACAACACCCGAAGCTACTGGCCGATGGCGTATCACCCGGGAACGAATGCAATCTACGTCGCATTTCATGATTATTGCCTCGGTATGACCGCGGATCTCTCCAGTCCCAGTGGATGGACAGATCGCGCCGGGCGCCTGCGTCCCGGAGTGGATCTCGACAAAGCGCACGCCCTCGGCAAGATCGATATGGTCACCGGTGAACTAACCCGGCTGCATGAGAGTGCGGTACCCGGCAATGGTGCAGTACTCGCAACCGCTGGCGACCTGATTTTCTGGGGCGATGCCGATCGCCGCTTCCGGGCATTTACGGCAGATGACGGCGAGGTCCTATGGGAGACCATACTGGGTGGAGTTATCCAGATGAGTACGATCACCTATGCTGTCGACGGCAAACAATACATTGCCGTGATGACCGGCGATGGCAACTCGGCCACGAGCAATCCCGTCAGAATTGCTAATCTAACGGTGCCGCGCGGCCATAATGCGATTTACGTGTTTGCGCTGCCCTGACAAAAAGGAGACACAACGCATGCGTGTATCAACACTATTTTCGGGACTTTTGTTTGTCCTGGCAACAAATTCCCTGGCGCAGGGCGTTGGCCGGGACGCGCAGACATTGATCGACGAACTCGGGCTCGAGGAATCGGAAACGGCTGTCAGAGAGCTGCCATTCTGGCGCAAGCCCAAGAAAATTCACATTGTTGCGCGTGGTTCCAACGATGCGGAAAGAGCGATGCAAATGAAAGAGGCGCAGGCTGCAGTCGGCGACGTGGAACTGGTGCAGATCGCGTACCCGATTCCGGACGACGTTATCGAACATGCCGAGGTTCTCATCGCGAGGTGCACGCCGAGAATCATTCGCGAGGCCGAAAATCTCCGCTGGCTGCAGGACTCACGCCACGGTGTGAATAGCTGCATGATTCCGGAGATTCAGGATAAACCTTTCATACTGACAAACGCCCAGCACTCATCCGGCCCTCCGATGGCCGATCATGTCATTGCAATGATGACAATGTTGACGCGCGGTCTGCATAATTTTTACAGGGTCCAGCCGCAAGGCGTATGGAAGGAGCGGCCGATCGAATTCCCGATGCTGGAGTTAAGCGATAAAACCATCCTGATCGTCGGCCTCGGCGGAGTGGGTGTCGAAGTGGCCCGGCGAGCTCAAGGCCTTGGCATGAGAGTCATCGGTACACGTCGATCGAGTCGCGAAGGCCCGGACTTTGTCGAGTATGTTGGTTTACCCGATGAGCTTTATGAACTGGCAGGGCGGGCCGATGTCATTGTGAATGCGTTGCCGCTCACCAGTGAAACGCGTGGCTTGTTCGACACGACGTTTTTTGATGCGGCGAAGCCCGGCGCATATTTCATTTCCGTCGGTAGAGGCGAGAGTACTGTCACCGCCGACCTGATTGCCGCTCTCAAAGACGGCCGAATAACAGCTGCTGGCCTGGATGTGACGGATCCGGAACCGCTGCCCGTGGGGCACGAACTGTGGAGTCTGCCCAACGTCATCATCACGCCGCACGTAGCGGCGACGACCGACCAGGGCCGTTGGCGTCGTTGGACGATTACTCTCGAGAACCTGCGCCGTTACGTCAACGGCGACAAGATGCTCAACGTGGTCGACGTTGCGCTCGGTTATTAACCGCGAAGCGCGTCTCGTACTCGCTCCGGCGTAAATGGCATGTGATACAAGCGCTTGCCGGTTAGTGCGTGAAATGCGTTGGCAACAGCTGCCGCGATAAACGGATTGCCGACCTCGCCGAGCCCGGTCGGACTCGTCTCTCGGTCGAGAAATTCAACGTGAATTTCCTCTGGCGCCTCGGACATCTTCAGAATCTGGTAATCGTGAAAATTCGACTGCACGACTGCGCCGTTTTTAACGGTCGCGCGTTCCCTGAGTACGCTCGAAAGACCGTAAACGATGCCACCTTCCACGTTGGCCCTGGCCATATCGGGCTGCACAATGATACCGCCGTCGATGGCGGCCCATACTTTGTGCACGCGGATGCGATCGCGATCGAGTGAAATTTCAACAACGCCCGCGCCGAGCGAGCCCGAGCGTTCCGTGACAGAGAGCCCCAGCGCTCGACCATTCGGTCGTGGCGTATGCCAGTCAGACAGCTTCTCCACGGCGTCAAACACTGCTGCGGCTTTTGGCGTCATCGCGAGGTGCCTGCGCCGAAACTCGAGGGGATCGAGACCTTGATCGGTTGCAATCTCGTCGACGAGAGACTCAATTGCAAAAATATTGAACGGGTGCGCGACTGCGCGCCAATGTTTCAGACGGATGCCATGCGACGCGCCACGTTGCTCGATCAGGCGGTTCGGAATCGTATAGTAGTCTTCGATATTAATGCCAGACGTCAGTAGCCGGTCGCCGTCGCCGATAATGCAGTGGCGCCAGGCGGCCATATTTCCGGCATCGTCAAGTGCCACTTCGAGACATTGCAGATTTTGCGGCCGAAACATTCCAAACGCGAGATCCTCTTCGCGCGTCCAGATCATTTTGACGGGTCGATTCGTGGCACGCGCGATCAATGCTGTTTCAATCGTGTAGTCGGTAATCGAGCGCCGGCCGAATGCGCCACCCATGTACATCTGGTGATGGATAACTTGTTCGAAATCGAATCCCAGCGCCGCCGCGATTGCGGCACGCGAACCACCCGGCGATTGTGTGCCTTCCCAGATCTCGACCTCGTCACCCGCCGCATTAAATCGCGCGACGGCATTTAGCGGTTCCATCTGCGCGTGGTAACAATAGTCACTGCGAAAGTCGGCCTTGTATATTTTGGCTGCTCCGGCGAAAGCGCTTGCAACATCACCTGTTTCCGAAACGGGTCGCGGCGGCGACTGGCGGTCTTTGGCCATCGCCATGTAACCCTGTCCCAGCGCCTCTTCAGAGTCGAAGCCCTCAGCCGCCGCGCCTTTTTTCCAGTCGACAGTTAATGTTCGGCGCGCGGCCAAAACGTGTTCAAACGTGTCCGCGACGACTGCGACGCCCTTCTCGAGACGAACGATATCAATTACGCCCGGAATTTCGCGTACTTCGCTGTCGTTCCAGCTCTCGGGTTCGGCGAGCTGCACGGGCGAATGCACAGTGCTCGCATACACCATGTCGGGAAGGTGTACGTCGATAGAAAATTTTGCAGAGCCATCGACTTTCGCGGGAATGTCTGCCCGCGGCACGGGATGTCCAATCAACCGAAACTCGCTGACGTTCTTGAGTTCGCTTTTCGACACGGTCGGCATTACTTCGGGCACTGTCGCAAATGATGCGATTTCGCCATAACTGAGTTTGCGTTTGTTAGGTCGATCGACGACCGTGTTAGGTTCGGTTACAAGAGTGCCGGCGTCGACACCCCATTCTTCCGCCGCTGCCTGCAGTAATACTTTGCGAACCTGTGCTCCTGCAAGTCGCATCTGCTCGAAGTAGGAGCGAATTGCGCGGCTGCCGGTGATGCGCATCACCTTTCCGCCACGGCGGTTGTAACCGAAAGTCGCGGGTTCAGCCGGCGCCATTTCGAGCGTCACACTCGACCAATCCACATCGAGTTCTTCGGCAAGCGCTATCGGCACGCCCGTCATCGAGCCCTGGCCCATCTCTGCCGCGGGCGTAATGATCGTGAGTCTGTTGTCAGGCGTGATGCGGACCCAGGCGCCAATGGCGTATTCGGTCGCTTTCGCCGCTGCATCCGAGACGAGCCATGTACCTTTTGGGCCAACGCTAATTGCAAACGTCAAGCCGGCCGCGCCGCCCAGGAAATGGCGCCGTGAAACTTGTGCTGTATCTGCTTTGATATTCTCCATGACCTACACCTCCCCGGCCGCGCGCTGTATCGCTGAGACTATGCGCGTGTACGTGCCGCAACGGCAGATGACATCGTTCATGTGCGTGACAATCTCTTCGCGGGATGGATTCGGGTTTTTCTCCAGCAGTTCGGCGGCTTTCATGATTTGACCGGACTGGCAATAGCCGCATTGCGGAACCTGCTCCGCGATCCAGGCTTTTTGTAGTGGATGACTGGCGTCAGATGAGAGGCCCTCAATCGTCGTAATATCAGAGCCCGCCGCACGGGACACCGACACCTGGCATGATTTAACTGCTTTACCGTCTACGTGCACAATGCAGGCGCCGCAGAGCCCTGCACCACAGCCGTACTTGGTACCGGTGAGTTGCAGATGATCACGAATGGCCCACAACAACGGCGTTTCGGGCTCCGCTGCCACGGTCACGGACTTACCATTGACCTTGAGTTTGATCATATTCTCGTCCTCCTGCTACTACAGTATAGTCATTGCGCGAGAAGCCTGGTGCGGATTTCTAGTTCGCTGGCCTGCCATGGCGATTCGCGGTCCTCGCTATTACGAACGAGCCGCACCTCGGAATCATGCACGGGCTCGGCGGTGTTACCGAAACTAGTGCGGACAAACGTCAAAAGTGCCGCGATGTCTTCATCGTCAAGAAACGCGAATCCCGGCATCAGTTCGTCATAGAGATCTCCGTTGATCTCGATCGGGCCCTCGAGGCCGTGCAGGACCATCGCAATCAATCGGCCCTTATCGCCCGACACCCAGTCGGAGTTGGTGAGCGGCGGAAATTCCCCTGGCACGCCGCCGCCCTGACCCTGATGACAGGTGGCGCAATGAGCGAGGTAGATATCGGCACCCAAGCCCTTACTCGCCGCGACCATCAGGTCTCGGTCGTCTTCGAGTTGCGGTCGGGTTGCTTGTCGCGACTCCGCGTCATCCCCGGAGTAGGTAACACGCCAGATGCGTCCTTTGTTGTTGTCGAGGATATAGAGCGACCCGTCGGGATGGACAGATACGCTTTGCGGCCGGTATAGCGCGTTGTCGCGTTCATAAAGTGTCGCAAAGCCCTTGAACCCGTCGGCAAATACTTCCCATGCACCCGTCGGCGCGCCGTCGGCGAACGGCACGTACGCGACGATGTAGCCATCCTGCGGCATCGGGGCGCGGTTCCAGGAGCCCTTCAGGGCGACGAACGCACCGCCGCGATAGTTCGGCGGAAACTGCTCGCCATGGTAAAACGCGATGGATGATGGTGAGTAGTGTCCGGGGAAAGTGACCTGCGGCCCGGAAAATTGGCTGCAGCGACCGATGGTCACTCCATCTCCGCCATATTCGGGCGCCAGCACCTTCTTGCCCTGCAGGTGATCGTAGTAACAGTACGGCCAGCCGTAATTTTGTCCTTTCTCCGTCCGAAAAAATTCCTCAGACGGCAGCTCCGCGTTTTGCCTGCTGTCGAATCTTTCCGGCCACAAGGTGTCGAGCCGGTCGCGGCCCATCTGGCCGACGTACAGTCCGCCGTAAACCGGGTCCCAGGTCTGCGCGACGGCATTGCGAATACCGCTAGCGAAGAGCTCGCCGTCCTCGCGTTCCTGATGCAGCAGGTTGCCGCGCCAACGCCAGATGCCTGCATGTTGTTCAAGTTGTGGGCATGGGTCGAGCCCCGGGGATCCCTTGGTTCGCCTTTCTGTCTGGCACACATTCGAGGGCGCACCGATATTGACGTATACCCAGCCATCGTCGTCTATCGACAGGGTTCGGGCGTGGTGACCGCGCTGGTAAGGAATCCGGTCAACGATGACTTCGACTTCGCCATCGGGCGCCAATTGCCCGGGAGGCAAGTGCATCCTGACGAGTTGTTCGTTTTCGACTGCGTACAGGTGCTCATTGAAGTATTCGATATGAACTCGCGGACGGCGCTGGGACTCGGGCGTTTTCAGGTGATAAAACTTTTCGACCGTATCGATGACGTAGTCGCCATCTTCATCGCGCAGTCCGAGTATATGCGGCGCGTCGGATAATCCAGCAAGCGATACAAATATGTCGCCATCTTCGCGGACATAGATCTCTCGCGACTCGCCAGTTCCTTCGAACACGACCAACGCTTCAAAACCGCGCGGCAGTATTAACTCAGTGGTGCTAACGTTGTCCGCGTCGGCCGCTTGTTCTTGCGGCGGCACGCAGGCGGCGAGCAAAACGACCGTGGCAGCAATAGCCGTCCTAGTCATCCTTGAGCTCCGCAATGTCTTCGAGTGCCGGTGGTTCCGGAATGGAGCGCACATACTCGTAGATCAATCGCAATTGCTCGTCGCTTAACTGATTCGGTGGGTAGGCCGGCATCACGTTCGGATGGCGTACGAACTGCGCGAATGCGTCGAACGGGTATGCCGTCGACGCAATACGTGCGGCTGCGCCGCCCTGCCCCTCGTAGCCATGACACTGCCAGCATTGATAGCTCAGGTAGAGCTCACGACTTTCGTCGGCAGATACGCTCGTTGCACTGGTTGCGAGACAGGCAAGGCCAAGAAAAACGTTGCGCAGGAGTTTTGTGTGCATAGCGATTAAGTCTCCGGCTATCTCGGCTGACACACAACATCGATGAACGCGGGTTCACCGCTGTCGATGACATCGAGTGCGCGCTCCAGCGCCGGTTGTAGATCGCCCGGTTCGGTGATCGGGCCGGCCGACCAACATCCCATGCCACCCGCAACCTGCGCCAAGTTCGGCACAGGGTCGCGAAGGGCGTTGCCGACCCAGGAACTACCATCCATGCCGCGTTGCCGGCGAGAAGCCATGCGTTGCAGATGCATGAATTCTTGGTGATAGCCGCGGTTATTGTGGGTCACGGTCAGAAGCGGGATCTGGTGATGTGCGGCTGTCCAGAAGACGCCGGGCACGTACATCATGTCCCCGTCTTTTTGCACGTTCACTGCGAGGCGGCCCTCGGCGCGATGCGCGAGGGCCGCGCCGACAGCGGCCGGCGCGCCGTAGCCGAGGCCGGCCCCGCCCGAGCCGCCAATGTATTGGTAATACTTTTCCAGTGGCCAAAGGCGCCGGCCCCAGGAACTCTGCTGACGATCTTCCGATACCATCGCCCAGTCCCGGTTCTTGACGAGTTGCCACAGCTCCATGTAAAGCCGTGCGGTACTGACCGGGCTGGCGTTCCAGGCGTAGCGGGCCGCATCAAGCGAGTCTTGGTGTCTTTTTGCGTGACGCTCTCGCCAGTGTTGCTCACGCTCGGTATTGGAATGTCGCCGCGCGCGCGACATCTCGTTACGCACGGCTTCGATCAACGCAGGTAACGTTGCCTGCGCGTCGCCGGCGATCGAGAGGTCGGGTGCGTAATAGCGCTGGAAATTCTGGTAGTTCGATTTCATATACAAATCGTTGACACCAATACTGATGACGCGGACCTTGGGTTTCGCAGTTCGCCGCGGCGTCCGGTGGACTCGGTCCGGTATCCGGTTGATCAGACCGTAGGTATCGTTGACTTCAAGGCCAAGAATGACATCGGCCCGGGTAAGCTCGCTGCGACCCTGGGACAGGTGGTGCGTGTTCGGAAAATTCAGGCGCCCGCGCAGGTTTACAACCGGTGCCTGCAGCGCCTCGGCGAGTTCCACGAGCAAGTCCATACCGTTCTGGTCATGTGCCATTCGGTCGGCGGCGATGGCGGGCGAGTCGGCTGCGACGAGCCATCGCGCTGCCTCAAGAATCGCGTCAGCATCGCCAACCGGTCGGCGAGTTGGCGTCATGGCTGGAATCGCCAAAGCCTTGTCCCTGACTTCGGCTTCCTGCAGGTGGCCGTCAAGTATGACGACAACGGGACCCATTGGTGGTGTCGTTGCGATCTTGTAGGCGCGCATCATCGATTCGGCGAAGTGCTGCAGTGACTGCGGCGTGTCATCCCACTTGACGTAGTCGCGCACCACGGCCGCAGCATCCTGCGCCGAGTGTGCCCACTCAACGCCCCCGCGGCGTTCGGTTGCGTCGTAATGGTTGCCACCAAGCAGGACGACGGGTACCCGATCGCACCACGCGTTGTAAACGGCCATTGCGGCATGTTGGAAACCGACTGTGCCATGCGCCAGCATCGCAAGTGGCTTGCCCGCAACCTTGGCATAGCCGTGTGCCATTGCCACGGCCTGTTCCTCGTGAGGGCAGGTGATGAGCTCAGGTTTCTTGTTGCCACCATAGTTGACAATGGACTCGTGGAAACCGCGAAAGCTTGATCCCGGATTCGTTGTCACGTAATCGAAGTCAAGGCTGCGAACGACGTCCAGCATGAAATCCGATCCCGGATTTCTGACGAAATACTCGTCGATCTCGGTCGCGCTGTAACCGTCAGGATCGTCGAACTCCATTGCGAGTTCGGACTCTGTTGGCGCGGCAGGTTTCGGCTCCGCTGCTTCGGAAGCTACCGCGGAATTCCCCAGCGATGCTGCTACGCCGACAGCGGTCGCCGATGACAGAAATTCGCGTCGATTCAGGCCTTCATTATTATCGTCTGTCTTCATTTTTAGAATCAGCCCCAGGTGAGTTCACGCGTGCCGTTGTCGTGTAGACGTAATCGCCCAATGCCGAGGCGTCATCGTTCGCCGCGACGGCAGCTACACCAATGATGAGTTCACGATTACCACCGGGCGCAGTCCAGACTACGGTCCATTGAATATCGGTATCGTCGTCGCGCTTTTTTCGTGGTTTGCTGTGTTGAATGTAGCTATTGCTGGTACCGTCAACGTTCAGCGTTTTCACATCGTCTTGAATTGCATCGAGCCTACCGGCTGGTTTGCCGGCAATATCTTGTATCGCGAGCTGAAATCCGCCGGTGGACAATTCGCTGTGTTCGAGCGTCACGGATATTGCGTATTGTTGCCCGGCCAAATATGTCGCAGGCACCCCGCTGAGTTTGACCGCGCCGCCCTGAATATTGGCGTCGTTGTCAAAATGGCAAACAGTACAGTTGGGTTGGCCTAATGCGCCCGTGTGCGCCGGTGGTGGTCCGTTCTCGAAAGCGGCAGCAACGCCGCACCAAGCGGCAGAAACGCCGCACCATGCGGTGGCGACGGCGCACCATGCTGTTGACAGTGTGACTGAAACGGCGAGCGGGATCCTAATGAACTGTCGCACGGCCGACATAATTGGTATCTGTGCCGAACCAGATTTCGCCGGAGGGCTCGTGGTAATACATATGGCGTATCGTACCGCCGCCACTCGGGACATCCGTGCCCGAGAAGAATTCTTCGCTCGCCGTGTCAAAGCCGATAAAACGATTCGGCGACACGCCAGTTTCCACTAGCCAGATGCGGTCCTCACGATCGACTGCCATGCCATAGGGTCGGCTTGTGGCGCCTGAAGGAAGATCCCATTCCTTGAACGTTTTGTCTTGCGGAGCATAGCGACCAAGTCGCCCGAGTGCGTAGTCGACGTACCAGACATTGTCGTCCGAGGTAATTACCATTCGGCGTGGCCGCGATCCGGGATCTGGCAACTCGATTTCTTCAACCGTCAATTCGTTGCGATTGACGCGCAGCAACTTGTTACTGCCAAATTCGACGACCCACGGTTCATTCTTTGAATTAAGTTTTATTCCGTAGGGCCTGGCATTCCTGGTGGGGACTTCGATTAAAGAGATCTCACCCGAATGGGTTGCAAGACGACCGACGAAATTGCTGCCCTGAACGGTGAACCAGATATCGCCTGCTGAATCCAGGACCAGCGTATGCGGGTCCCGGGCTTCCTCGATTGGCATGGGAAATTTCTGAATTTCACCGCTTTTGGGGTCAAGCCGCCCTATGTGTGCGTTACGGTTGCCCGCGTACCATACGATGGCGTCGTCACCGTCTCCGACAACAATCAGGTTGTGCGGTCCGGTGCCCGCTTCAAGGTCGAACCGTTCGAATTCACCACTTTCAGGGTTGAGGTTCGCCACATAATGACCACGTTGGCCGACGAACCAGACACGGCCGGACGGCTCGACGAACGGATCGCGCGGTCGGGAATCACTCCAGGGAACTTCCCACTCGCGTATATCGACGTTCTCGGCCGCAGTGCTTTGCGACGCCCAGGGCAATATCAGGAACAAGCCCGCCAAAACAGGGCTCAAGCGCATTGAAGACCTCCCGACAGCAAATTTGCCTGTCGCTATACTGACGCGCAAACGCGCAGCGCGCTACTAAGCCGAGTTCGAGGTTCCGTTCAAAGGCCTGCCGAGCACCAGCGGTCCAGGACGCAACGGCTGGAATCGATTCGACACGACGTGGGCGTTACTCCTCGGAACATGCGTGTGCACGCGCCGTGTTGGCGCGCTGTAGGCGTCGGTAAATACTTCGGCTTTCGAATGCAGCACGCGAATGGCTTTTGCGAATACGCGTTGTTCTTCTTCCGTTAGCGCTTCGAGCAGGCTTGCCTCGAGCTTGCGAGCAAGCGGCGCAATCTGGTCATGCAATTCTCGACCCTCGGCTGACACATTGAGGACGGAACGACGCCGATCCTCGCTGTCAAGCTCACGAATAACCAGGCCTCGGTCAAGTAGCTTGGTCACGGCCCGGCTGACGGCCACCGTATCCATCTGCGCGAGACGGGAGACGGCCACAGCCGACAGGCTCGGTTTGTCACGGATGATGGCGAGAACTTTCCACTCGGGCAAGGAGATGCCATAGCGGTCCTCGAACAGCGCGGCTACCGAACGCATGATGGATTGAGTCAGTGTTGCCAATTGGCACGGAATGTAGTCGTTCAGATCGAATTTTTTTAACATTTCTGTCATAGCGAAGCCCCCTCAATACAGTGCGCTGCTTTCACATGGCACGGCAATTCGTCCTTGAATGCCTGCCCCAGAACCGCTGGTGGTCGGCAAACGCGATAATTCTGAGCAAACACAATACGACTACGTCGCGGTTATGGAAATTGAATTATTATCAGTTTATTATAACCAAATGGTTATCGAATCTGACCTTGACCTGACAAAACAGCAACTTGCGCGAATCCGGCACCGGCACCTCAATTGTTTTCTCGAAGTGGCACGCTCGCACAAAGTCAGTTCTGCCGCGTATGCGCTCAGCGTCAGTCAACCCGCCGCGTCCAAAACGCTGGCCGAACTGGAGCGCATTCTTGAAACTCGGCTGTTTGATCGTGGCGGCAGAGGAGGATTGACGCTGACGCCGTCCGGCAGGGTGTTTCTTCGTTACGCGGGGGCGAGCATCGCGGCTTTGAAGGAGGGACTTGACGGACTTGCTGAGGCACGCACACATGGATCGCGTGTGTTAATGATCGGCGCACTAGCTGGTGTAGCGGCGCAATTCATGCCACGCGCCGTCAAAGAGTTCCGTGAGAGCCATGTGACCATCGTCAGTATCATTACGGCCGCGAACGCCTTGATGCTCAATCAGCTACGAGTGGGGGAACTCGACCTCGTCGTTGGCCGGCTTGCGCGAGCGGAAGAAATGCAGGGTCTGTCCTTTACGCATCTGTACTCAGAGCTGCTCGTTTTCGTTGTCCGCCCGGGACATCCGCTGGCCGACCGCGGCGTTTTCGACTTCTCGATGCTGGAGAAACTGACGTTACTGCTGCCGACTGCCGATGGTGTCATGCGGCCGATTATCGATCGTTACCTGATCGCACATGGATTGGGCGCATTGCCGAACAGTATTGAAGCGCGCTCGCCGGATTTCTGCCGGCAGTACGTTCGTGATTCCGATGCGATCTGGATGATCTCCCGCGGCGTTGTCCAACATGATATCGACGATGGCACGCTGCACATACTGAATGTCGATACCAGTGATACTCAGGGCGCGATTGGCCTGACGATCAGGGCAGATTCCGATCCATCGCCGACGCTGCGCATGATGATGGATACCGTGACGCGCGTGGCGCGAGACTTCGCGCATAGCTGATAATTGATTTCGCGTGACATCAGAATGTGCGTGACGCTGCTACCGCGTTCTATACTCGAAAAAAGACGCGGAATAGTGATTGTGAAATCAAAACTTCAGAAGCGATTCAGCGTGCTACTGATGACATTGTTGGTCGCGATGCCGTTACTCGGCCGGTCCGCGCTGGCCGCCAACAACGAAATACCTGCGCAACTGATACGTTATGCGGACCTCGTTTTGATCAATGGTCAGGTACTCACGGTTGACGCAGACTTTTCGGTGGCGGAAGCGCTTGC
>PVMS01067124.1_pt1 | contig 12991 bp, 10 predicted proteins | sample 1853461 | NCBI WGS metagenome assembly PVMS01 (sample SAMN08582032, study PRJNA380276) | Marine sediment metagenome, whole genome shotgun sequencing project. | isolation source: ocean sediment barecode stripped | collected 2017 | reverse complement strand
GAAAAAGGACGCCGGCAACGGAACCCTTTTGAAAGACAACAACATGTGGTCCTATTCGCCGAAAATTAACCGCATTATCAAGATACCCTCATCGATGATGAGCCAGGGTTGGATGGGCAGTGATTTTTCTAACAAAGATATCAGCAAATCCACAGAAATCCTTGACCAGTACACCCACAGATTGATTGATCAGTCATTTCAGGATGGCTTTACTGTCTATACGATCGAGGCAATTCCACATGAAGATGCGGCAATCGTCTGGGGTAAGGAAATTTTGAAAATTCGTGAAGATTTTGTATTGCTGGAGGAGCAGTACTGGGATCAGGACGGTGAATTGATAAAAGTCATGAAGGCGAGTGATATTGCTGAAATGGGTGGCCGCTCAGTGGCCCGTGTCATGCGGATGGGAAAGTTGGAGACGCCGGAAGAATGGACCGAAATGACGGTTTCTGCCATTGAATTTGACCTTGATCTGCCATATGGAATATTTACACTCTCAAACCTGAGAAATCCAAGGCAATAAACTGGATGGCCACAAAACGGCAAAATGGTAATGCGTTCGGACTGAGCTTCCGGCTGGCGTGGCGCAACATCTGGCGGCAGAAACGCCGCACATGGTTAACCGCCGTGGCAATGATCTTTTCCAATGTCTTGTTGGTTTTCATGATTTCACTGCAGTATGGCTCCTACGACATGATGATCAATAACACGCTGCGGATGTTCAGTGGGCAGATACAAGTACAGCGGGAAGGCTACAAGGATGGGCAAAAAATGCACCAGAGCATTGATAATATCCAGCAGTTGGCCGCTACAACCCGCCAGCGTTTTCCAGACGCGCAGATCACTGCGCGTGCCAGCGCATTCGTGCTGGTTTCCAGTGAAGATCGCTCATTTGGCACGCAGGTCGTTGGTGTACAGCCTTCCTATGAGGCGGGTGTATCGACCATTCCGGGCCTCATACGTGAAGGGCGTTTTCTGGATGACCCGGATGCCGCCGAGATCGTCATTGGCAGTGTCATGGCCCGCAATCTGAAAGTGGGCGTGGGTGAAGAACTGACCTTCCTGGGCAGTGGCAGAGACGGTTCTTTTGCCGCCGGTGTGGTGAGCGTAGTGGGAATATTTGATTCCGGTTCACAGGAGTTTGATCGTAGTCTGGCCGAAATCCCGTTGAGCTATTTTCAGGAAACATTTTCAATGAACGGTAGCGGCCATGTCATTGCGGTCTCGTTGGCAGACATTAATAACGTTGCAGCTATGTTACAGCCATTAAAAACTGAACTCGCGGGGCAGGACGATCTGCTGGTACTTGATTGGGAAACACTGACTCCAGGCCTCAAGCAGGCAATCCAGGCCGATATGACCAGTGCCTGGTTCATGTATGGCATTTTGATCATCCTGGTCGCATTCAGTGTGCTGAATACGCAATTGATGTCGGTGCTGGAACGCACCCGCGAGTTTGGTGTGATTATGGCGCTCGGTATCAAGCCCCGTCGTCTGGCGTTGCTGGTGTTGCTCGAGACCTTTCTGATGGTGCTATTGGGCCTGGTGATTGGTGTATTGCTCGGTGCTGTCGTAGCCGCATATTTTGCCAATGCCGGTTTTGCCTACCCCGGCATGGAAGAACTGGCGGCCAAATTTAATATGCCATCGGTGATGTATCCGTCACTTGGGCCACTGACACTATTACTCGGGCCTGGAGTGGTGTTCGTGTTTTGCCTGTTCGCTGCTGTGTACCCAGCCCTGAAGCTATACGCGTTGCGTCCGGTTGAAGCGATGCGGGCGATTTGATGGCCTTGCCGGTAGCCGCATTGTCGACCCTGGCATGGCGCAATTTGTGGCGTAATTACCGTCGTACGCTGATCATGCTGATCGCCATCAGCGTGGGTGTCTGGGCGATGATATTCATGACGGCACTGTTGCGTGGCATGGTCGATAACATGGTCACACAGGGCTTGAAAGCATTACCAGGTCATGTGCAAATCCATGCAACTGCGTATCTGGATGATCCATCCGTTACCAATAATATGCCGGCAGCCGATGAGGATTTGCTAGCTGCGCTCAACAGCGATCGGGTCATTGGCTGGACCAGCCGGATAAAGGTTCCGGCGATGATCTCAAGTGAACGGGATAACCGCGGTATTACCCTGTTAGGCGTTGACCCGGTTGGGGAAATTGCGCTGGGTTTTGATGTTGACGATATTGTTGCGGGTCGGTTTTTGCAGGGTGCTGATGACGGTGGTCTTGTCATCGGTCGAAAATTACTGGAACGATTGGAGACGCGCCTCGGCAAGCGGGTAGTGGTGATGAGCCAGGACCCTGACAATGCCATTGCCGACCGGGGCTTCAGGGTGGTCGGGGTGTTTAAGGCCGATCTGGAAAGCCGCGAGGAAGGCTTTGTTTATGCCGGGCGTGATGTGATTCAGAAAATGCTCGGTATAGGTACTGATATTTCCGAGATTGCAGTTCTTGGACATGACTATCGTGAACCGGAGAGCCTTGTCGCAAGCATCCGCAGCGCAGCTGTTGCCGATGGCGAGGAATCTGCGGTGGAAGTACTTTCCTGGATGGAGATCAATGGGTATCTAAGCACCATGATGCGGGTCATGGATGGATTTGTGCTGGTCTGGATGGTGGTAATTTTTCTGGCCCTGTCATTCGGCCTGGTCAACACCCTGATGATGGCGGTATTTGAGCGGGTCAGGGAAATCGGCCTGATGCGGGCGCTGGGGATGCGACCATCAGGGATCGTTTACCAGGTGTTGATCGAGTCGTTGATGTTGTTGATGTTGGGCTTGTTGGCAGGCAATTTGCTGGCGATTGGCACAACTATCTGGTTACAGGACGGTATTGACGTTTCAGCGGTTTCAGAAGGTCTGGAAATGATGGGTGTGTCCAGTGTTATGTACCCGGTTTTGCAGTGGCCGGATCTGGTGCTGGCTAATGTCGTGGTGATTGTTTTAGGGATTATTACCAGCCTGCTGCCGGCCTGGCGGGCGGCGCAATACCGGCCGGTTGAGGCCCTTGGCAAAATATGAAAATTGAACAATGAGTCTGAAAGCACAATGAAAAAGCAGTATTTATTTGTAGGAGCACGCTTTGTATGTCAGCCATAATCTGCCACGATCTGTGTAAGTATTACCAACAGGGTGATGCGGTGATCAAAGGGCTTGATCATGTCAGTCTGGAAATAGAAGAGGGCTCCTTTATTTGCCTGTCCGGCCCTTCGGGATCAGGCAAAACCACCTTGCTAAACGCAATCGGGGGTCTGGATTCACTGGATAGTGGAGAGATATCCATTAATGGTGAGCGGGTCGACCTGCTCAGTAAGGCGGAATTGGCGGATTTACGTTTACATAGTATCGGCTTTGTTTTTCAGGCTTATAACCTGATACCGGTGCTGAGTGCACGTGAAAACATTGAATTTGTTATGCAGGTTCAGGGTGTTCCAGCAGCACAGCGCAAACTCCGTTCGATGAAAATATTGCAGGAAGTTGGACTTGAAGGTATGGAGGACCGCAGACCGGCACAGCTTTCAGGCGGGCAACAGCAACGCGTTGCCGTCGCCCGGGCTATCGTCTCCCAACCCAAGCTGGTGCTTGCCGACGAGCCTACGGCTAACCTGGATTCACACAGCATGGAGCATCTGATGACCCATTTTCGCGAGCTTAACCGCAGTCACAAGGTGACTTTCATAATCGCAACCCATGATCAACGCGTAATGCGATGGGCAGACAGGCGTATCGGCATGGAAGATGGGCGTATCATCAGCGATGAGTTACAGCAAGTCGATTGAGAAAACATGATGGGATTTAACACCCACACCAGGTGTTGGTTCTGCCTCAGTGTCTTTATTCTGGTATTGGTGCAACCTCGCCTGGCTCAAAGTCAGGCCGGCAATACCACACAATGGACTTTTGGTGGTCACAGCAAATACCAATACATCCATACCCGCATCCCGGAAAACAGTGTGTTGCAGGATATCAGCGGTGACAGTCTTGTAGATCATAACCTTGAAGTCCGGCTAAAGGCCTCCGCCAGACGTAATCGATGGGGTTTCGATACCCATTTGCAATTTATCAGTGTTTATTCCGACACCCTTGATGGCCTCCGGGACCAGCCACAGATCATTTTTCCGGGTGCGGGTGTGATCAATGATGACCGTCGCTGGTTTGACCTGACCCATGAGATTAACAACCAGGGCAAAAATGCCACGCTGCTGCGTCTGGATCGTGTCAGCGTTGCTTACACGGGTCAGAAGTCTGTGATTCGATTTGGCCGTCAGGCCATCAGTTGGGGCAATGGTCTGTTGTTCACGCCGATGGATATTTTTAACCCGTTCGACCCGACTGCCGTGGACAAGGAATACAAAACGGGTGATGACATGCTGTACGGCCAGTACCTGCAGGACAACGGTAACGATTTACAGGCTGTCGCGGTGGTGCGACGGAGTCCGCTCAATGGTGATGTAGAACAAGACGTCTCTTCGCTGGCAATCAAATATCATGGGTTTCTGGGCAGCCATGAGTACGATCTGTTGATAGCCGAGCATTATGGAGAGCGTGTTATAGCCCTGGGCGCGAGCACCGATTACGGTGGTGCTGTCTGGAGGGGCGATATGGTCTGGACCGATGCCAGTTCCGGATCGGTTTTCTCCGCAGTGGCAGGTGCCAGTTATTCCTGGATCGCTGGCGGGCGTAACTGGAGCGGGTTTCTGGAGTATTACTACAATGGTTTCGGGCAAACAAATGGCAATTATTCTATCGCCGACCTCGCCGCTAACCCTGATTTGCTGCTGCGTATTAACCGGGGGGAACTATTCAATCTCGCGCGTCATTACCTGGGAGCTTCGGTCACTGTCGAGCTATCGCCGTTGCTAAATCTGACACCAAACGCTTTCATTAACCTCAACGACCCCTCTGCACTCGCGCAATTGGTGCTTAGCTACGACTGGAAACAGGACATTCAGATACTTGTAGCATTGAATGTGCCGGTCGGCCCGGATGGCAGTGAATTTGGCGGTATTGAGGCCATAGAGCCAGGCTTGTTTGTTTCAAGCGGTCCGTCCCTGTTTGCTCAGTTGGCCTGGTATTTCTAAAAGAGTGAAAGTTTGACTGGCGGTGTGGCAGTGCAAGCGGAAATCATATTGGGGAAAAATATTGGTAGAAAAATCGGCGATTATGACCTATCGTTTGAATACTGTATTTACTTCACTTTAATTGCACTTTAACGTGACCCGGTCATGCGGGTTATTTTTTTCAGAATAAACGGAAAACGAACAAGCCATGATTAAAATTAAAAACCCAACTGGTAAATTGAAAGGCACTTCATTGTCAGCTCAACTATTCAGACTAAGCGTTGCCATACTGATGGCTGGCAGCCTGATTGCCTGTGCAGCAGCCCCGACAAAATCTGCTGGTGAAGAGACTGTTGAGCGGGTGGAATTCAAAACCGGTATGGCTGAGGCTGCTGACATGTACAACAGTCGAAACTATCCGGGTGCGATCAGGGAATTTGACAATGTCATCAGGGATGACGCTTCAAGTGCAAACTCCAGGCGTCTGGCGCATCTTGGTAAATCCCTGGTGTATCTGGGCCCGGATGTGAACTGGCACAGCGTCGATAATGCAAAGTTATCGCTGATGTCAGCCGGTCAGGTTGCGCCTGAGAGCACGGAGGAATTCTCGGTGGAAACTGACCTGTTGATGGATGCTGTTTCCGTAGTGATTGGTACCGAGTCCAAGTATGCAGTCATGGCAGCAAAGTCCAGTGGTTCTGGCAGCGAAGTTAATGAACTGAAGCGGGAACTGGACATGGTCAAAGCCGAACGTGACGAACTGGTGGTGGAACAGAAAGTGCTGAATGAAGCAATTGAGAAACTCAAAGCGCTTACCCTGGGAAACTGATTGTTCCAAAAAATGACCGCCTGTCATTGGCAGGCGGTTTTTATTCGGCGAGTGAAAGTTTTAACAACCGTGCGTTAGCTGCCTAGACCTGTTCAGAAGCTTCTTTCGGTCCCTGGTGTATCCTGATGAAACTGAGTAACTGGTCTGCATCCATCGATTCAAGCTCAATCGAATTGAGAAGAACAAGTGGTGTATCACCGTATACTTCAGAGCGTCTAACGCTGTCCATAAACTTGGCAACCTCATCCATCTGCGAATGTGTGCCCACCAGGATTGTTCCAAAGCCACGTTCTGACATCCATTGCACGGCTTCATCGAGATCCGCTGTCTGGCGGGTTTCAAAAGGCTCTTCACCTTGCGCCTGGGCAAGAAGATCTGCCAGTGAGGTGCCTTCTTCAATAATCAGCACGCCTTCGCCAAGTTTGAGTTCCGGGAGTAACTTTCGGACCGCGTTAGGCAGGTCTGATTTATCCACCGGCTTGGTCAGGTAGTCATCTGCTCCCAGTGATAAACCCAGCTCCCGTTCACTCAGCATGGATTGCAAGATAATCGGAATATCTGCTGTTTCAGGGATTGCCCGCAATTGTTCCAATACCTGCCAGCCATCCATACCCGGCATCAGGATATCGAGCACAATAATGTCTGGATGCTGTTCACGGGCCAATTCAATACCGGCGGCGCCATCATCGGCGGTTATCACTGAGTAACCGCGTTTGGATAGAATGCGTTTGGATATTTCGCGTGATGATTCGTCATCATCCACTACCAGCACGGTTGCAAGTCCTTCTATCTGAATCTCGTCGCTGTCAGCAAGCTGCTCGTCTGCGGTTTTTTCCACTTCGACGTCCTCGGCGATGGCAGGTACGACAAAGGTGAAGCAAGTGCCTTCGCCGGGTGTGCTTTCAACTTCGATCCGGCCTTGCATGAGTTCGGAAAACTTTTTACAAATTGCCAGGCCGAGACCGGTGCCGCCAAATTCACGCGTGGTCGAGTCATCCGCCTGGGTGAATTCATCAAATACTTTTTCCAACTGTTCTTCGGTCATACCGATACCGGTGTCCAAAATGGCGATACTGAGCATATCCACTTCATTCTCCATGAAGCGACTGGCCTTGATGGTGATTTTGCCCTTGCGGGTGAATTTGGCAGCGTTGCTGAGTAAATTCATCAGTATCTGTCTGAATTTGGTAACGTCGGTCCGGATCTGTTTGTCTTCGAGTTCAAGTACGGTATCCAGCGAATTTTCATATTTGAGCACCATTGGCTGAACGGTGGTTGCCACATCACTGATCAGTTGTTCGAGATCTGCCGCTTCGTTATAAACACCCATTTTCCCGGATTCAACTTTGGATAGGTCAAGGACCTCGTTGATAAGCCCGAGCAGATGTTTGCCCGCAGAATTTATTTTGCTTAAATCTGCTGAAACTTCTTCCGGGTCCAGGTCAGCACCGTCTTCGATGTCCTCCAGCAGCATTTCGCTGTAGCCGATGATGGCATTCATCGGTGTCCTCAATTCATGGCTCATATTGGCCAGGAAGCCGCTTTTCGCCTGGTTGGCCTTGTTTGCCCTTTGTCTTTCCTCGTTGGCCTGTTCCATGCTCGCATCCAGCTTCTCAGCCATGGCATTGAAGGATTCGGCCAGTTGTGCAAGATCGCCCTTGCCAGTGACCCAAATGCGGTGTGCGAGGTTGCCCTTACTCCATTCCTGTGTGCCCATGCGTAATTGTGAAAGTGATCTTTGCGTGTACCGAATCAAAAAGAAAATCAAAGTCAGGGCAATCACGGCCGATATCAGAAACACCATCAATGAGACGCGATTGATCATTGCCTCGGTTGCATCTATTTCGCGATTCAACTCGGTTGCCAGGGATCTCAGCACGCCACCATCAAGGTCCAGCTGGGTTTCGGCTTTGTCAAATTCATAGCTGAATGCAACCAGCGAATATATTTGCACTGATTGTCCTGCCTCCTCGGCGTTGTCTATCAGTCCTCGCCACTGATTAATGATTTCATCGGCCAAATCGACTCCGTGAATACGCCCCATCAGGTCGTTGCCGGCAGTCTCCCGTATTTCGAGCAACGCACTGCCTATACCCTCAACGGTTTTTAAAAGGTTTTCCTGCTCGCTTTCATCGAGCTGCTTCTTGTCCTGGGCCGATGCAACTGCGTCGAGTACTTTAAGGCGGGTGTGCAATTCATTGAGCTGCTGTGATACGTCGTTCACCAGGTATTGTGAACGAATCACCGATTGCAACTCATTAACAATCTCGCGGCTGACCTTGGTTGACCACAGAAACACGACAACTGTGAAGAAGTAGAAAACCAGGATGACCGATGAAGTTAAAGCGATCCGCTTGCTCAGGTTCATAATGTATGCTCTTTTTGGGTTTTGCTCTTTTTAGCTTATTTTTTGAGAAGGTCTTCTATTTTTCCCAGCAGGCGTTTTAAATCGATGGGTTTGGTATCGTAGTCGTCACAACCGGCCTTCATGGCTTTTTGCCGGTCTCCATCCATGGCGTGGGCGGTCAGTGCGATAATCTTCAGTTTGGATGTCGCCGGGCTGCGTCTGAGTTCCTTGGTTGCGGCCCAGCCATCTTTAATCGGCAGGCTCATGTCCATCAGGACGATATCCGGCATGGAGGCAGTGGCCATTTCCACCCCCTCTTGTCCATCGACAGCAACTTCGATTTCATAGCCCTTGCGCTTGAGTCGCCGACTGAGCATGTCACGGTTCATTTCATTGTCTTCAACGATAAGTATTCTGGTCACGATTTTGCCTCTTGTGTATTCGATTGCTGTGCCAATAGCGAACGGATATAGGCCCGCGCGCCAATGGGTGCTGATGTCAGCGTGATGATGTACTGGTTTTGTCCATTATGCTGGTCCAGAATTTCTGTAACTTTGCTGAAAATCTGATCATTTCCCGCGTCCGGGTAGCCATTCAGGTTCATACGTAAGTTGGTTAACAATTCCAATTCTACAGCGGTTGATAAACTTGCGATGCCCTCTGCAGCCGCTGTCAGGACACCCGCAACCAGCTTGTCCGCGACCGCTTTGCCTGACAGCAGTTGAAAGCTTACCGGCAATTCTTGCTGCAGCGATTGCAGGATTTGTTCGTCACTTTCGAGTTTAAGATTGTAGGGTGCGCCGATACCGGTGATTTCATGAATCTCGACCGGCTCTTTAATACCCTTTGCTTCTACCTTGAGTGACTGGGCGATTGTCACCTCAGTGTCAAGTGAGGCAATGGTGTATTCAGATGCCATTACCTGTCCGCCCACGGTAAAGGATTCAATGCGTGCCGTCAGGTTGACATGGTGACCGACCACACCATATTTGGAACGGGTTTCAGAGCCGATATTGCCGACCACCACTTCGCCGGTGTTCACCGCGATGCCCATTTCGATAGAGGGCAGGCCCCATTGCTCATTGTTTTGGTTGACCTCGGTCATGGCCTGCTGCATTTCGATGGCACAGGCAACTGCCTGCTGGGCGTGCTGTTCGGTGCGTACCGGTGCGCCGAATATTGCGAGGATCGCATCACCCAGGAATTCATCAATCACACCGTCGTGTTTCTGGATCAAAGGGGTCATTACGCCAAAATAATTGTTCAACATCTTGACGCAGTCCTGCGGATCCAATTCCTGGCTCAAAATACTGAATCCACGGATGTCGGTCATCATGATGGTAACCGTGCGCTTGCCGCCGCCCATTTCCATGCCATCGTCTGATTCCAGAATCTGCTGGACTACTTCGTCGGATAGATACCGGCCAAACACCTTGCGAATAAAGGTATAGCTCTTCTCGAGTTCCTGTTGGTAGGCCTGCTCTTTATCGTGCCAGGATTTACGTTCAAGGCAGGCGGTTACACGTGCACCCAGCAGGCTTGGATTGACGGGTTTGATCAGCAGGTCAAAGGCACCGGCTTCGATACACTTTACCGCAGCATTTTTATCGCTCAGCCCGGTAATAATGATGACAGGAACCGCTCGCAGGTCTTCGTCCATGTTCATCTCACGCAGGACATCAAAACCATTCATATCCGGCATGAACAGGTCCAGAAGAATCAGATCAGGTTTAGTTTCCCGGATCATCTCCAGGGCCTGTATTCCGGAAGGTGCGGTCGTGATCTGATGTCCCTGACGACGTAATTGATGAGCCAGCAGATTGCGATTGCTGTCGTTGTCGTCAACCACCAGGATATTACCGCTGATGGTTGCGCTGGCTTCCTTGTCGGATCGATCAAAACTGTCGAATACAGAGCTGATATCGACATCCAGGTCGGCTTCGGTGTCTTCACCAAACTCCCGTTCTGACTGGAACAGCGTGTCCAGCATTTGCAGCAGGGTTTGGGAGTCCGCCAACTGGTACTCAAGGAATGTTCTGGCATCCTCATCCAGTTGCTCAAGGTCTTCGAGTTCCTCGAGGATGATCTCGGAATAACCGGAGATTGCGCCAACCGAGTTTCTCAGATCATGTTTGAAACCGGCACGTTGACTGTCCCGTTCCGACTCTTCACGCTTTTGCGTTTCAGCGGCCAGCATCTCATCAATCAGGCTACGGGTCTGGTTGGCAGCAGCTTCTATTTTTTGCAGATCGGCAAGACAACCCGGATCTTTTATCTGATCTTTGAGCAGTTCGGCGTGTCCTTCAATGGAGAGAACGGGGGCAAGCAAATCCTGACGCAGCAAGTCAAGCCGGGCACTGGCTTGCCGCGATTGTTGCTGATCCTGGCTCAAACCCAGCCCTGATAGATGACGTAGACGTAAGCGACTTTACAAAGGATATGCAATGCCTGATCAACGTGCAGATTGATCCAGTGTTCACATTTAATAAAATCGATAATCGTATGTAAAACGGTTTCAATAATACCCAATAGCGCACTGCCACTGATCAGGAATACCAGTCCACCATGCACCAGTGCGTGCGACAGTAGCCAGTAATACCAGCCCGGAAAGCCCTTGCTCGCGGTTGCATAGATTGCGGCATGACGGCTTTTTGAGGTCGCCATGATATCCCGCTGAAAGACATAGTCGCCCAACGCGTGTCCTACAAGAAACTGGAAAAATAATGACATCCCGTACCCTTCCTAACCCGGCTCAACTGCCGGTGAACCCGTAGTCGGCCTGTCTTCATTGCTGTCAGACAGTTTGCGTGCCATATGTGAAGACAATACATTATCTACTGCACGTTTGATATTGATGTGTTTGGCGCACAAAGCGCGCAATTCATCCTGATTCCAGCGCAGACACATACATGATTCAGTGCCGGTGACGGTCGCCGAGGCCGGACACTGGAGACGGTAGCTGACCTCACCAATCACATTGCCCTGTGGTACGGGAACCTTCGTGCCATCCGGCAACTCTGCCTCAGCATCACCGCTGACCAGGTAATAAATATCGGTGAGTGGTTGGCCTGCCACAGTGTAGACAAAGTCACTAGCCTCCAGGTGCCATTCCGAAATTTTCAACAGGCGGTTGAATTCTACACGGGTAAGGTCGGAAAACTCATGTTCATATAAGAACTGTTCACGCTGATCAAACTTGATTCTGGAATTGCTCCATGCCAGGTAAACCATCATGAAGCCGTTGATCACCACCAGCGCCAATTCGGAGCCGACGTCCAGCCATAATGGCTCGGCCGGATAAAAGTAGTAGTAGACTGCATATGCTGTAGACGACAGCACGATCAAAAACCTGAGTTTTTGCATGCTGGTCATTAAAAACGCCAACATCGATGCTGCAAACGCAATGCCATAGAGGCCGTAATAGACAGCCGTTAGAGAATTTTCATCCATTTAAAAGACCCGGTAAAAACGATTTTATAATTTATGCGGATAAAGCTACCATAATGAACCTCTTTTTGTAATGCAGATGACCATTTTGGTGAGCTTTGTATCGATTCTGAAATCCGGGCAGTTTACCGCGTGAGAAACGTTCCTGTACAAGTCTGGCGATTGATGCTGGCCTATGCATTGATGATGGCTGGAACTTCATTGATGGTCCTGATCGCTGGGATTATCGGAACGAAATTTGCGCCATCACCTGCGCTGGCGACCCTGCCGGTTGCCTTGACTATCGTCGGCCTTGCATTATCTACATTGCCGACCGGCACGCTGCAAAACCGTTACGGACGCAAAAACGTGTTTATCGCTTATGGATTTGTGGCCGTGGCCTCGGCCCTGTTGGCAACATCCAGTCTGGTGTTTGAGAGTTTTAGCGGGTTTTGTCTGGCAGCGATCATGATGGGCTGGTCGGCGGCAGCAGGGCACCAGTATCGGTTTGCGGCGATGGAAAGTGTGCCGGCCGAGTTAGCGCCGAAAGCCACTTCAGTGTTGTTGTTTGGTGGCATATTAGCTGCCGTGGTTGGTCCGGAAATGGCTGTGCGCGGTCAGCATTTACTCGCCACAGAGTTTGCCGGTTCCTATTTACTTCTCGCCGGTGTTTATTGCCTTGGTATCGTTGTTATCAGTTTTTATCAGGAAACTGATTTGGGGCATAGCCATCACACATTACAGGGCCGGCCATTACTGGAAATTATCCGCTCACCGGTCGTCATCCTGGCGATTTCTGCGTCAGCTGTAGGTTATGGTGTAATGAGTTTCGTGATGACCGCTGGTCCCGTCAGTATGCATGAGCACGCCGGGCATAGTATGCAGGCTACCAAACTGGTGCTGCAGTCGCATATCGTGGCCATGTACTTGCCCTCGCTGGCTTTTCCATGGTTGTTCAGTAAACTGGGTTACCGGGGCATGATGTGGGGTGGTGTACTGGCCTTGTTGCTGTGCTTGCTGGCGGGTGCAATTGATACCCAGGTGCTGCATTACTGGTTGACCATGGTGATCCTGGGTATTGGCTGGAATTTTTTGTTTTTAAGTGGAACCAACCTGTTGCGCCACGGTTATCGTGAGGAAGAACGCTTCAAGGTACAGTCGTTTAATGATTTTCTGGTATTTTCCATCCAGGGCATTGCCAGTTTGAGTTCAGGCTGGTTTCTGTTTAAGTGGGGTTGGGAAGGGGTAATTACAGCTGCTTTGCCATTGGTGTTGGCTTTTGCAGTATTGGCGTGGATGAGCAGCGGCTTGCGGG
>PVMS01109728.1_pt1 | contig 12992 bp, 13 predicted proteins | sample 1853461 | NCBI WGS metagenome assembly PVMS01 (sample SAMN08582032, study PRJNA380276) | Marine sediment metagenome, whole genome shotgun sequencing project. | isolation source: ocean sediment barecode stripped | collected 2017 | reverse complement strand
GCACCCGTCCGCCACTCGTCAGCCAGAGCAAGCTCTGCTGTTACCGTTCGACTTGCATGTGTTAAGCATACCGCCAGCGTTCAATCTGAGCCAGGATCAAACTCTTCAGTTTAAAACTATTTACGGATAGCTCCGTGTAACCTTTTTGAAGAGAGCAACCTCGACTTATTTAACGTAAGTTAAAGTTTTGGTCACTCAAATCGTCATGATACGAAATCATCATTGACATGAGTGCCCACACAAATTACCTAATCAATTTTTAAAGATCGTTTCACCGGGGAACACCCGGTGCTTTTGGCTCCTGAGAGAGCCATCTCGATGCTTTTTTCGATCGCTCGCAATAGCGGTCGTTTAGGCAAACGAGGCGCGCATTATAAGCCCTTTTAACACCCCGTCAACGACTAATTCAGCTTTTATTAAAATAAAATCTGACTCGATTTTTGGATTTAAAAATACGGGCTTTTTGCAATCTCGTTAAAGCCCTGTTTCCGGGGCCCGGCTTCGCTACACCGCCCTTTTGACGAGGCGCGCATTATAGGCAGTTGCCTGACCTCGTCAAGACAATTTTTGTTCCTATTTTGTTTCGCCTAGGTCAAGCTGATCCGTGTAAATTTTCGCTTACCGACCTGGGCCACCACCACCTGGCCTTTATCAATCATTAACCCCCCATCTTCAACCTTTTCGCCGTCCAGTTTTACCGCACCCTGTTTGATCATACGGAAGCTCTCGGAGGTACTACTGGTCAGCCCGGCCTGCTTTAACATGGCCGCCACACCGATTACCGCGCCCTCCATGGTAATTGTTGTTTCGGGCATATCATCGGGTATTACACCTTTGGCAAACCGGTCGATGAAATCCTGCCGCGCCATCTGTGCGCTTTTAGAATCGTGAAAGCGAGTAATCAGTTCCTCGGCGAGCAAAAACTTTACATCGCGGGGATTTTTTCCCTGCTCCACCTCTTTTTGCATCGCTGCGATTTCTGACATCGGTCGGAAACTCAGTAGTTCAAAATATCGCCACATTAAATCATCGCTAATCGACATGATCTTGCCGAACATCTCATTGGGAACGTCTTCTATGGCTATGTAGTTATCGAGTGACTTGGACATTTTTTGTACACCGTCAAGTCCCTCCAGTATCGGCATGGTCAAGGTTATCTGGGGCTCCATACCCTCTGCCTTCATCAACTCACGCCCGACCAGCAGGTTAAATTTTTGATCGGTACCACCCAGTTCAACGTCGACTTTCATCTCTACCGAGTCCCAACCCTGTACCAGCGGGTAGAGCAATTCGTGAATCGAAATCGGCTGATTATTTTTATAGCGTTTGGAGAAATCGTCACGTTCGAGCATGCGTGCGACGGTATGCCGCGATGCCAGTCGAATCATATCTGCAGATGATTTTGGCCCATGCCAGACCGAGTTGAAACAGATCTCGGTGGTATCTGGATCCAGGATTTTGAATACCTGCTGCCGGTATGTTTCCGCGTTCTGCCGGATTTGCTCAGTGGTAAGTGCCGGTCGCGTCGCCGACTTGCCACTGGGATCGCCGATCATGCCGGTGAAATCACCAATCAGGAACATGATATGGTGGCCCAGTTCCTGAAACTGGCGCATTTTATTGATTAGTACCGTATGGCCAAGGTGTAGATCGGGCGCGGTCGGATCGAACCCGGCTTTGATATTCAGAGGCTGCTTTTTCTTTAATTTCTGCTTCAGTTCCGACTCAACCAGTATTTCATCGGTACCTCTTTTGATTTGCTGCATTGCATCTTCTACAGAAATCATGCTATACCTCATTTTGTACTATAATTGTTAACACAATAATTAATTTAACCAACAGCTTACGCCAATTTTCTCATGAGTTTTCAAGATATTGACTTTAAATCAGGTCGTCCCGAGGTTGTGGAACTTCGGAATACTGCGCCCAGGTCATCGAGATTTCAGTTTAAAATTTTGCTAAAGCTAACGATTGCCTCGACTGCAGTCATATTACTTGGTTTTAGCGCCTCGGGTTGGCATCCAGTAGCCAAGGGTGCGGATTCTACCCTCAAGTCAGCTCGATTACACTATACGCTGGATTTACCTGGGAAAGTGGTAAGGACCAAACCTGATTACCAATTTTCGCTGGCGTTACCCGACGATGCCGAATGGGACATTATCACAATCAAATCGGGCGATACCCTGGCCTCAATTTTCGATTCCGCCGGGATTCCCGCTGCAACGACTCATGCTATCGCTTCACTAAACCACCAAACAAAATCATTACGCAATATCGTTCCCGGCCAGGAAATTCATATATTGCTCGACGATACGAATCGTCTTCGCCGGATGAAATATGTTCCGAATATCACCAAAATTTTGTCGATCCAGCGTAACGAAGACCAGACATTTAGCAGCAAGATCACCAATTATCGACTGCAGGCATTTCCGGTATTTCGCGAGGGTGTGATTGAAAGCTCGCTGTTTGAGGCTGCCGCGGAAGGCAATATCCCCGAGAGCGTGATCATGGATCTAGCTTATATTTTTGGCTGGGATATCGATTTTTCGCTTGATATCAGGCGCGGCGATCGCTTTAGTGTAGTCTACAACGAACTCTATAAAGACAACGTAAAAATCAGAGACGGTCGCATATTAGCTGCCGAATTTGTCAATAACGGCACGCATTACAAGGCCGTGTATTACACCGACCCGCAGGGTAAAGGGGACTATTTCAACGAAGTAGGTAAAAGTATGCGTAAAGCCTTTTTACGCAGCCCTGTAGATTTTACCCGCATAAGTTCTCGCTTTAACAAAAAACGCTGGCACCCGGTGCTATCGAAGTGGCGTTCACACAGGGGAGTTGACTACGCGGCAGCGCGTGGCTCTCCAATAAAGGCCGCTGGTGATGGCAGGATAAAATTTGTCGGCACCAAGGGTGGTTTCGGTCGCGCAATTTTTATCCAGCATGGTGGTCGCTACACCACGGTTTACGGTCATTTAAAAAGTTATGCGCGCGGAGTGCGCCAGGGCAAACAGGTCGAGCAGGGGCAGATCATAGGCTATGTCGGTAGTTCAGGATTGGCGACCGGGCCCCATCTGCATTATGAATTTCGCGTCAATGGCGCGCATCGCAACCCACTGACAGTTCGCCTGCCGGAAGCAAAACCGGTTCATCCTTCATTTCAGAAACATTTCAAAGAGAATACACAGGTATATTTATCCATGCTGCAATTGATGGACAATACCCTGGCCGATAATTCACTCTAATGCAGGACAATGCGTCCAGTGAAATTTATATTGGGCTAATGTCGGGAACCAGTCTCGACGGAGTCGATATCGCGATTGTTGATTTCGCTCAGAATCCCCCCACCATATTACATTGCAACAGCCACCCATACGATCAGTCACTCAGACAACGAATTCGCGACATTACAGTGAGCGGAACTGCCAACCTCGACAACCTCTGCCAACTCGATGTTGAGCTCGGTAATACCTACGCGCAAATTGTCAATCGAGCAATCGAGGCGATAAAACTAGATAGCGCACAAATTCGTGCTGTCGGCAATCATGGACAAACGATTCGACACAGCCCCGACAGCGACCTGCCGTATACCTTGCAAATTGGAGACCCGAATATAATCGCCGCAAAAACCGGTATCACTACGATCGCTGATTTCAGGCGCAAGGATATGGCGCTAGGAGGACAGGGGGCACCGCTTGCACCGGCATTTCATCGCTTCATGTTTAGTTCGACTAGTAGTGATCGGGCCATCATTAATATTGGTGGTATTTCCAACATTACCTATTTACCCGCTAACACCGCATCGCCGGTTATTGGTTTTGATACCGGTCCCGGTAATACCCTGTCCGACTTCTGGATTAACCAGAACAAGCGGCAGGCCTGGGACGAACAGGGAAGATGGGCGCAAAGCGGCAATATAATCGATGCGCTGCTGGATAATTTGCTGAGCAATGAAGCTTATTTTCAGCGGGCACTGCCAAAAACGACCGGCACTGAATATTTTAATTCGGATTGGCTGTTACCCCAGTTAAGCCCGGATCTGGCAGTCGAAGATGTGCAGGCAACCCTGGTTGAACTGACAGCAAAAACTATTGCCAGGGGAATCGGGCAGTTAGCATCGACACCGATCGAATGCTTTGTCTGTGGTGGTGGTGTTCACAACCATTACCTGATCAGTCGATTGCAACTGGCGCTGCCTGATTACCAGATTCTGAACACGAATCAGCTGGGCCTTGATCCTGATTATGTTGAAGCGGTCGCATTCGCCTGGCTAGCACGACAAAGCATGAATCGACAGGCTGGAAACCTGCCGTCTGTCACCCGGGCGCGGTCATCGGCTTTGCTGGGTGGAATTTATTTTCAGTAATAGCAAACTGGCGATTATATTCTATAACTTGGAATAGTGAATTATTTAACATCTTTAGGGAACTGAGCTCTCTCATCCGTGTCTTTTAAGTGCTATCAGTGTTAAACTCATAATCTGTAATTTCATGAGATGTTAAATGAAGATTACATGGAAATTTATAGCCCTCGTGGGCGTTCTGGCTTTAAGTGCCACTACATCACAAGCAGACTTCGTCGGCCTTAATATCGGTGCAAGGTACTGGGAGCCCGACACCTCCGGATCGTTTTTCGGTGATGCACGGGGCGACACTCCTATAGATTTAGTAGGCGACCCAGGCGTCGATAACCCCATACCATCATATCTGGTATTGACTCTCGAACACCCGATTTCCCTGTTACCCAATATCAGGTACCAGAGCCTTGAGCTAGATTCTTCGGGTTTCACCTCTAGTGCTAATTTCACTAATGATAATAATCATTACACGGGCCCGGTCACCTCGACATTCGATTTATCTCATAATGACCTCTTGTTGTACTACGAAATACTGGATAACTGGGTAAGCCTGGATTTTGGGCTGGATATTAAGGTTTTTGACGGTGAGGTGATACTGACTGATACCTCCAGCCGTTTTGCTGAAACTGTAGTGGTAGATGAAACTATTCCTCTGCTCTACCTGTCGGCTCGTTTCAATTTACCATTTAACGGATTTTACATCGGCGCCGACCTCAACGGTGCCAGTACTGGTGACAACTCGTTAGAAGATACTTCCATCATGCTGGGATACGAATCCGGCAATGGGTTGGGATTCGAAGGTGGTATTAAGAAGTTCTCGCTTGAGCTGAACGATGTTACTGATGTCAATACTAACCTGGAATACGATGGCATTTATCTAAACGGCTACTACCACTTCTAGATTCTTAATGAACCCCGATCAGCCTCAACAGAACTAGAATCTGGAACATAAAAAAAGCTGGTATTAACCAGCTTTCTTATCGCACTATATTATTTACCGGGGTGCTGCAAATTATACTGAAAATGAAGCTCCACACCCACAGGTTGAAGTTGCGTTTGGATTTTTAACTACAAACATTGCACCTTCGAGTTCTTCAGTAAAATCAACTTCCGAGCCTGCCAGATATTGATAACTCATTGGGTCGATCACCAGGCTAACACCCATTTTTTTGATCGTTTTATCACCCTCTTTAGATTCTTCGTCGAGAGAAAACGAGTATTGAAAACCCGAGCAACCGCCACCATAAACTGAAACTCTTAGCTTCAGCTTCTGGTTACCTTCTTCTTCGATCAGTTTTTTTACCTTGCGCGCGGCATTATCCGAAAAATCCAGTATTGTACTGGTTACCGGACTAGCTATTTTGCCGAAATTTGCGTCGATTGTGATATTCATGGTGCCACTCACATATGCCTCAGACCACCTTAGCTTTCCTGACTAAATTAGTCAACTATTTGTAGATTAGCCGTCTTTTATTGCTCTCCAATGACAGGCTCGCTGGGCTCACTCCATGATGTGGACTTGTCTTCCAGCACCTTTTGCGGTTTGCCGTCATTGGGCTGGTGGACCAGTGCGCCATTGACTTCGGCACCTATCGCCATTTCGATTAAATTATAATAAACACTACCCTTGATACGAGATTTAGGCGCCAACTCTACGCGGGTCGAGCCGTGCACATCACCAACAATTTTCCCGTTTATGACTATATTAGGAACCCTTACGTCGCCTTCAATGTGGCCGAATTCGCTCAATATTAAAATCGATGAACTACCTTCTTCGGCAGCAACGTTCCCATTAATTCTGCCGTCTACATGCAAGCCACCGGCAAAGATCAAGTCACCGTTAATTTCGGTTCCCTGGCCGATCAGCGTATCGATTCTTGCTGAACTAAAATTACTTTTTTTACCGAACATGTTATGAATCCTCAAGCATCACTCGTGCCCATGAAATAGTCTCAGTGAAGGATTTTACCTTTTTTGTGGTGGCATTGATGTCAATTTCGACTTCATACGGGGTAAACATTTCTGGAAATGCGATATCTCCTTCAAATACCTGAAAGTACTTAAAATTAAATTTAGTTGCTTTTCCCGGATTTTCAAGCCTTATATCTGATAATTTATACTCTTTTTCCCCGCCAGCGTCCTCACCGCGAATAATGATTTTGACACTCCCTCTCAATTTTCGACTTATTTTACCCTGCCTGGTCAAAACCAGCTTGTAACTGAGAGGTTTTTGATTATTTTTACTCTTAACCTGGAATGACTGCAAATTGACTCCAAGCGCTGCGTTAGCGGGAGATACGATCCCCTGGTAAAAAATCAGTTCTTCTTTTTGTGCGAGTATTTGTCGTTGGAGATTCACCAGTGTCCGGCTGGCCCTCTGGTAAGCATCATTTTCAATCTTGCTGGAACCTTCGAGCTGGGCATTGTTTTTTACCAGTGTATGGTTACGTGACTCCAGTTCATCGATCTTACTCAGCAGGGTCGCCCTTTCCAGGTCGAGCTGCATTAACTGGTATGACTGGTAAGCCTGACCCAGTACGAAAAACCCCCAGAAAAGCAGTATTACCATGATAATACCTACCCACATTCTCCAGGGTTTATGCTGCTTAACTTTAAACCCTTTATGCGCCTCGCTCATGGCATCATCCCCGGTGCACTTAAGCCCGTAGTTTCGTCGAGGTCGAACATCAGATTCATATTTTGAATCGCCTGCCCGGCCGCGCCCTTAACCAGATTATCGATCACTGCCAATATGACATATTTTTTATTCGCATCCAGATAATGCACCGCAATCCGGCATTGATTGGCGCCTCTCACAGAGCGAGTTTCGGGATGCGATCCTTCCGGCATTACATCGACAAACGGTTCATCCCGGTAAAATGTCTCGAATACCTGCTGGATTTCCGTGTCAGTATCTATCGCATCAGCGTACACGGTGGCGTGCATTCCGCGGATCATCGGCATCAGGTGCGGAGTAAATACGAGTTCGGCATTCTTGTTTATAGACTGCAGGATCTGTTTGATTTCGGGTAAATGCCGGTGCCCGGGCACAGCATAAGCCTTCACCGATTCGCTCGATTCACAATAGGTATTAGCGATGTTAGCATTCCTGCCAGCACCGCTGACTCCAGACTTACAATCGGCAATGATGCTAGAGGGGTCGATTAATTCATACCTTAACAACGGCAGCAAGGCCAGAATCACCGAGGTCGGGTAACATCCCGGATTGGCAACCAGGCTGGCTGTTTTGATCGCATCACGATTCAATTCAGGTAGTCCGTATACCGCCTGTTGTACCAGTGACGGGCAGGCATGCGACTCACCATACCACGCCTCCCAGGTAGGGATGTCCTGAATTCTGAAATCAGCTGCTAGATCGATTACTTTAATACCCCTGGCAAGTAATGATTCGGCCTGATCCATTGCCACCCTGTTCGGCGTCGCAAAGAATACCAGGTCACAATTTTGATAAGAATTCACATCGGGTTTGGTAAATCGTATGTCGAAATTGCCACGCAAGCTTGGGAATACCTCGGCCACGGGAGTACCGGCATATGAGCGAGAAGTAATCACTTCCACCGCGGCCCCAGGGTGGTCTGCAAGCAAACGCAGCAGCTCAACCCCGGTATAGCCCGTGCCCCCAACAATACCAATCTTTACCATGTTAAAGTGATGTCTTTGTGGTTAAAATGAACGGCGCATTATACATAGATCGCCTCGCCAGAAAACGAATTGCAGGCATTTAGCTTATTCTTACCAACAATGTCACAATATATAGTAAATTTAACGCCTTACCGCAAGTACCTTAGTGACAGCATTAAATGATCTGGATCAAGGCCCTGCATCTCATTTTTATGATCGCCTGGTTCGCTGGATTATTTTATCTCCCCAGGCTATTTGTAAATCATGCGCTCGCAGAGGAAGAGGTGCTAAGACAGCGACTAAATTTAATGGAAACAAAGCTGTACCGTTTTATTACACCCTGGATGGTATTAACCCTGATTTTTGGCGGCTGGTTAATGGTCGATTACGCCTGGCAGGCATATGCCGATGTACTCTGGCTGAAAATAAAATTAGTGCTCGTCATTACTCTGGTCGGCTACCATTTTTATTGCGGAAAGATAATTAAGGACCTGGCCTCTAACAGCAACCATCGGGGTCATATCTGGTTTCGATGGTTCAATGAATTCCCGGTGATAATCCTGTTTGCCGTGGTTATCCTGGCAGTTGTTAAACCTTTTTAAAAACAGGGCCTCGGAGTTATTCTGAAGCCCCTATTTACCAGCGCGAATCAATCCCCCGAGGCCCTTCGCATTCAGACAATCGGTATAATACTCACGAATATCATCTGCGTCTGCCATCGTAATTACCTCGTTAAACGATGTGGCCATTTCCGCCATACTGACCGACATTATAACTTTTTTGGCTCGTAACAGGCTACCAACACTCATCGATAAACTGTCTATACCCATTCCCAGAATAGCCATCAATCCCAACGGATCGCCGGCCATCTCACCGCAAACACTGACTGGTGTACCCGAACGATGCGCACCTTCCACTATCTGTCGCATGGCTTTCAAAACTGCGGGATGTAACGATGAAAATAACCCTGCGACATTCTCGTTATTGCGATCTACAGCAAGCAAATACTGGGTCAGATCGTTAGTGCCAATAGATATGAAATCCACCAGATTACAAATGTCATCAATCTGGTAAACCGCGGAAGGCACTTCAATCATGGCTCCAACAGTCGGGAATTCGAGGCGCTGCCCTATTTCATCTTCAATTTCATCCTTGACCTGGTGAATAAGAATCAGCGAATCATCGAGCTCACTCTGACCGCTAATCATCGGCAAGAGTATTTGCAAGTTATCGATTCCAATATTGGCACGTACCATCGCTCTGACCTGGGTAATAAAAATTTCGGGGTGATCGAGCGTGATGCGAATCCCTCGCCAACCGAGAAATGGATTTGCTTCCTTAATCGGGAAGTAGTTCAGTGGTTTGTCACCACCGACATCCAGTGTTCGCAATACCACCGGCTTACCTTTAAATGTCTCCAGTACATTCTTGTAAATATGGAACTGTTCTTCTTCACTCGGGAAACGATCCCGAATCTGGAATGGAATTTCCGTCCGATACAGGCCTACCCCTTCAGCACCACTGCGCAGAGACGGCGTGTGATCGGCCATCAGACCCGAGTTCACGTAAAGGGAAATATGATGATTATCGAGCGTGGCCGCTTTCTCATTCTTGAGACCGAGTAGTTCCTGCTCGATTACTGCCTCTTCCTCTAGATAGGTATTGTACTCCGACAACAGGCTATCATTCGGATCGATGTAAGCACTGCCGCTGTAACCATCGACGATCACCTTCAATCCATTCATCTGCTTGACTGGCAGATTTGGCACGCCCATTACCGCAGGTATACCCAACGCATGCGCCAGGATTGCCACATGAGAAGAGCCACTACCATGCGCCGAAACAATGGCACAGAGCCGATCAGATGGCACGTCGGCCAGGTCTGTAGCAGATATTTCATCACCGATCAGAATCGTATTATCTGGAAAACTGATTTCAGAACCCTGTTCGATAATCAACTTCCCCAATACCCTGCGCCCCAGATCACGTATATCGTTGGCTCTTTCAGCCAGATAATCGTCATCCATCTGTTCGAATACCTGGGCATGGGCTTCCACGGTATCGCGCCAGCTTGCCGGTGCCCAGTTACCCTGTTCGATACACTGGATAGTATCGTCAATCAACGAACCGCTACCAAGCATCTGCGCGTAGGCAATAAACAATGCGCATTCCTCTTCTGGCAAGGAATCGCGCATACGTTCGGCCAATTGGGTTAGTTCTTCCTGAACCTTAAAAATCGCGGTTTTGAAACCATCTATCTCAGGTCCAAGCTGTTCGATCTTTTTATTCGGTACGGAATCGAGATCAGATCCGCGATTGAGTACGATCGCCTCGCCAATCGCCATGCCGGGTGCGCCCGCCACACCACGAATAATATGTATCGCTGGCTCGACCTTGTGATCACCAATGAGTTTTAAACGGCCCTGACTTTCGGCGCGTTCGAGCGAGTTGGCAAGTTGAGATGCCAGTGTTGCGAGGAAAGCTTCGTCGTCCTCGTTAAATGCCTTCACCGCTCTCTGTATGGCGATTACGCCGAGTACCTTGCGGTGCGTAATTATCGGCACCCCGAGATAGACCGGAAATTCGGCTTCACCTGAGTCCGGAACCAGAATAAATTTCTTATGATCTATTGCATTGAGCAGGTTGATCGACTCTGCCCTGGCGGCCACCATGCCGATCAGGCCTTCACCTATTCTACGCTTTACTTTACCAACGATTTCAGGATTCAGACCATAGCTGGATTTTAATATCAATTGGGTAGAGTCTTCTTCCGAGGCCAGAAATATAGTACAGGCATCGGCTCTTAGGTTTTCAATCAATCTTTCTGAAATCAGGTCAAGCGCGTGCTGGATGTCAGGTGCACGGTTGACTTCCTGAACAATTCGCTGCAGTCGGGATATCATTGATGACACTTCACGCTTCCCCCTTTACCTTATCCAATGCTCCGCCTGTATTAATCGGGGTGCCCTTGAATTAGCCCTGTATTTAAGGATCACTCATTATTCATCTAGCCGCGGCCTGGTCACTAATAACGGCGCGATCCGATACCGGCAAGCCGGATTCCAGTTGCTTGAGCGCACACTGGTACACCCTACGTTTAAAAAACACCACGTCTTCGACAGGATACCAGTAGTTCACCCATTTCCATCCATCGAATTCCGGCTTCGGCGATACCGACAGATCGAGCTCCTGCTCACTGCTAAGCAAGCGTAACAGGAACCAAATTTGCTTTTGGCCGATACAGCGTGGTTCTGAATTTCGGCGAATCAATCGTTTGGGAAGTTTGTAGCGCAGCCAACTGTTAGTCGATGCCAGGATTTCAATGTCTTTCTTTTTTAGCCCGGTTTCTTCCCATAACTCTCTGTACATCGCGTCCTCGGGTCTTTCATTGGCGCTGATACCACCCTGTGGAAATTGCCAGGCATCCTGGCCCACCCGACGTGCCCACATAACTTTGCCTTCCTGATTGCTCAGTATAATGCCAACATTAGCCCTGTATCCATCTCCATCAATCACTTCACTTTTTCCCGTTAAATCGATTACTATTCGACCCGTTATTTTGACACAGATAAATTAGTTACACCAACCGACCATATCAATGGCACTCGCAATCTTTGATCTCGACCATACCCTGCTCAACGGCGACAGCGATTACCTCTGGGGTGAATATATGGTCGCCAACCAGATTGTCGACGAAGCCGAATATCAACGTGAAAACCGCGCATTTCTACAAGACTACAAGCGTGGTCAACTGGACAACCACCAGTATTTGGAATTTGCCCTGAAACCGCTAACCCTGCATTCAATAGACAACCTGTATCACTGGCGTGCGGACTACCTGGAGAACTGGATTAAACCCATCATTGCCACCGGGGCCCACGATTTGCTCGAACAGCATCGCAGTCAAGACGATACCCTGCTCATTGTTAGCGCAACCAACCTGTTCATCACGGAACCAATTGCCGAATTACTCGGTATCCCGCATATCCTGTCGACCGAACCAGAAATTATCGATAGTCGATACACCGGACGCTACCTGGGTGTTCCAACCTATAAGGAAGGCAAGGTGTTGGCGCTTAACGCCTGGCTTAAAGATAGCGACCACAGTCTCGATAACAGTTATTTTTATAGCGACTCAATCAATGATTTGCCCTTGCTGGAACAGGTTTCCACACCGGTAGCGGTTAATCCTGATGATGCGTTAACGGGTATTGCCAGGGAGAGAGGGTGGCAAATCCTTGATTTGCGAGGTTAGGTTTTCTATTAATCTATTTATCCCTGACAGTAGTGTCGCCGCAAAGAAAAGTAACTCGCGCACTTACCCATAATTAACCACATAGCATTATTAGTATTCGTGTGCGAAACAATTTACAAATACTATTTAAAACACCGCATGGACAATCAGGCCTTCGGTAATGTCACTCCTCGTTGACCCTGGTACTTACCGCCCCGGTCCTTGTACGAGGTCCCACAAACCTCATCCGACTCGAAGAACAACATCTGTGCCACACCTTCATTGGCGTAAATTTTCGCGGGGAGGGGTGTGGTGTTGGAAAATTCGAGCGTTACGTGGCCTTCCCACTCGGGTTCCAACGGCGTCACGTTGACGATAATTCCGCAACGTGCGTAGGTGGACTTGCCGAGGCAGATAGTCAGGACACTGCGCGGAATGCGGAAAAACTCAACCGTGCGTGCGAGTGCAAAGGAATTCGGTGGAATAATGCAGACATCTGCTTTTAAATCGACAAAACTATCGTCGTCGAAGTTCTTCGGATCGACAATAGCTGAATTGATATTGGTAAATATCTTAAATTCATTGGCGCAGCGTACGTCATAGCCGTAGCTCGACGTGCCGTAAGAAATAATCCTGCCATTATCCGACTCACGTATCTGACCGGCTTCAAATGGTTCGATCATGGCCTCAGTTTCAGCCATGCGCCGAATCCACAAATCAGATTTTATACTCACTAGTAACCCCCGGGATGTCTAT
>PVMS01029779.1_pt1 | contig 12992 bp, 8 predicted proteins | sample 1853461 | NCBI WGS metagenome assembly PVMS01 (sample SAMN08582032, study PRJNA380276) | Marine sediment metagenome, whole genome shotgun sequencing project. | isolation source: ocean sediment barecode stripped | collected 2017 | reverse complement strand
GGAAGTGATGGCGGTGCCTATGGCAGAGCAGTGCTGGGGCTGGACCTTGGAAATATTATTGAAGTAAAGTCGTTTTATCACCTGGTCATATGATTGGGGACAGTAAAGATGCTTTGCTAAAATTTGGAATTGCTTCGGGGTTCCTTAATTATTTCGGTAAAGATATCGATGGAGGCGGGAGTATAGACGATGGGCAGTTTATCCCAATCGCAGTTGCCGCCAGAATTAGTTTTCTAAGTACCTTGACTTTTGGACCTGATATTGGATATGCTATTGGCGTAAGTGATGGAAGTGATGGCGGTGCCTATGGCAGAGCAGTGCTGGGGCTGGACCTTGGAAATATTATTGAAGTAAACGCGTTTTATCACCTGGTCAAGATTAAGAAAGGTATGGATTTTGCCTCCGTGGGGCTTGGCGTGTTAGTGGTGATTTAATAGATCATGAAAAGAGTTGCTAATCTCGAGAGACCAACCAGACGCAAATTTATTAAGACAGCTACCGCCATGAGCAGCGCAATATTCTTTTCACCACACTTGGCTGCATTCGGCAAGGCGCTGCCAGTAGCTAACATCTCCTGTCAGTATTATCCATGGTTTACGTTTTTTAAACGCGAAGGAATCGATTGGTATGCTGATCTGTCTTACTCCATAAAAACATTTACCTCGGTAGGGTTTGGAGGTTTTGAGCCCACTTTTAACTCGGTTGATGACGTGGAAAATTTGAAGCCGCTGCTAAAGAAGTATCAGCTTCCCATGCATTCATTTTACGTCAATTCAATATTGCATGACCCAAAACAAGTAGAGGCCAGTATGTCGCAGGTGATTAAAATTGCCAATGCAGCCAAGGCAACCGGTGTAAAGATTTTGGTTACCAATCCGTCACCCATTCGATGGGGAGGTGATGAGAACAAAACAGACAACCAGTTAATGATTCAGGCCAAAGCGCTGAATGAATTAGGCGAGAAGCTGCGCAAGATGGACCTGACGCTGGCATATCACAACCACGATGCAGAAATGCGTAATAGTGCACGAGAATTCCATCATATGATGATGGGGACTGATCCTGAAAACGTGCGACTTAGCCTGGATGCCCATTGGATTTACCGGGGATCGGGTAACTCCCAGGTGGCCTTATTCGATATCGTAAATATCTACCTAGATCGAATTGTAGAATTGCACCTCCGCCAATCAAAAGAGGGCATCTGGACTGAAGATTTTTGCCAGGGCGATATTGATTACCACCGTTTAGCAGAAATTCTTTCGGTTAACCATAAAAAACCACATTTGGTTTTGGAACAAGCTGTTGAGGAAGGATCTCCCCACACCATGAATGGAGTTGAAGCTCACCGGTTGGGACTGGCTTATGCAAAAGAGGTATTTGCTGAATTATGATGGTAAAGCAATTCCTACATATAGCGCTGGCTGGTTTGCTATTTAGCTGCCAGGAAGCTGAGGTTTCAGACAATGAAAGTAGTAGACCAAATATATTGTTCCTTATTGCTGATGATTGGTCTTATCCACACGCAGGGGTCTATGGAGATCCAGTTATCAGAACCCCTACGTTTGACCGTATAGCAGCGGAAGGAGCACTTTTTAATAATGCATATTGTGCAGCACCATCCTGTTCACCTTCGCGGGCTTCCATTTTAACTGGCCGGTATCCACATCAGCTTGAGAGTGCCGGCAATTTATGGTCAATTTTCCCCAAGAAATTCCCAAACTGGGTAGATATCCTTACCAAACAGGGATATTTCAGCGGTAAAACCAGAAAAGGTTGGGGTCCTGGAAATTATTTACTTGGTGGATATACTCATAATCCGGCAGGAAAAGATTTTGGCAGCTTTAAAGAATTTTTTGATAAAAGACCGGATAATCAGCCTTTTTGCTTTTGGTTCAGTAGTTATGACCCGCACCGTGCATATACACCCAATACCGGGTTACAGACTGGTATGTCATTGGACCAGGTTAATGTCCCCGGATTCCTACCGGATCTTTTATGCGTACGAAATGATATTCTTGACTATTATTTTGAGGTAGAAAGATTCGACCGTGAATGCGGTCAGATCTTAAGACTTTTGGAGGCTGCAGGTGAACTGGACAACACCATCATTGTAATGACCAGTGATAATGGCATGCCCTTTCCCAGAGCAAAGGCCAACCTTTATGACTATGGTACCCGGATGCCACTGGCCATTCGGTGGCCGGCCAGAATATCTTCAAATTTAGTGGTAAATGATTTTGTGAATTTCATTGATTTTGCACCAACCTTTTTGGAAGCTGCCGGATTGGAACCTGATCCCAATATGTCCGGAAAGAGTATGATGTCATTATTTCATTCGGGACAATCCTCAAGTGATAGAAATCAGGTGTTTCTTGAAAGGGAGCGGCATGCCAATGTACGGAAGGGTGATCTCAGTTATCCTATGCGGGCTGTCAGAAATCACGAATTTCTGTATATAAGGAACCTAATTCCAGAACGATGGCCAGCAGGAGAACCTGAGGTACATCAATCGGTTGGTCAGTGGGGAGATGTGGATAATTCAATCACTAAGTTCTTAATAATGAATATGGAGGAACCTCCTAAAGCCATAGAGACGAATTTTTTTAAGCTCAGCTTTGCTAAGCGACCTGAGGAAGAACTGTATAATGTCAAAGAAGATCCTTACCAGCTTCGCAATCTTGTGGATGATCAATCATACGGCGAAACCCTATCGCAACTACGAAATACTTTACAAAGATGGATGGCTGAAACCGGAGATCCCAGAGATACAGATCCAAAATCCATTTATTGGGATACGGTTAACTACACCCCAAACTATCAGCGCTATAATTTTGATTTAATGGAGCGAATTAATGAATATGAAATGGTTTCGCTTTACCCAATAACTGGTGTGAATAGTAACCGAATGGGTTGTTTGGATAACTAATTCAAGCTTGAAAAGCTAAAATAACATGTTTCCAGAGAATTTGGATGTGGGTATTTTGGTATACAACCTGACTTTTACGCCTCTGATTTACTTAATGTCAAATGATTTTTAGGACTCTGTTAACCGTGATTATAATCGTAATTCTGGCATCCTGTTCAGAATCGAAGAGAACGCATATATGCTATAATTCTGCATCTTCCGTCATATCTTATGGGGCAAACCGGTTATCATCCCTACTTGAATCTACAGGGTATACTGTGGAAACATGTCAGGATAATCATAACATTGCCAATAGAATTGTGATCTTAACTGTGGGGGAAGATCTTGATGAACTGGATCAAAAATTAGTATTGTCAAACGTTTCTGGTATTAAGCCTGATGGTTTTAAAATAGTGATAGAAGGCCAAATCATATACGTATTGGCCAAAACGGAAAGAGGAGGTATGTATGGTATCATGGACTTGGTTGAGCAACTTGGTCCATCTTGTGATTTTTCCAAAATAGAAGGGCGGCAAATTGACCCTACGTTTTCTTTTCGTGCCATAAAGTTCAATTTGCCCTGGTCACCATACCGGCCCGGACCTGCCACTGAAGTGCACATGGAAACATGCCGTGATTTAAAATTTTGGGAATCCTTTCTAGATATGATGGTTGAAAACAGATTCAATGCCCTATCGCTATGGAATACACATCCATTTTCCTACATGATACGGGCAACAAATTATCCCAAAGCCACACCTCTAAATGATCAGGAATTGAATGAGTGGAGGACCTTCTGGCAGGCTCTTTTTAAAATGGCCAAAGATCGAGGTATTGAAACGTATCTTGTCAACTGGAACATTGTAGTTTCTCCGGAATTTGCTAATGCCTATGGGGCCAAAGAGTATGATGACAGGTCTGAGTTGGTGAGAACATATACCCGTGAGTCGGTGACCCAATTAATCAACGAATATGAAGATCTTACCGGATTGGGAGTTACCCTTGCAGACTGGAAGGGAAATTGGGGACATGACAAGATGACGCCCATAGCGCGGGAAAACTGGATCGAAGACACCTTTGTGGAGGGCATAAAAAATGCTGGGCGGAAGATCAAATTCATTCACCGGGCTGTTCTTGCCGGTGATCCAAAAGAAATGAGAAGGGTTATCGATAATGCCGATCTTCCAGACAAAACCATCGTTGAGGTAAAATTCAATTGGTCGCACGGACATTCCACACCTAATCTTTCATTGACTCATTCAAATAATGAGGGCACCATAATGAAGGATTTCTGGGATCCCAAACCTGAAAATTATTTTATAGCCTGGATGATCCGAAATGAAGATTTTTTTGTGCTTCGCTGGGGAGATCCGGAATTTATCAGAGACCATATTCAAGCCAATAATCTCGAGTATGTAGATGGCTATTTTGTTGGTTCCGAAGGGTATATTCCTGCAAAAGATTATTCCCATAATAATCATCCTCATAAGACATGGGAATATGCCTTTGAAAAGCAATGGTTGTTTTATCATTTATGGGGACGCCTCACATATTATCCGGAAGAAACGGATGCCACCCTTGCAAAAGCATTTGAAAAGAGGTATCCAAATGTCAATGGGCTAACCTTGCTCAAAGCCTATTCTCTGGCTTCGAAAGTACCCCTTTACCTGGCTTCTTTCTATAAAGGTACCTGGGATTTCACACTTTATAGTGAAGGATTTCTTGCCCCTTGGCAGGTGGGGTTTGATGATCAAAAATCTCCATTTATATCCATTGATGAGTTGATCAGGCATGAAACGTTAGATTCACGTTACTTAAGCATCAGAGACTATTGTCAGCTAAAAAACGGTGGTTTAAAAATAAAAGATGAATCCATCACTCCAATGAAACTGTCACAAAATCTACAGGAAACGGCCACTAATTCGATAGCTATTATTGATAAGTTGAGATCGCCCGAAAATGCACCAGCTTTGAATTCAGAATTGGATGACCTGGAAACCTGGAGTCATCTCGGTTTTTATATCGCGGATAAAATACGGGCAGGAGTTTCTTTAGAAACATTCAGGCTAACAGGTCAAGAACAGCTAAAACATAAAGCATTGGAGTACTTGTTAAAATGTGTTGGTCACTGGGAAAATGTTATTCGACTTACCGAAGAACGTTACAAACCAATGCCTTATGTGAGTATGGGACATCCAGAACCTAAGTGGCCGGAGTTTAACGCATTTCATTGGAAGTTTTTTTTAAAAGATGTGGAAGCAGATATTGAATTTGTGAGAAATGAACATTAGAAAATTAACCAAGCTGCAAATATTTACCATTATAGCTGTAATTACCTTAGGCCCTTCTATGGGCAGGAATGATCGGCGGCTCACCATTGAATGGATTGACCCTGCCGATGGCCCTTGAGCCTAATGCAGCAGCCCTTTTGACCGCATCTTGCCCATATCTTTTGCGCAGCATGTCCATGGCCTGATATAATTGACACTGCTGCTCGGTATCCTCAAGAAAATTGATTTGATGACCTCCGCAAACCAGGTGACTATAGCGAACCCCAACTAAACGTACTCTTAATCTGCGGTCATACAATGACCGGAAAAGCTCTTTGGTCAGATCAATCAGGGTCCGGTCACAGGAAGTATAGGGTATTCTTTTCTGTTTTGAATAAACATTCATGTCGGCATACCTTATCTTAACTGTGACACAAGAGGTGAGTTTCACTCCATTGCGCAATTGAAAGGCCAGGTTTTCTGCCATAGCCAATAAAATGCTGCCCATCTTGTGCACATCGATGGTGTCCCGCTCGAAGGTCCTCTCAATAGAAATAGATTTTCGCTCGGTGTAAGGTATCACGGGTGTTTGGTCGATCCCCTGACATTTATCCCAAATGGCACCACCATTTATTCCGAGCAATGACTGCATCAGGTCTTTAGGCATTTGTTGAACTGTGTGTATTTTCTCCAATCCCATTTCCCTTAAGATGGCAAATGTTTTGTCACCTACCGAAGGAATTTTCTGTAAAGACAGGGGAGATAAGAAAGGCTTTTCCTGACCAGCGATAACTTGTAAATGACCGTTCGGTTTGGCCTCGTTGGTGCTCACTTTGGATACGGTCTTGTTGATGGATAGACCCATGGACAGAGGTAAGCTCGATTCTTTATGAATCTGGTCTCTCAACTCTATTGCCCATTGATAGCATCCAAAGAAATGGTCCATACCAGTGAGATCTAAGTAAAATTCATCGATAGAAGATTTTTCATACATGGGCGCACGTTCCCTGATGACCTCTGTCACCAGATATGAATATTTGCTGTACAAGCCGCTGTCGCCCCGTATGACAATAGCTTCAGGGCATAGTTGCTGGGCCATACGCATAGGCATAGCGGACTTGATACCAAAGCGCCGGGCTTCATAACTACAAGATGCTACTACCCCCCGGGAAGTGGTGCCACCTATGAGTACCGGTTTTCCTATAAGTGTAGGATTCAATAGTCGTTCGCAAGAGACAAAAAATGTGTCCAGGTCTATATGGAGGATGGATCGCTTAATACTATCAAAGTTAGTAATAACTAAATTAATTAGTATTAAGAAATGAAAAATTATGAGTTGGCATTTCGCGGCGCCTGGTGTAGAGCATACAGCAGGTTCTGAATTCAGGTTCATTTTCCAACCACACTGTATGCTTCACACTCCACGGTAAATGAGACCTCAGATCTTAGATTTCAGATTTCAGATTTCAGATCTAATTTTTCATTCCTCATTTATTTATCTAAATTGATTGAAATCATCTCAAGGAAAAAATAAACCATGAGTTCACTCACTTTAAGAATTAACGGCACTTCGCACACGCTGGAAAATGTTCTTCCGGATATGCCATTGCTTTGGACCATCAGAGATCTGGTAGGTCTAACCGGGACCAAATATGGATGCGGTATAGGGCAGTGTGGTGCCTGTACTGTTCACCTGGATGGTGTGGCTATTCGATCCTGTAGTACCCTGGCTTCTGATGCGGAAGGAAAAGAGATTACCACCATTGAAGGGTTGTCGTCTCGCGGTGACCATCCTGTGCAGCAGGCGTGGATGGAAACCGATGTACCACAATGCGGGTACTGTCAAACAGGACAAATCATGAATGCAGCAGCATTTTTGGCCAACAACTCAAACCCCACAGAAGAAGAAATAAACCAGGCTATGGCTGGCAATATTTGTAGATGTGGTACTTATAATCGCATCCGGGAGGCAATACAGCTGGCTGCTGAGAAAGGAGGCAACTCATGAAAACTGTTTACCAATCACCACTATCAAAAGTTGATCGCAGAGACTTTCTAAAAACTACTTCGGTAGGAGCCACCGGATTGATCCTGGGATTTCATCTTAGCTGTTCCCGCCCCTTTGAAGAAGTGGTCAGAGAACCCCAGCACTTTTTCAAACCGAACGTGTATCTGAATATAAATGACCTGGGAGAGGTTACTATTGTCGCCCATCGCTCCGAAATGGGGACTGGTATTCGTACTTCCTTGCCTACCATTGTAGCAGATGAACTGGAAGCTGACTGGAATAAAGTAAAGCTGACACAGGCCGTGGGAGATGAGGAAACTTATGGCGATCAAAACACCGACGGATCATATAGTGTCAGGATGTTTTATATGCCTATGCGAAGAGCGGGTGCAGCAGCCCGCATGATGCTGGAGCAGGCAGCAGCCGATCAGTGGGGTGTGGATGTATCTGAATGCCAGGCTAAGAACCATGAAGTTATTCATGAACCTAGCGATAGACGGTTGGCATTTGGTGCCCTGGCGGAAGCTGCTTCCAAATTGAAAGCACCAAAAGAAGAAGACATCAAATTGAAGGACAGCAAAGACTTTAATCTCATAGGAAAGGACACTTCTATCTACGACCTCCCGGAGATTGTAAACGGTACAGCCGTGTTCGGAATGGATGCTTCGGCTGATGGCGCAAAAGTGGCGGTGGTCGCCCGTTGCCCGGTAACAGGTGGAAAGGTAGCATCTTTCAATGCCGATGAGGCGCTGCTGATTCCAGGTGTGTTGGAAGTATTTGAATTGGATTCTCCTGGTTTTCCCACTGGGTTTAATCCATTAGGAGGAGTGGCAGTAGTAGCTGAACACACCTGGGCAGCTATCAAAGCCAAAGAAGCGCTGAAAATTACCTGGGATTATGGAGTAAATGCCAACTATGATACTGAGCAGTATCTGGATGATATGGAGAGAAGGGCCGGTAAGAAAGGAAAGATTAGAAGGGAGGAAGGAGATGTGGTAAAAGCCTTGAAATCATCGGATGAAGTTATAGAGGCTACTTATCGTTTGCCACATTTGTCCCATACGCCCATGGAGCCACCCAATGCACTCGCAGAGGTAAAGGATGGTAAATGTACCGTATGGGCGCCCACCCAACATCCACAATGGGCCAGAGAAAGTGTAGCTGGAGCATTGGAAATGGAGGCCAAAGATGTAGAGGTGAATGTAACGCTGCTTGGAGGGGGCTTTGGACGTAAATCTAAACCGGACTTTGTGGTTGAGGCTGCATTAATATCGAAAAAAGTAGGGGCACCGGTAAAAGTAGTTTGGACCAGGGAAGATGATGTTCACCATGATTACTTCCATGCCTGCAGTATTCAACACGTAAAAGTAGGATTGTCAGCAGACAATAAGGTTACCGCCTGGAACCATCACTCAGTGTTTCCATCAATAGGAGGAACGTCAAGTCCGGAAGCCAATGAACCGTCAGGACAGGAGCTGGGGTTGGGCATGATTGACTTTCCCTACGATATCCCAGCCATGTGTGTTGAGACGCACGAAGCCAAAGCACATACCCGTATTGGTTGGCTGCGGTCTGTGTGCAATATCCAACATGCATTTGCCATTGGAAGTATGCTGGATGAGGTAGCTGAAGCACGCAGTGTGGATCCGGTGGAGAACCTTTTGGAATTATTAGGACCGGACCGGCATATCAAGTTCGATGAAATGATGCCGGAGTTTTTTAACTACAATGAAACTGTGGCGGATTTTCCGGCTGATACGCGACGGATGAGGGAGGTGATTGAGCTGGTGGCCAAGAAATCCAATTGGGGTAAAACATTGCCTGCCGGTCATGGCCTGGGCATTTGTTCTCATCGTAGCTTTTTAACCTATGTGGCATGTGTTGTTCATGTTGCGGTTGAAGGAAATAAGATAAGCATTCCGGAAATTCATTATGCTGTTGACTGCGGGGTAGTGGTCAATGTGGACCGTGTGAGATCACAATTTGAAGGAGGAGCGGTTTACGCCTTGAGTGGAGCATTGAAAAGCGCTGTCTCTTTCAAAGATGGTAGGGTAGTGGAAAGTAATTTCAACGATTACCAAATAGCACGGATGCCAGATGCACCTGGTAAGATCCATGTACATATAGTTCCCAGTGTTAAAAAACCCACAGGAGTAGGAGAGCCTCCGGTACCGCCGGTAGCACCTGCTTTGTGCAACGCCATATTCGCGGCTACCGGGAAGAGAATTAGGGAGTTGCCGATACAGTTGGGGTAGATAATGTTAAACATTGAACATTCAATAAGAAATGTCCAAGTATAAGCAGAGTTTTCTAAGATAAAGAAGACTTGAACGTTACTTATTGGATGTTGGACACTGGGTGTTCCATTTTTCCTGTTTTCCAAAGTATTTTTGTACTATAATATGTTTTACCCTACCTTGCATCTGTCGTTGGTTTCACCCTGAAATCATCAGGAGTGAATGAAAAGGGAATCCGGTGCGAGAAATCTAAACCGGAGCTGTCCCCGCAACTGTTAACTCTATAGTATTCGTTACCACCTTTGGTCACTCCACGCTTCTGGCGCGGGGGAAGGCCGTAACGAAGGAGTAAGCCAGGAGACCTGCCAACATGTTATCATAAGTTACGCTCGGGGCGAAGTGTGACTTGGACCTGAAAATATTTCACATTGGAATTAGTAGGCGCAACCTGCAAAGCTTTCATTTGCCTGTTGGTTGGAGGTGTATTGAGCTACCAAGCCTGTGCCCAGTCGGACACGGTATGGCTTAAGGAGGTGGTAGTATCAGCCAATGATCCGGCAAAATACCTTCCGGGTGGAAAACAACAAATTTTTAGCACAGATTCCGTGGTTTTACAAAACCTGGCACAGGCCATCGAAGATCAGGTGCCGGTTTATTTTGTTCAATATGGGGCCCCGGGACAGTTATCCTCTATTAATTTAAGGGGCTTGGGGGCAACCAGGACCAGTTTACAGTGGCAGGGGATGGAGATCAATTCCTTTACCTTGGGTCAATCTGATTTTAGTGAAATTTCCTCAGGCAGCGGTGACCTGATAAAGATCCAATATGGTGGTGTGGGGGCAATGTTTGGGAACGGCGCTCTTGGTGGAACCATTGAGATAAGTAGTCCGCCTGTTTTCGGTAAAGGTCATGGTGCTGGAGTAAATTCTAGTTTAGGCAGTTATGGATACTGGGGAACCAGCGTTAATTATCGATATTCAAATCAAAAACTAAGTTCTTCAACCAAGTTATTTAGGCGACAGGCACAGAACAACTTCAAATACCAATTAGCAGGTTCAGAGCATCGTCAGCAAAATGCGGGATTTCAACATTATGGAGTGGTCCAGGACCTGACATACCTGGTTAATAAGTCCCATCAGCTTTCACTGCATTTTTGGTATAATAACCATGAAAGGGAAATCCAACCCAACAAAAATGATTTTTCTGGAGGTGATCAATTGCAAACTGAGAACACCAGAATAGCCTTATCATGGCAATGGAATACCAATAATTGGTTCGGAAAAATGCAAGCTGGCTTCACCGACGATCTTCAAATATATAACCATTCTGAGCGAACCAGGCTTTATCGTTGGTTTGGGTCCTATGAAGTTGAGTGGAAACAATCTAAGGCATGGACATTGCGGACCGGTGGTAATCTCAATTACCTGAAGCCAGAAGTCGATTCCTATCAGGAGAATACCAAAGAGACCCGCAGCGAATTATTTACTTCAGCCATATGGGAGCAATTCAAGAAGGTCTCTGTGGGATTGAGCATTCGAACACCCATGGCCAATGGCGAATTTAAAACCATATCGCCTTTATTATCAGGAGAATATAGATATTTTTCTTCACAGTCCTTAAAGTTGTCTGTGGATTTACAAGCAGGAAAAAGTTACCGGCTTCCTACCCTGAACGACCTGTATTGGAGCCCTGGAGGAAATCCTGAGCTAAAGGCTGAAACCTCGAATAATTTAGAAATAGGATTGGGGATGAAATTAAATAAGGATAAATGGAAGTTACTTTCTAATGCCCGGTTATTCAGACACAAGGTGGATAATTGGATAATCTGGATACCCGGGGGAAGGGGCGAGAACCCTGATGGGGAAGTAATCTCTTTTTGGTACCCGGATAACATAAGAGAAGTGCTGGCCTCAGGAATTGAATATCAGCAAACTGTGAATTGGCAGATTCCTGCATCCGCTTGGCGTACTTCACTGGATTTAAGTGGTGTGTACAACAAGGCAGAAAATATCAATACACTAAGCCCAGTAGACCGATCAAAAGATAAACAGCTGCCTTATACGCCATTACATGTGGTTAACGGTAGTTGGAAATGGTTTTATGGAACCTGGAACTTGGGAGTGGTCTCTCAGTATCGCAGTAAACGCTATGTCGAAACAAATAATGAACTTCCGGCGCTTCCAGGGTATACATTATGGAGGTTCGAGTTAGGAAAAAGTGGAACGCTGGGCTCTATTAATTGGGGGCTTCAATTCCTGGTGAACAACGCTTTCAACGAAACCTATGAGACTTTTGAAAACCGGGCCATGCCTGGAAGAAATTATCAATTAAATATTAGTATCAACTATAATTAAAAAAATAATGAATTTGAAAAGATTATCATTTTTCCTGCTTTTTCTATCCTTGGTCTATGCTTGTTCAGAGGATGATGGGTCGGTAACTACACCAACAATCGAAGTGGCCGGATCAGAGATTGTAAAACCGGACAGTACCACAACCCTGGCAATCACCGCTAATGTACCAGGCCTACTGGCCATGGATGGCATAAAGGGAGAAGTGATAAACGGAGAAGGGAGTATTGTAAGAACCAGCCTGCAAGGGGAAAACAGTACCAACGGGAGTGCCACGTTTGATTTTACTGCCGGAAGCATGGAGAATACCTCTTCGCTAATAAGATTCTCTGCCATTGATCAAACTGGTCAAACCGGAATTAATGAAGTGGAAATCGGAATTACTTCATTAGAAATTAAACAAGTTCTGGTACTTAATGAAGGCAATTTCTTTTCCGGTAATGGAACCATAGATGTTTTTGACATAAGAGAAGGCACTTCTGAAACTGCTGCATATCAAGCTACCGCTACCGTCCAGCAAGCTGTTCATTATCAGGATAATATCTACTTGGTAACCAATGCTCCAGATCGCCTGGACGTTTTGAATACCGACTTGGAACTAGAACAGTCGCTAGATCAGGGCCTTGATAATCCTGTAGATTTTGCGGCAATTGGCAATCTGGGCTTTATTTCAAATTGGGGTAACATCAATACCGCTTTTACCGATAACCCGGATTCGTTTATAGCTATTGTAGACCTGAATAACCACACGGTAATTGACTCTGTTTTGTTAAGCGTCCGGCCGCAGGGTTTACTGGCCTATGACGATAAACTATACATTGCCAATGAAGGCGGATCCACTGTTTCTGTACTAGATCCTACAGACCTTTCAGTGGTGGATGTGGCGGTTCCTCCGGGACCAAGCGAAATAGTGTCGGACGGTGAGGAAATGCTTTGGGTACTTTGCACCAGTGGTAATTTGGTAGAAATGGATCCTTCAGATTTAACTTTGGGTACTCAAATCGATGGTTTGATCACAGGGGGATTTAATGAGAAGATGGCCATTGATGGTACGGGCAATACCATATACTTTTTGGGGGGTACCAACAATTCATTTACCGGCCTTACCACAGTATACAGTGTTGATTTGAATACCCAACAGGTTGATGCATTTGTTGAAAACGGGTTTGCACTTTACGGAATAGGAGTGAACCCGGAATCCAGTGAGGTGTACCTGGTGGG
>PVMS01040873.1_pt1 | contig 12993 bp, 7 predicted proteins | sample 1853461 | NCBI WGS metagenome assembly PVMS01 (sample SAMN08582032, study PRJNA380276) | Marine sediment metagenome, whole genome shotgun sequencing project. | isolation source: ocean sediment barecode stripped | collected 2017 | reverse complement strand
TTGCAGCCAATGAGGCTGTTCGTGCGGTTGTTCTGACGGGCGCCGGCGTCAGTTTTTGTGCCGGGGCCGACCTCAAATGGATGCAATCCAATCTGCACAAATCCAGGGCTGAGCGTATCGCTGAGAGTCAGGTGTTGGCGGCATTGTTCGAAAGTATTGATCAATGTCCGAAACTGGTGATCGCTCGCGTAAACGGGGCCGCTTACGGAGGCGGCATTGGTCTGATATCAGCTTGTGATATAGCAATTGGCGTAAAATCAGCCAGTTTTGCATTAACCGAGGTGAAACTGGGGCTGGTGCCCGCCAATATCGCGCCCTATGTTTTGAGGAAAATAGGTGTGGCAAATTTGCGTAGAACCGCGCTCAACGCCACTCGTTTTGACGGGATACAGGCGCATTCACTTGGCTTGCTTGATGTTGTAGTCTCAGCTGATGAACTGAATATATCGGTGGCCTCGGAATTGAAGTTAGCATTAGAGGCCGCGCCCGGAGCGATATCCAGAACCAAACAAATGTTAGCCGAATTGCACAGTGGCGAGATACAGATTTCTGCCGATCACCTGATCGAAATTCTGGCGGATACCTGGGAAGGCGATGAGGCTCAATCTGGAATTCGCGCATTCTTTGATAAAAAACCGCCACCCTGGAAACCCGAATAGCTGTTTGAAGCTCGGATTAGTGCTGGCGTAATTCGATACGACAGTTCAACGAGAAAGATTTGCCGGTTTACGCTATGCTAAACCGATCTACGAAACTACAATCACTTGTAAGCGAGGAAAAACCAATGCCAGCCCTATTACCCCACGTCGACCCGGACGGCCTGCTCGAATACTCGGTGGTCTACACAGACCGCGCTTTGAACCATATGTCGCAATCTTTTCAGGGGGTGATGAAGGATATTTCAGCGACATTAAAAGAAGTCTACAACGCACACGCTGCGATTGTCGTGCCGGGCAGCGGAACCTTTGGAATGGAGTCGGTCGCACGTCAGTTCGCAACCGGGAAAAAATGCCTGGTGATTCGTAATGGCTGGTTTAGTTTTCGCTGGACACAAATATTTGAGATGGGAGATATTCCGTCTGAGCATATTGTCATGAAAGCGAGACAATTAGACGATGAGGTCCAGTCACCCTTTCAGCCTGCTCCGATTGCTGAAGTTGTGGATAAAATTAAAGCTGAAAAACCCGCGGCTGTGTTTGCTCCACATGTCGAGACCTCCTCGGGCATGATTTTACCGGATGACTATTTACGTGCGGTAAGTGAGGCAGTGCATTCGGTGGATGGATTATTTGTGCTTGACTGCATAGCCTCAGGTACGCTCTGGGTGGATATGCAGGAATGCGGAGTCGATGTATTGATCAGCGCCCCGCAAAAAGGCTGGAGTGGGCCTCCCTGTGCTGGGCTGGTGATGCTGAGTGAAGCCGCTCTGGAACTTTTAGAAACAACGGAGAGCACCAGCTTCGCGATGGATCTGAAGAAATGGCTGCAAATCATGCAGGCGTATGAAAATGGCGCGCATGCCTATCACGCAACCATGCCGACTGATGCACTGCGTCAGTTTAGAGATGTGATGCTTGAGACGCGCGAGATCGGCTTTGACAAAGTTAAACTTTGCCAGCAGGAACTGGGGGACAAGGTTCGTGTTTTGCTCACAAATAAAGGTATAAAAAGTGTGGCAGCAGAGGGTTTTCAGGCGCCGGGCGTAGTGGTCAGTTACACCGAAGACGCGGGCTTTCAGAGTGGTCAGAAATTTGCTGCGATTGGCATGCAGATTGCGGCAGGAGTTCCGCTGCAATGCGATGAACGCGACGCTTTAAACTCCTTTCGCCTGGGTTTGTTCGGCCTGGATAAACTACAGGATGTCGATCGAGCCGTGGCGAAGCTGGATAAAGCCCTGAACGAAGTTTTATAGTTAGAGCCCCGGAATTCGGATTAATTTTTTAAGCTGCCCATTTCGCCATTGCCTGTTCAGATTTTTCCACGCGCCCATGCCCAAACCCCTTAATTTGTTCGGCCATTTTAATCTGCTCTAGTAAATCTGCATGGTTGCCCGGCTGCAGTGAATCAATAACGTGGTCCAGTAACAGCTCATAAGCCCTGAGCAGCGAAAGATCGGTTTTGCGTTCTGCGGTATAGCGGAATGGATCAAGCCAGGTATTTCTGATTGATTTCGCGTGTGCCATTAATTTCAGTAAGGGAGTCAACCAGGGTCCAAATTTAATTTTAGAGGGGTTCTTCATCCCGCGATTTGCTCGACTCAGCAGTGGCGGTGCAAGGTGATAATTTAGCGTGTAGCCACTTTCAAATTGCTCATCCAGTTCGGCTTTAAATTCATTACTGGTTAGTAATCGGGCGACTTCATATTCGTCTTTAATCAGGAGCAAGCGTGCGTATTGTTGTGCTGCGATCAGGCTTAGCTGCTTACTATCCGCTTTGGCTATTTCGCACGTTCTCAGTTTTTCAATTCGCGCGGTGTATTTGTCGGCCAGTTGCTGATTTTCATAGCCCGTCAATAATTTGGACCTGTGAGCGATAATCTCGTCCAGTGTGGGTTCCAGGGCTTGAGCAAGATTAAGACTTTCGATCACTTTCTGACGATCGCTGGCCAGACACCGCCCCCAGTTAAACGCCTGGAGGTTCATTTCAACTGCCACCTTGTTTATTTCAATTGCCTGTTCAATGGCCTTTCCAGACAGGGGAATTAGGCCTTTTTGCCAGGCGTAGCCGATCATTAGAATATTACTTGCAATTGGATTACCGCATGCTTTATCGGCGATCAGAATACTATCAATAAACCAGGCTTGCTCCGGGCGCACAGAATCGCTTATAAGCGCTTTAATGTCATGTGCCGGGAAGGGCGTATCCGGGTTTTGCAGGTAGTCAGACGTGATTGTGGCATGGTCATTGATCACTGCGCAGGTGCGCTGGTGATCAAGTTTTGCCAACGTTTCGTCACTGCTGGCTGTGATAGCGTCGCATCCAAGCAATAAATCTGCATGCCCGGCGGCAATGCGCGCTGTGTGCAGGTCCTCACCGTGCTCGGCAATCTGTACGTGGCTGGAGACGGCACCAAACTTTTGCGCCAGTCCAGTCATGTCCAGTACGTTAATACCTTTACCGTCAAGATGCGCGGCAACACCCAGTATGGCGCTCAAGGTGACGATACCGGTGCCGCCTACGCCGGTAATGATAATCGCGTAGGGAGAATTCAATTCGGGCAGTGACGGTTCGTCGAGGTGACTGGTATCGGCGGGTATCAGGCTTGCTCTGGATGTTTTACGTATGCCATCGATGCTGATAAAACTCGGGCAAAACCCCTCTATACAGCTATAGTCATGGTTACAGGCAGCCTGATCAATACGCCGTTTACGTCCCAATGCTGTATCAAGTGGAACCACGGCCAGGCAATTTGATTTGCGACTGCAGTCACCACAGTCTTCGCAAACGTCGGCGTTGATATAGGCAAAAGTTTTGGTTTCGGGCAGTTTTCCACGCTTAATCTGGCGGCGTTTCTCGGTCGCGCACATTTGATCGTAAATCAGTACGCTGACGCCTTTTACCTCGCGTAAAGAAGTTTGTATTCGATCAAATTCAGCGCGTGGATAAATTTTGGTGCCCGAAGGAATATCAGAATTTGCTCTAACCCGTTTTGGGTCATCACTTACAATCACAATACGATTTACGCCCTCTGCTGCGAGTTGCTGCGTGAGTTGCGAGATCGTCAGTTCACCATCGATAGATTGGCCACCGGTCATCGCAACGGCGCTGTTATACAGCAGTTTATAGGTAATATTTACACCGGCGGCTACGGCGGCGCGAATGGCCAGCGAGCCTGAATGAAAATAGGTGCCATCGCCAAGATTTACGTAGATATGCCCGGTTTTGCAAAACGCAGACTGACCTATCCAGGGCACACCCTCGCCACCCATCTGGGTGAATGTATCGGTACTGCGGTTCATCCAGGTAACCATATAGTGGCAGCCGATGCCTGCGGTGGCACGACTGCCTTCTGGAACGCGAGTTGAAGTATTGTGGGGGCAACCCGAGCAAAAATGCGGTTTGCGCACCAGGCTGATGGAACCCGTCTGCATTGTTTTTTCCTTTTGTTCAAGAAAGGCGAGACGACCTCGAATTGTTTCACTGGTTACATAGCGTCCGATACGCTCAGCAATCACGCGTGCGATCCGTGCCGGCGTGAGTTCATCCATCGAGGGTAATAACCAGTCTCCACGCTCGTCACATTTGCCTACGACCCGCGGCCGGTTTTCATCAGACCAGTTATACAGCTGTTCCTTAAGCTGGTTTTCGATCAAAGCACGTTTTTCTTCTACCACCAGAATTTCATCCAGGCCTTGCGCGAAATCCCGTACACCTGACTTGTCGAGCGGCCAGGGCATGCCTATTTTATACAGCCGAATACCGATGTCGTGCGCAAGTTTGTTATCAATTCCCAAATCAAGCAGCGCTTGACGGACATCGAGATAGGATTTTCCGGTAGTGATAATGCCGAGTGTCGGGTTGGGTGTATCGATGACAACCCGGTTCAGGCTGTTGGCCTGTGCAAACGCTATCGCGGCAAACAGCTTGGTCTGGTGTAAGCGGGCTTCCTGATCCAGCGGTGTATCGTTAATGCGAATATGTACTCCACCCTCGGGTAGCTTAAAGTCGTGAGGTTTAATAATCTGTATGCGATGGTTGTCGGCGTTGATCGACGCGGACGAGTCCATGGTTTCCGATATGGTCTTTAATCCTACCCAGCAGCCTGAATAACGCGACATTGCCCAGCCATACAGCCCATAGTCGAGAATTTCCTGAATCGATGCGGGATTCAGTATCGGTATGCCAGCATCCATGAGCGCGAATTCGCTTTGATGGGGCAGGGTGGAGGATTTAGCTGTGTGGTCATCTCCCATACACAGCAATACGCCGCCGTGTTTTGAGGTGCCCGCAGCGTTAGCGTGTTTGAACACGTCACCACTTCGATCAACACCGGGCCCTTTGCCGTACCAGAGTCCGAATATGCCATCGAAATCAGCATTGGGAAACAGGTTGAGCTGTTGAGAACCCCATACCGCGGTGGCAGCCAGATCTTCGTTAATACCGGGCTGGAAAGTGATGTCGTGTTGTTTTAAGCGTTCACTGATTGACCAAAGAGCCTGATCCAGTCCGCCCAATGGAGAGCCGCGATACCCGGAAATAAAACCGGCGGTGTTTAATCCCGCTTCAAGATCGCGTTTTTTTTGCATCAGGCCGAGGCGGGCAAGGGCCTGGATACCCGTGAGATATATTTTGCCTTCAGTGAGGCTGTATTTGTCGTCGAGACTGAAAGCGCGCATGTCCATAATTTACTCCTCTTTCGGAAGTTTATTTCGGGAAATATGCGAATTAAACAGCAGGGGACTGATTTGAACGAGCGGATTGCGCTCAAGCCTGAACGAGTGGTTTATATTCATTGTATAGCCTCCAAAAACAGGATCACTGTTTGTTGAAATATCGCTGGTGCATTCCGTACCCTTGTGGGGCGGTGATGGCGGTATTAATATTTATATCAGTCACCCAGCACACTGGATTTACCTTTAAAATATATTCTAATCTCTCCTGATATTTAGTATGCCAGACAGGTACTTAGTTCCGCAATTATTATCGATTTAAAACTTCTAAACTCGATTGAGGGCAGGTCTGCTTTTAGGCTGATCCGGTATACCATGGTCACGATAAGCCCTTAACCCGTCAATAAATCCAGTTGTTCTTTTACCCGTTGGTGAACGTCATCCATATCGGCCAGTGTGGTTTCTATATCTTCCCGGCGCTGTATGAGTTCCTGTCGGTGATTTTCAATGGTGTCCAGTACGAACTGAAGTTGTGCCTTTTCATCCGGGTGGGTGTCATACAGTGTTATGGTTTGTTTGAGTTCAGCCAGCGAAAAACCAATTCTTTTGCCGCGCAGTATCAGCTTCAGGCGTACAAAATCACCTTCGTTGTACACCCGTTGAGCGTTAACGCGCTTTGGGTTCAGCAGTCCCTGGTCTTCGTAAAATCGAATAGCGCGAGGCGTAACATCAAAATGTCTGGCCAGTTCTGAGATGGTATAGCGTTCGACGGGTGGCATTTTTATTGTGAGTATTGCCAGGACTGTCTCCTGGTAAGTTGACGTTTACGTAAACGTAAGGTAAGTTCACACCATACCAGAGAATCGTTTTGAATTCGAGCCCGTTTCCACTATGCCTAAATCCTCCGCAATCAATCCGGCTATTCGTATCGTAACAGCTGCGAGCCTGTTTGATGGACATGATGCTTCGATCAATATTATGCGCCGTATTTTGCAGTCTTCCGGCGCAGAGGTTATTCATCTGGGCCATAATCGTTCGGTTGCGCAAATAGTTGATGCCGCCTTGCAGGAAGATGCCAATGCAATAGCATTGAGTACCTATCAGGGTGGGCATGTAGAGTTTTTAAAATACATGGTCGATATGTTGCGCGAACGGGGTGGTGAGAAAATTCGTGTATTTGCCGGAGGTGGCGGAGTGATTGTTCCTGAGGAGGCGCAATTGCTGCACGACTACGGTGTGACTCGTGTTTATACACCCGAAGACGGCCAGAAGATGGGCCTGCAGGGCATGATCGATGACATGCTCGAAAAAAGCCACTACCTGCCGGATGAAGACGCGCCGAATACGCTCGACCCGATTTTGTCAGGCGACAGGCGGGCGCTCTCGCATATGCTTTCGGCGATCGAAAACGGCCGTATCAGTGACAAACTTATATCGGATTTGAATGTTCAGGTAAAGCAGATTACTGCACCTGTACCGGTGCTGGGCATTACCGGCACAGGGGGCGCCGGTAAATCCTCTCTGACGGATGAGATTATTCTGCGGTTTCGGGGAGGACAGGGCGAAGCGCTGAAAGTTGCGCTGATTGCGGTTGATCCCACGCGGCGCAAAACCGGCGGTGCGCTGCTGGGTGATCGAATACGTATGAATGCCATTGATCATCCCAATATTTATATGCGCTCGGTGGCGACCCGAGATGCGGTGAGTGAAATTCCCGAATACGTCATGCAGATGGTGGAGGCGTGTAAATTATCCGGGTTTGATCTGGTGATAATTGAAACTCCGGGCATCGGGCAGGGCGATGCCGGAATCGCCAATCTGGTCGACGTTTCGTTATATGTAATGACGCCTGAATTCGGCGCTCAATCTCAGCTCGAAAAAATTGATATGCTCGATTTTGCCGACGCGGTAGCGATCAACAAATTTGACCGCCAGGGAGCCGCTGATGCCTATCGTGATGTCTGCAAACAGGTGCAGAGAAACCGCGAGGCATTTTCAGAAGCACCTGAGCTCATGCCGGTGTATGGCACCATCGCATCGCGTTTTAATGACGACGGCGTAACGGCGCTTTACCAGTACTTGCTCACTGAGCTTCAAACTCGCGGTCTTGCGCAAATCGAAAACAGTCTGCCCGAAACGGACGTTCGTTATTCGAGCAATCAGACCCGGTTGATACCGGGTGAGCGGGTACGTTATCTGGCCGAAATCGCGGCCACAGTGCGAGAGTATAAAGCGCAGGCTTGTGAGCAGGCCCGGTTTGCCCGTCAGCATCAGCAGTTGAGTGCTACGCAATCCATGCTGGCGGATAAGGGGCTGGCGGTGGTGGCAGATATCGAATCGCTGTTAGAAGGCGTGGAATCCAGGTTGAGTCAGGAGTCAAAAACGCTGATTGCGAGCTGGGATAAGCTACTGGATGATTACTCCGGAGAAGTATACGTGGCACAGATTCGGGATAAGCAGGTAAAAAATAAGTTAAATCGTTTCAGCCTGTCGGGCAATCCGGTACGCAAAGTTTCGCTGCCGGCCTATGAAGATGATGGGGAACGCCTGAAATGGCGGTTGCTGGAGAACGTTCCAGGGCAGTTTCCGTATACGGCCGGGGTATTTCCTTTTAAACGGGCTAATGAAATGCCCACCAGAATGTTCGCCGGCGAGGGTGATGCACTGCGCACCAACAATCGATTTAAGCAACTATCCGCACATTCGGAGGCCAAGCGTTTATCGACTGCATTTGATTCAGTAACCTTGTATGGCTGTAATCCCGATGAGCGACCTGATATCTACGGGAAGGTCGGGAATTCGGGTGTGTCAATCGCCACGCTGGATAATCTAAAAACGTTGTATGACGGATTTGACCTGTGTGACCCGATGACTTCAGTTTCGATGACCATCAACGGGCCTGCGCCTATGATTTTAGCGATGTTTCTGAATACCGCCATCGACCAGCAACTGCAAAAATATACGGATGAACATGGCAAGCCGGCAGGTGAAACCAAGCGCACGGAGTTACTCAGCTGGACACTGGCCAACGTGCGCGGTACGGTACAGGCCGATATTTTGAAAGAGGATCAGGGGCAGAATACCTGCATATTTTCGACCGAGTTTGCGCTCAAGATGATGGCCGATATCCAGGAATATTTTGTACGTCATCAGGTGCGAAATTTCTACTCGGTTTCAATTTCTGGTTATCACATTGCCGAGGCGGGCGCTAACCCGATTTCGCAACTGGCATTTACGCTGGCGAATGGATTTACCTATGTTGAAGCGTATCTGGCGCGTGGAATGAAGATTGATGATTTTGCGCCCAATCTGTCATTTTTCTTCAGTAACGGCATGTGCCCTGAATATACAGTGATAGGGCGCGTAGCACGGCGGATTTGGGCGGTGACCATGCGTAATAAATACGGTGCGAATTCGCGTTCCCAAAAACTTAAATATCATATCCAGACATCCGGGCGCTCGCTGCATGCGCAGGAGCTGGATTTTAACGATATACGGACTACCTTGCAGGCATTGATTGCAATATACGATAACTGCAACAGTTTACATACCAATGCCTTTGATGAGGCGATTACTACTCCGACGGGCGAGTCGGTACGCCGCGCACTGGCGATTCAACTAATTATCAACAGCGAGTGGGGTCTGGCGATGAATGAGAATCCTAACCAGGGCAGCTTTGTTATCGATGAACTGACCGAGCTGGTGGAAGAAGCCGTCATGCAGGAGTTTGAGCGTATTGCTGAACGAGGTGGCGTGTTGGGTGCAATGGAAACCGGCTATCAGCGCGGAAAGATTCAGGATGAATCGATGGAATACGAAAAACGCAAGCACGATGGAAGCCTGCCGATTATTGGGGTCAACACCTTTTTAAATCCACAGGCTGACGGCCTGGTGCAAACTGTCGAACTTGCCCGATCAACCGAAGAAGAAAAACAACGGCAAATAGCGCATCTGAATGATTTTCATCAGCGGCATAAGGGTGAAACACAAGCTGCGTTGACAGGTGTGCGACAAGCCGCGATAGCGGGTGATAATATTTTTACGGAATTAATGCACGCTGTGCGCGTGTGTTCGCTCGGCCAGTTAAGCGATGTGCTTTATGAAGCTGGTGGGCAATATCGCAGAAATATGTAAATCGAAGGTGAACTGGCTAAGTGTATTCAACATCAATAATATTCGTCGGCTTAGGTTTTACTAATCCGGCCTGCATCCTGAAACTAAATGGGGATTATGTATGACAATTAGAAAAGTGGGTGTCATCGGCGCCGGGACAATGGGCAATGGTATAACCCAGGTATTTGCCGCCAGTGGCTTTGATGTGACTATGCAGGATATTAGCGAAGAAGGTATTCATCGCGGCATGGAAACGATCGCCAATAGCCTTGATCGCATGATAAAAAGTGAAAAAATCAGCGAAGATGACAAGGCCTCCGCACTCGCTCGAATAAGCACAACTATTGATTTACATAGGTTGGCAGATACCGATCTGGTGATCGAAGCCGCCAGCGAGGACTTTGGGATTAAAGCCCAGGTGTTTGGTGAGCTGGACAAAATCTGTAAATCCGAAGTAATTTTAGCGTCCAATACTTCGTCAATATCACTGACCAAAATTGCCGCGACCACAAGACGTCCGGATAAAGTTATCGGCATGCACTTTATGAATCCAGTGCCCTTGATGAAGCTCATTGAAGTGATCCGGGCTTTGCAAACCAGCGATAATACCTGTACGGTAATTAAGGATATAGCGGTAAAACTAGGCAAAACCGCATTGATGGCAAACGATAGCCCTGGATTCGTAGCGAATCGTATTTTGGTGCCAATGATAAATGAGGCAATTTTCACCTTGCACGAAGGCATTGCCACAGCTGAAGCCATAGATGAAATCATGAAGCTGGGTATGAATCATCCGATCGGTCCGCTGGCGCTGGCAGACCTGGTTGGGCTGGATGTGCTGTTATCGATTTTGCGCGTGCTGCAAAATGAAATGGGCGATCCCAAGTTTCGCCCTTGCCCGTTACTGATTCAAATGGTTGATGCAGGTTATCTGGGGCGCAAAGCAGGTAAAGGGTTTTACGAATATTAATCTAAACGGGTTTCATGTTATGGACACACACTATAAAAATATTCTTTTGGAGCAGCCCGAAGCGGGAATTTACTGTCTGACATTTAACCGCCCGAAGCAATTAAATGCGCTGAGTCAGGAAACGATTCAGGAGTTTTCCAGTGCCGTGGCGGTGATTGAATCGGACCAGCAGGTACGCGTGTTGCTGCTTACCGGTGCTGGAGATAAAGCATTTGTAGCGGGGGCTGATATCAGTGAGTTCCAGGGGCTCTCAACTCTGGAGGCGCGAGCATTGGCGCTGGCCGGGCAGGATGTCTTACGTCGCCTGGAGCGACTGAATATCCCCGTTATTGCCGTTGTGAATGGTTTTGCGCTGGGGGGTGGCTGTGAAGTGGCTCTGGCGTGCGACTGGATTATTGCCTCTGATAACGCAAAATTCGGTCAGCCGGAAATCAATCTTGGTATTATGCCCGGTTTTGGCGGGTCACAGCGTCTAATGCGGCGCGTTAATAAATCCATGGCTTTGGATTTATGTATGACCGGGCGAATGATTAATGCCGATGAAGCGCAGAGAATTGGTCTGACGAATCAGGTTTATAGTTTTGAGACGCTGCGGGATGAAGCGATGAAGCTTGCAAAAACGCTCAGCGGGAAAGCTCCCATTGCGATGAAGTTTATTAAACAGGTCATGCGTGACGGGCAGAATATGAGGCTCGAAAATGCCTGTACATTAGAAGCTGAGTTGTTCAGTTTATGCTTCGCGACGACTGATCAGGAAGAAGGGGTGGCCGCCTTTCTTGAAAAGCGCAAAGCCAGGTTTAAAGGGCGCTAAATTTCGGTTCGATCCGTTTGCCCGGGTTTGTAGATATACTGAATTGTGGGTAGATCGCTGAATTTTTCGAGCTTAAAGTACGATCTGACGAATTTAATTTATTACGTTAAAACATAAAAATATACATTAAATAACCACAATAATACAATTAGTTACACTTCAAAGATAATGTAAAATGAAATATGATAAACATGCTTTTCAGGATCAAATGCCTTATAACCATTGCTACGGTTGCGGGCCTGAGAATGATCTTGGCCTGCAAATAAAAAGTTACTGGTCGGCGGAAGACGAGTCTGTTTGTGTGTATACGCCGCAAGCGCATCAATGCGCCGGGCCACAGCAATATGTAAATGGAGGAGTGATTGCGACCGTTATTGATTGCCATAGTATTTGCACCGCGATGGCCAAAGTTTATGCCATGGCTGGCCGTGAGATCGGCGAAGGTAAACAGATCTGGTTTGCCACAGGGCGTTTGGAACTATCCTATTTTAAGCCCACACCAATCGACCGGGAATTAATGGTGATCGCGAAGATTACCGAGGCAAAGGAGAAGAAAATTACCCTGGAATGTTCCCTGTCATCCGGAGGGGAAGTCTGTGTAGAGGCCAACGTGATTGCTGTGCGGGTTCCGTCAGACTGGTTTTAATATACGGCACCACACTAGCATCAATAATTCACCAGTAACGCATTGCATCCCGGTACAATTCCTCAAGATCTGATTGGGTGACCTTACGTGGAGAATTTACCAGCAGGCGTTGTTGCTTGATTGCACCTTCAACCAGGCCAGGGATGTCGGTCTCAGAATAATTCAGCGCAGACAGTCCATTAGGAATGTTGCATAAACGCATCAATTCAATCATTCGCTCTGCCAGGGCCAGCCCACCCTGATCAGGCGTGACGCCTTGCATATCCGCCCCCAGTGTTTCTGCAGCCTGCCAGTGACGTTCAGGTAAAGCTTCAGCCGTAAAGCGAAATGCGGCGGGTGCATTTACAACCACCGAAATGCCGTGCGGGCACATGCTATGATCCTGCGGCCAGCCCTTTGGGTAATAGTTATTAATCATGCCCGCGACTGAATAACTCATTGCGTGCGGCACGTGTACCCCAGCATTGCCAAAACTGATGCCCGCAAGCGTTGCGGCGTACATCATTGCGCTACGTGCCTCCGTATCCTGCGGTTTATTTACGGCGCATAACAGGTATTGGGATGCGAGTCGAATGGCTTCAAGGCTGCCGCTGTCACTGTGCGGATTGGATCCTTGATAGGGTGGCCGCAGTGCGGGGTTATTTAACTTTTCGCGCTCGGTAAAGGGCACCGCTGTAAAGCTTTCAATTGCATGCGTGAGCACATCAAAACCGGTCGCTGCGGTAATCAGAGGTGGTAGATTCCAGGTAAAAGAAGGATCTATGATGCCCATATCGGGTTTCATTAACGCTGATGAAATGCCGGTTTTGACCTGCTGCTCGACAAGATCAAACACCGCCACGCCGGTCGATTCACTACCGGTGCCAGACGTTGTCGGGCAGGCAATGTGCGGCAGCAGGTTACCGGGAACCGGGATTCCTTTGCCTATCGGTTTGTTGACGTAATCAAGAAAATCAGCCGGGTAGCAATGCAAAAGGTTAGCCGCTTTGGAAGTGTCAATTACCGATCCCCCGCCAATTGAAACAATGCCATCGAAGTTTCCGTTGTCCAGAAACTGGGCTGCCTCGCCAAAAGACTGGTCGGTGGGTTCTACACGGGTCTGGCTGTAGACCTGATATGCGAT
>PVMS01157154.1_pt1 | contig 12994 bp, 15 predicted proteins | sample 1853461 | NCBI WGS metagenome assembly PVMS01 (sample SAMN08582032, study PRJNA380276) | Marine sediment metagenome, whole genome shotgun sequencing project. | isolation source: ocean sediment barecode stripped | collected 2017 | reverse complement strand
TTAGAATCAGTGCCGGTATAATCCCGGTCTAAAACCGCACAGATCCGGGCTTCTTTCCCCGCATATCCGCCACCTGACGGCGATGCTTTTGAATCAATTCTCAAGGACGTATCGGATCTGATCCTGCCAGTGGGTGACACCGGGCAGGATCAGATCCGTCACGTCTTTGAGAATTGACTCAAAAGCCTCGCTGTTCTGCGGCGGATGGTCGGGCAAAGAAGCCCGGATCTGCCCGGGTTTAGACCGGGACAATACCGGCAATGATTCTAAGTTCTCATAGTAATCGGCAACCCAATCCACCACCTGGCGTCCGTAACGCCGAAATTCTTCCGGCGACATGTGGTAGTTCTTGTCATTATTCATGGCTGCTCCGGTTTTGTTTATTTAGTTAGATATCGGAGAGTTGGCAGGTTCAGTGTAATAGGTTCAAAGGTTCAAGGTTCAACGTTCAGGGTTGACGCATTTAGCACTTAATGGTGGAAATTGTTTAACCTCTGAACCCTGAACCCTGAACCTGTGGGAAAACGAAAACTTCCCCAAAATACACAATATAACTATTCTCTAATTAACTATCCCTAATTCGCTCATATACAAAGAAATTGTAGGGCTCAACACCATCTATAAATTCTGATTTGGTGATTTTGAATTCGGCCTCGGAAATTTCCGGAAAATAAGTATCCCCGGGTACCTCGCGGGGCAACACGGTAAGATAAATCCTGTCAGTTACAGGTATTGACTCTCGATACAATTGCCCGCCCCCACAAATAAAAGCTTCGTTTTCTTCCGGAGGGCAGGATTGGAAGGCACTGTCAAGATCATGAGCAATGATGCAGCCGGCGGCTTGAAAATCAGTTTGGCGGGTAATTACGATGTTGGTTCTACCGGGCAAGGGGCGACCGATCGATTCATAAGTTCTTCTTCCCATGATAACGCTGTGTCCGAGGGTAATTTCTTTAAATATCTTTTGTTCACCGGGAATCTTCCAGGGAATGCCCCCCCGGTTGCCGATAACACGATTTGATGCCATGGCAACGATCTGTGAAACAACCATATCATTTACTCCTCGATGGGTGCATTCAACACCCACAAATTAAATTGGCACAAGCGAAATAAAAAGTAAATCCGAAATTCGAATATCAAATAACCTAAACATGAAAAGATTATGAATCTTCGCTTTCTCCTTCTGATTTTCATTACCGAGTCACTCGTTTATGTAGTTTCTCAATAACACATTTTTTTCCGTTTTGAACATTGGAAGTTTAGAATTTTGAATTTGTTTCGGATTTCGACCAATTTTATTAAGATCAGGCGTGCTTCGGATTTCAGATTTATTTAAAACAACTTTAGAGTCTAAAGATCCAATTCCATGAAACTCGGGTTTTCGAGGGGATTATGGCAATAAGCTTCAATGGTCTTAAAGCCGAGAGAAAAATAAAGCGATTTAGCTGCTTTCATGGATTCGATGGTATCCAGGCGCATCTTTTGATACCTTTTTTTACGGGCCTCGCCGATCACTGCACTCGCCAGCGTCCGGCCGATAAAAGACCGCAGGTCTCAATTCCTTTGTCGGTAACTATCAGCACCTTTTGGGATCCAAGCTCTTTAACAGATTCCGTCAATTTTCCAGTCGCACCGACACCGTATTCGATTCTCGTCGGCAGTACAAAGCTGAAATTGTTTAACAAATTCATTCCGGGTATCTCCTTATCGGCATTTCAATCAGATTATTAAACTTCTTGCATGGTCGAATGACAATTTATATGCTAAATTGATTCACATGGCAAGAATCCAAATCCGACCAACGGCAGGTGTTGAGACTTTGCTTCGATTAATGTCTGATTAATATCTGGGTATGAATTTAGCCTATTAATATATTGGTAGCCACGAATTGACACGAATAACCACGAATTAAAGAAAAAATGAATCTCCCCGCCGCAAGCGGATGGGGTATACAAAATTTAATCAAAAGCAGGGTTACTTATAATGCAAAAATTTATTTCGTGAAAATTCGTGTTAATTCGTGGCTTGTTTGAAAAATCCAATTTGTTACGATTTAAAAAGCCAAAGCATGCGTAAAAACGAAAACGGCCTTAAAATTGCGGGACACGACAGACCCTCGCGAGAAGCATATGTTCGCCAGGTGACCTGGATAGGATTACTGACCAACATTGGTCTTGCAGGCCTAAAATTTGCGGCCGGCTATTTCGGCCGAAGCCAGGCCCTTATCGCCGACGCCATCCACAGCCTTACCGATACGACAACCGATATAGCGATTATCGCAGGCTCCCATTACTGGTCCCGCCCCCCGGATGAAAGTCATCCTTATGGGCATCGGCGTCTAGAGACCCTTGTGACCGCCTTTATCGGTCTCATGCTCGTGGCCGCGGGGATCGGCATCGGCTGGCAAGCAATTTCCAGCCTGCACATACAGCAGGCCTCACCGCCAAGCTGGGTCGCCTTCTGTGCCGCTCTATCATCAATTATTACCAAGGAAATCCTCTACCGCTGGACAGCTGCAATTGGCAAGAGAATCAAGAGCCCAGCCCTGGCGGCCAACGCCTGGCATCATCGCACCGATGCTATCAGCTCCCTTCCGGTCCTGATTGCTGTCGGGGGCGCATGGCTTTTTCCATCCTGGTCCTTTCTGGACCGGGTGGGGGCCGCCGTCGTCTCAATTTTTATTTTGCATGCGGCCATTAAAATTATCTGGCCGGCTATCAGCGAACTCATCGACGCCGGCGCACCTGAGGAAATCCAAAAAAAAATTACGGAAATTGCCGGCCATACAACGGGCGTCCTGGAAGTTCATGCTGTCAGATCCCGCTATATCAGTTCAAGTATTCAGATTGACATGCATATTGTCGTGGACGGCAATATAAGCGTCCGGGAGCGTCGCACAATCGGCGATACCGTCGAAAATAGTATCGTCTTCGGCATCTCCGAGGTATTGGATGTTGTTGTGCATGTGGATCCCTCTCAGGCTTCATCGGATACAGTTTTCGGTTGAAAATAACTGAAACCCGTAATATTATTAAATTGTTAGCGCCTTAAAAGTTATTTTTGTGCTTTTAGTTGTAAAATATATTATAATCTAAAATAAGGCTGCGCTAAGAGATTGGGTATAACCTCAATTTCATCATTAAATAAATTTATAGGTTATAATTAATTATGCCGGTTTTTGAATATACCGCCCTGGACGATAGAGGCAAATCCACCTCCGGCATTATTGATGCGGAGGGGGCTCAGGTCGCCCGCCAGAAGCTTCGGACATCAGGGATTTTTCCAGTATCAATTAAAGAAACCCAGGAGGCGGAACCGAAAAAGGAGCTGGGAACATTCAGCCTGTCTTCACGGTTAAGCCGTATTAAACCGGTGGAGGTCGCTATGATGACCCGACAACTGGCAACCTTGATTAGTGCCGGTTTTCCGCTGGTATCTGCCCTTGATGCACTGGTACCTCAGACCAGATCCCACGGTTTCAAAAAAACTCTGGCCCAAATCAAGGATTCGATTGTGGAAGGCAACAGTTTTGCCCGGGCTCTGTCGAATTATCCGGCACAATTTTCACCCCTGTATGTCAACATGGTTCGCGCCGGCGAAACCTCCGGAACCCTTGAAATCGTTTTGGAACGGCTGGCTGACATAACCGAAAAGCAGCAGGCCCTGAAAAACCGAATCCAAACGGCACTGGCGTATCCGATTTTTATGCTGATCATCGGCACCGCTGTTTTATTTATACTTTTGATTTATATTGTCCCCAGTATTACGTCCATTTTCACTGAAATGAATCAAGTTCTGCCGACACCGACCCGGATCCTGATTTTTTTGAGTGATTTTTTTAAATCCTACTGGTGGAGTATTTTCATTATTATCGCGGCGGTGGCAGTGTTTTTCAATCGCGCGAAAAGGACCACAAAGGGACGCTATTGGATCGATAAAACGATGCTAATATTGCCGGGTATTGGCATCCTGGTCAAAAAACTTGCCGTGGCTCGCTTCGCGCGCACACTGGGATCTCTATTGGAAAATGGGGTTTCCATGTTGATTGCCCTCGATATCGTCAAAAATATTGCCGGTAACAAGCTGATCTCCGATTCAGTCGAAACGGCCGCCATTGAGGTGGGCAAAGGACAGGGATTGGGGGTGGCCCTGTCCGGCAGCGGAATTTTCCCCCAGCTATCGATCCAGATGATCCAGGTCGGGGAACAAAGCGGCCAACTGGAAACAATGCTCGCTAAAATTTCAGACGTATTTGAAAACGAGGTGGAAATCACTGTCCTGCGGCTGACATCATACCTGGAGCCAGTGATGATCCTGGTCATGGGGTCTATTGTCGGCTTTATCGTTTTATCAATATGTCTGCCGATATTTGAAATGAACCAATTGATACGATAGGCCAATGGAATTGAATATCGATTAATCATACAAGGAAGGAACAGGTCCGATGCTACAAAAGTTGAGATACGACAACCGGGGGTTTACACTTATAGAACTGATGGTTGTTATCATTATACTTGGTATTCTCGCCATGTGGGTGGCACCTAAAATTATGAGTCGACCTGGAGAAGCCAGACAGATCAAGGCCCGTTTGGATATTCAAAGCCTCGAGACCGCTCTAAAATTATACAAACTCGATAACGGTATGTACCCGACTACTGACCAGGGCCTTCAGGCAATGGTAGAAAAGCCTGAAACCGGCATTATCCCCAAAAAGTGGAATACCGGCGGCTACCTCGAAAAGGGCAAGGTTCCCAAAGACCCCTGGGGCAATGATTTTGTATACCTGTCTCCGGGCCTTAAAGGCGATTTTGACATCATTTCCTATGGACTGGATGGAATGCCCGGCGGCGAGGACGAACATAGGGATGTTAATAACTGGGAAATCGAATAATTAATTAGTCAGTAGTCCGTTGTTTGTTGTCAATCGTTTGCTCTATAATTTGGTAATCAATTTCCGCAACGCATGTCATTAAATAGTGGCCTTGGGGGTAGGCCCCCGATCTAATAATCTGATCGCATGCCTGCTAATGCTGCAACAATCAATTGCAGTAACGTGGCCGATCCCACAAAAATGCAGGGATTGATGATAGACAATCACTCCTTGATAGCAACTTATTCCTTTTCTTCATCGTCATGAATCGAGAAACCAAAAGATTTAGGACCCGTTTTCACAACAGACACCGGACAATCAACGACGGACATTGTAGTGGTTTTACGCTGATTGAGTTGATTGTTGTAATCTCGCTGATCAGCCTGATGCTGTTTTTTACGCTGCCCCGGCTGCAGGACAATCCTTTCCTGGACGACAGCAAAAAAAGCTCGCGCTGGCTGATCGGCAAAGTCCAGGCGCTGAAAGAAAGCGCCATCCGCGAGCAAAGGCAGTATGCCCTGCATTTTGATCTGGACAGCGGCCGGATATGGGATACCAATGCATCAATGTCGCCGGAAGACCTTGAGAGTGCGGCTTTAAACAGCAGCTATTTCCTGCCGGATGATCTCCGGATCCTCGACATCGAGTATCCGCAAAAGGGCAAAATTTTTTCCGGTCAGACAGAAATAATTTTTTACAAAGCCGGCTACACGGACAAAGCCCTGGTTCACATGCAGGAGGGAGATTCGTATTTGAGTTTTTTAATCGAACCCTTCCTGTCGAAGGTTCAATTTTTTGAAAGTTATGCCAGTTTTGAGGACTGATTTTCGATTTCGGATTCTGGATTTGGGATTGGGGATTTTGGTTCTCGGAAAATAGATGCAAAAAAAATATGATATAAGGTAGAAAGTGGAAGGTATAAGGCAAAGACCCATAAACATTTTTTAACCTTCTACCCTCTACCTTCTACCCTATACCACTTATTAGTGAGCTATGATCTATGAGATAGCAACATATGGCCCAAAGAAATCAGTAACCGGGATCATCCGGCGGCCTGCCGCCTTCACCCTGCTTGAGGTTATGGTGGCCATGGCCATCATGGCCATCGTTCTGGTCAGTGTGTACAGAATGCATTCTCAAACCCTGGCCATGAACACCGCCAACAGGTTCTACACCCAGGCGCCCATGCTGGCGCAGAGCAAACTGGCACAACTGGAAAGCGGCGCATCAGAAATAATTGCAGGTGATTCGGGGGACTTTGGAGATAAATTTCCCGGTTACAGCTGGAACGTCTCCGTGGAGGAGGTAGCGATAGAGTCGCTGGGTGAAATTGCCAATGATTTTAAACAGATAGATTTGACGGTATCCTTTAATGGCGATGAATACGTCTACAATGTAAGGACGTATCGGCTTATGCGGGATTAAATCAGAAGTCAGAGGTCAGAGGTCAGAAAAAAGATGACAGTAAACTTTTGGCATAGGGCAAAACGCATGGGGCAAAGCGTTCGACTCCTCAGAAATATCCGACTTGTCGATCTGTGCGCTATGCGCTATGCGCTATGCTCTTTGCGCTACGGCATCCAGCGACCAGATACCAGTGGCCAGCAGCCAGAGGCCGGCACCGGCTTCACCCTGGTGGAAATCCTGCTTTCCTTTTTGATTCTGGGGATCGTGGTGACCACTATTCTGGCCTCGTTCAACGCCGTATTCTCCACCACCGATACATTGAACAACAGCAGCCGGTATTATGATATGGCCAAAAATTGCCTGAATCGCATGACCCTCGACCTGGAAGCCTTATATGTCCGTCAGCCACCGCTTTACAAAAAACCGGAGTTTGACGATCCGCCCGACCCCTATCGCATTGTCGGTTCCCCAACAGATGCTGGTGGCACAAGTTTTGCAGCAATTAGATTCACCAGCAGCGCCCACATCCCTTTTGGAAAAAGCAAACGGGACGGAATTGCTGAAATTGTTTATTACGTGCAGGCCAAAAATGACGGTCAGATAGTGCTGAAACGTGCGGATCACCTGTATCCCTTCCCGGAATTTGAGGAAAGGGGGGGCGATCCTGTTTTGTGCAACAGCTTAAAATCATTAGAATTTAAGTATTTTGATGCTGAAGGCTCTGAAGTTGATGAGTGGGATTCCGATTCGGACGAGTATGGATACGCAACACCGGCAGCCGTTAGCATTCAGCTTGAAATCGGCAACGAAACCACATCATACGATTTTGAAACCACTGTCAGGCTTGCAGTTCACCGTCAGAAAATAGAGTGAAATTGGTTTGATATTGTGGACACCAATCCTTGTGATTGCAGTTTTATATGATTTCAGCCTTTTATAATTTATTTAAATTGTTTCACGGATTCAGACGATGGTGAACGTGTCAACAATAGCACGAAATAACCGGGGGATGGCTCTATTGATAACCATATCGGTAACAACGATTCTGGTAGCCGCCGCCCTGGAATACAACCGCCGCGCAAGATTTGAGGTTATCTCAACCGCTGCCGTGCGGGACCGGCTGACACTGTCATATGTGGCTTCATCCGGGGTTCATGCCGCCATGGCCCTGCTGATTAAAGACAAGGCGGAGTCCAATTTCGACTCCCTGCAGGAAGACTGGGCCAATCCGGAAAAGATAGATGAAATCCTCTCGGAGATCCCTTTTGACAACAGCAAACTCTCTGTCGTAATTACCGATGAGCTGGGTAAAATTCAGATCAACGCCCTGGTCGCCTTTCCGGATAGCCGCCGGTTCAACGAATCCCAGGTGATGATCTGGGAACGTATCCTGAATGTTATCGGAAGCGAGGACGATCTGCAAAATGACAGTAATCCGACAGCCATCGTCAACTCGGTTAAAGACTGGCTCGATAGTGGCGATGACGAGGCGACTACCGGTTTAAGCGGTGCTGAATCGAGTTATTATGAGGAGCAGGACCCCCCATACGCAAGCCGCAACGGTCCGATTGAGGACCTGAACGAACTTTTGCTGATAAAAGGCATAACCCCTCAGCTTTATTACGGCACCGAGAACGCAACCGGGCTGGCCAATTATATGACCGTCCACGGGCTGGCTGTTGGTGCGGGAACCACCTTCAACTATCCGGGACGCATCAACATAAATACGGCTGATATCCCGGTGCTGACAGCACTGCTGGGAAGCGAAAACCAGGATTTGGCCCAGGCGTTTTATGATTATAGGCAGGAAATGGCGTCCGAAAAAGATGTCCATGACTTTTCGAGCCCTAAATGGTATAAAAATATTACGGGTTTAAGTGATGTCACGATTGATTCCAGGCTGTTTACCACATCAAGCGACGTGTTTCGCATTCAATCCACTGCTTCCCTTAACGACATCCAATCATCCGTAATCGCGGTGGTACAACGGGTCCAAAACCCCCAATCCGGCAAATGGTCATGTAAAGTTTTAAACTGGAAAACCCAATGAGCAGAAAAGTACTTGGTATCGACATTCGAAATGAGTCCCTATCCGCGGTGCTGGTTAAAACCAGCCTGCGGGAAAGCCGAATCGATACCCACGCATATATCCCCATAACTGACTCTGAAGAAGATCCGGATAACATCAAGACCGCCCTGGAGACCCTGATCGGTCAAATCGATCCGGCGGGCTGTGATTGTGTGGTCTCGATCTCGGCCAACCATTTTTCTTATCGTATCCTGAAAGTCCCGTTCAAAGTGGCCAAAAAAATCCGAATGGTCCTGCCTTTTGAGCTGGAGCCGACGGTCCCGTTTCCGGTTGATGACCTGGTTATAGATTTTATTAATCTGGAGTCGGACCGCCAGAGTGACCAGACAGATCTGATTGCCGTGGCAGTGCCGAAATCCGAGCTAAACCCGTATATTGAGACCCTGGCCGCCCTAAAGATTGACCCGGAAATGATAACTGTCAGCGGTCTTCCTGCAGCCCTCTGTCTGGCCCGCCAGACCGACCCTGGAGAAAATCAGCTTTTTCTTGAAATCAACAAAACGATCAGCACCCTGTTCATTGTCGGCAGCGGCCGCATAAAACTGCTGCGTTCGATTCCGACCCCGGTCGCTGAAGATACCCGCGCCGAAGCACTGGGCGCCTTTGTCCGGCGCACGCTGGCGGCCTACAGCGAACTCTCCCATTCGGATTTTCAACCCCTGGATATCGTGATGACCGGCTCCGGTTTAAACGGTGCCAATTTTGATAAGGATGTCGCCGGCGCTCTGGATCTTCCGGCCAAGCGCTTGAATATTTCCGACCGCTTGAATATTCCCATAGACGACGAAGACGTCAACCCATGGGACCCGGCCGTGATGGATAGCGCCCTCTCCCTGGCCCTGGTGGAAATCGAAGGCATCGACGGGCTCAATTTTCACAAAAGTCAATTCGCCGCTAAAAAGCTTTTTGTGAAACACAAAAAAAATTGGATCAAGACCGGCATATTCGCGGCAGCAGTAATTGTGCTGCTGTTATTTAATTTAATTACGGATTCATATACGCTGAGTAAACAGCTGGATCGTTACGATCAGCAAATTCGCAGCATATTTAAAGCAACATTTCCCCAAGAAAAAATAGTCGAACCGTTTCAGCAAATGCAGATAAATGTAAGGGAGGCCAAAAAAAATGCCAATGTTCAAAGTACCGCCGGTCCTCACCTGCGTAGTATCGATATTCTAAACGCCATTAGCCGAAACATTCCGGAAACCATCACGGTCGATGTTACCCGGATGGTTATCTCGCCGGAAACCGTACTAATTTCAGGAAATACCGACACCTTCAATTCCGTGGAGGAGATCAAAAGCAATCTGGAGCAAATTGACTTTTTCAAGAGGGTAACGATTAGCTCGACCAACAAGGACCGCTCCGGCCAGGAGATCCGTTTTCAGTTGAAAGTGGAGTTATAAAATGAAGCTCCCGACGATATTTAAAAATTTGAACAAACGCGAACGCTATGGAATTTTGCTGGCGGCGGGTGTCATCGGGATTTTTATAATTGCGGTATTCATTGTGGAACCTTTTTTAAGCCGGTCGGCAAATATGAAAAACAGCCGGCAGACCAAAGCCGATATGCTGGTCGAAATGCAGAAATTGCAGTCTGAATATACGGCCCTGACCCAACAGGCCAAGGTATCAAAGTCCCGCTTTCAACGCCGACAAAAGGGATTTACGTTGTTTTCCTTTCTGGACAGGCTGGCCGGCGAGTCCGGCATCAAAGATCGCATTAGCTACATGAAACCAACCAAAAAGGTTCAAAAAAACAGCCCCTATAAGATCTCCCGGGTGGAAATGAAGCTTGAATCCATTACCCTGGAACAACTGACAAATTACCTCTACGGTGTTGAAACCTCTAAAAATATGGTCGATATTAAAAAGATCTCGATATCGAAAAAGGACAAAAACCAGGGGTTGCTTACGGCGGTATTGCAGGTTGAAACGGTGGAGATATAGGTTTCAGGTGTCGGGTAAATGAAGTTCATTGGGTTCATTGAGTTGATTAAAATAAAACCGTCGAAGAAAACACTACTGTACACTGCCTATATCATCGGCATAACAGTTTTTTTTCTATATTATCTTTTTCCGTCCGAGGCGGTCAAAGACTATGTGGCTTATAAAATGAGCCAGGCAAATCCGGGTATCAGCGTCACCATCGACCATGTCAGCCCGGTGTTGCCGCCGGGGATCAAATTGCATGATGTCGGTATCGCCTACGGCAACAAGGCGCTTATTGATCTGGACAGTGTAAAAATAACACCGGGGCTGCTGTCATTTTTAAGCAGCACGAAGACCGCCAGATTCAAGGGACGCGTTAATGCCGGCACCGTGCAGGGATGGGCGGAAGTAGACAGCCGCAGCGATCAGCGCACGGAAAAAATTGAAGGCACGATTTCAGGGGTTCAGGTGCAGGGAATACCGGCTCTGCAACGCCTGAGCGCTCACAAAATTTCCGGCAACCTGGGCGGGGATTTCATGATTATCGGCACAGGACCGAACCGGTCGATCACCGGCAAACTGACCCTGTCGGATTGCCGGATCGATTTTGACCAACCCGTAATCGGCCAGTCGTCATTGGGATTTAAAAATATCGATGCCGATCTGGTTTTGAAAAAAGGCACTCTGGTCATTAAAAAATTCAGTGCCCGGGGTAATCAGCTCGACGCCGATATCTCCGGCACCATCGCCCTGAATAGGGGTGGTCACCAAAATGCGCTGAATCTGAATGGCTCAATAACACCGCATCATGCGCTTCTGGCAAAAATTAGCAACAGCATTCCGGCTGACTTCCTGCGGCAGAAGAAAGCCGGCCAAACGGCAATCTCGTTTATGATCGGGGGCACAGTGGAAGTTCCGAACTTCAGACTAAATTAGGCGCTTAGAATGACCAATCGTTATTTTAACATCGCCAATATAGTACTCATAACCGCAGGGGTATTTCTGTGTGTAACAGCCTTTTACGGCCTTGTCACCCCGCGTCCGGACTACTCCGTATCCATCACCTCGGCCGTCAGGCCGGTATCAGCGTCGGCAGCCTCGTATTCTCAACCACCGCCGGGGGATTATAAGGCCATAACGGAACGCAATATTTTCAATTCGGGTACCGCAGAAATTGCTCCGAACGCCCAAACAGTTAATATCGATAAATTGAAGCAAACCGAATTGAAATTAAAACTCTGGGGCACGGTAACGGGTCAGAACGGACGGGCCTATGCCGTCATCGAGGATACCAAAACCAGAAAACAAAACCTTTACCATGCCGGAGATACTATCCAAAATGCGGTGGTCAAGTTGATCTTACGGGAAAAGGTGGTATTAAACGTTGATGATCGCGACGAAATCCTGGCCATGGAAGAAATCCGCGGCCGGAGGGGGAGCAAAAGAGTGGCACGGGCCCCGACCGGCACCGGGAACAGAAAACTGCCGGTTTCCCGCTACCCGCGCAAAATCAAATTGCGAAGCGATCAAATCCAAGAAGCCATGGAAAACCTGGGCCAGCTGATGGAGCAGGCAACGCTGCGACCGCACATCGAAGATGGGCAGCCTGCCGGCATTTCCATCACCGGCATCAAACCCAACGCCATATTCAGAAAGATGCGCTTGCGCAATGGAGATATCATCACCGGTGTCAACGGAAATCCAATCGGTTCGGTTGAGGACGCCGTTAAGGTGTTTGAAGAATTATCGTCGGGATCCAACATTCAGCTCCAGATAAAACGCCGGGGGCGCGAGCAAACCCTTGATTATAATATTGAATAATATCAAAAAATTTATTAAGGTAAATAAGATTACTTAAGATCAAACGCCCAAACGGAATTTATATGAAATTAACCCGCTCGACAGCCAGGTATATTCTGATTTCAATCATGTCCGTTGCCGTCATCGCGCTGACGTATTCATCCGGCCGGTCCCAGACCCCGGAAACCGCAAAACCCAAAACTCCGGAGCAATTCATTTCGATTGATTTCAACAATGTGGATATCAATGTATTTATCAAATTTATGAGCGAGTTGACCGGGACCAATTTTGTGGTGGATCAACGGGTCAAAGGCAAAGTCACGATTATATCCCCGTCAAAAATTTCACTCAAAGAAGCCTACAGGGTATTTGAATCGGTCCTGGAAGTCCACGGTTATACCACCGTGCAATCGGGTGAATTGGTTAAAATTATCCCTTCTCCGGATGCGCGCTCAAAAAGTATTGAAACCAAACTGCGGGAGGAGTCAACAGCCCCCAGGGACCGGGTGGTCACCCAACTGATACCGTTGACATATGCCGACCCGGTTGCAATCAAGCGGTTGTTTACGCCGATGGTATCCAAAAGCAGCGTTATCCTGGCCTATTCACCGACCAACACCCTGATCATCACCGATGTGTATTCCAACATCAAGCGACTGATCAGAATCTTAAAAGAAATCGACATTACCGGAATCGGCCAGGAAATATCGGTCATACCGCTGGAATATTCGGATGCCGCCAAGCTGGTCAATTTGCTGAACACGGTGTTTAAACCGAGGCGCAAAAAAGGCAAAGGTGTTGAGCAAAAAACCATCACCATGGTGGCCGATGAAAGGACCAACACCATTGTATTGCTGGCCAGCGAAATCGACACCCTGCGAATCAAAAGACTGAAC
>PVMS01009884.1_pt1 | contig 12994 bp, 14 predicted proteins | sample 1853461 | NCBI WGS metagenome assembly PVMS01 (sample SAMN08582032, study PRJNA380276) | Marine sediment metagenome, whole genome shotgun sequencing project. | isolation source: ocean sediment barecode stripped | collected 2017 | reverse complement strand
TTGATGGTTTCGTCGCTTCCGGTTGACAAGCGCCACAACTCGAAGCTCGATCGAACCCGTATCGCGCGATGGGCAGAGCGAGTTCTTGCCGGTGGCTGGATGGGCGCCATATGAGGGTTCTCGTCACCGGTGCCACGAGCCTCCTCGGTCGGACATTGGTCGCCCTGCTGGTGGCCCGTGGCGACGATGTGACCGTGTTCCAACGTCGAGCGAGCCGCCTCGAGGTCACAGAACACCTCGGTGACGTTGCTGAAGAGAGTGCCGTTGCCGAGGCAGTCGTAGGTGTGGACGCCGTGGTCCACGTTGCCGGACGTGTTGCCGTGACAGGTCCGTGGAAGCAGTTCGAAGAAACAAACATTCGAGGCACACAGAACGTCATCAGCACCGCCAGAGCGGCAGGCGTCCAACGGATCGTCCAGGTTTCGTCGCCATCGGTTGCCCATGGCGGTGAATCCCTTGTTGGGGTCCCAGCCGGACCGGCTGATCCGAGAACCGCCCGGGGGTTCTACGCCAGGAGCAAGGCAGAGGCCGAGTTGGTCGCCCTTGGTGCGAACTCGGCCGAGATGTCAGTTGTCTCGATCAGACCGCACCTCATCTGGGGACCGGGCGATACGCAGCTGGTCGGTCGTATCGTGAGCAGGGCCAGAGCCGGCAGGCTCGCGATCATCGGATCCGGTGCGGCGTTGATCGATACGACCTACATCAACAACGCAGCGGATGCCCTCGTTGCTGCCCTTGATCGAGCGCCGTTACTTGGCGGCAAGGTGTTCGTCGTCACCAACGGACAACCGCGACCGGTGCGCGAGATGTTGAACAGGATCGTCATGGCTGCGGGTCTCGAGCCCCCTCGGATGAAGGTGCCGTACAGGGCGGCACGTATCGGTGGGCGAGCCGTTGAGAAGATCTGGGATCGGCGGGGGACAGAAGATGAGCCACCAATGACGAGTTTTCTCGCGGAACAACTCGGTACCGCACACTGGTTCGACCAGCGCGAGACCAGACGAGCTCTTGGGTGGACGCCCGCCGTGAGCCTCGCAGAAGGGTTCAGGCGACTTCACGACTGGTTCGCGACAACACGGGCGTAAGGGGACCTTGCAATCAGCCTCAGAACCGTGGCCAACGGGGTTACGCGCACACACTCAGACGAAAACGTCACGCTGATGATGATTGTTCGGTATCATGTCCGACATGAAGAGACCCCTCACGAGCGATGCGATGTGTTGTTGCTGTTGTGCAAGCGCCGCGCGCGGAGGTTCATAGCAGTCATTCCCAACTAGCAATACAACCACCACCACCCGCCCGGCATCCCCGTCCCGGCGGGTTTGTTGTTATTGACAGCCGCCACCTCAATCTCGAGGAACCACTTATGGTCACCCGATCACAATCCATCCCGATCAAGACGTCGGATCACGCACTGCGAAAATATGAGGACATCCGAGATCTCCTCCCTGATGTCGACAATCCCACGCCCCTCGTGCGGGTCCGTAACACCGTATCTTCCGACAATGTATACCTCAAGCTCGAATGGTTGAATCCGTTCGGCTCGATCAAGGATCGAGCTGCCGCGTACCTCATCCGCGGCCTTGCGGAGTCTGGCGCTCTCGAAGGTCGGGAGATCGTGGAGGCCTCGTCTGGCAACACTGCTATCGCCCTCGCTGCAATGGGCGCAATCGATGGAACGAAGGTCACGATCACCATCCCCGACGGAGTTCCCGAAGAGACCAAGACGATCCTGAGGATGCTTGGTGCCGAGGTTTGGGAGACACCGGATGAGCTCTGCCCCGTCGACCATCCGAACGATGGGGCGATAGCCCTGGCGCGCTCACTACGCGCTTCCGAGGGCGGATCGCGTTATGTCATGCCGGATCAATATGAGAACCCGGACAACGTACGCGCCCACTATGAGACGACAGGTCCAGAGATCTGGAAGCAGTCCGGCGAGGAGGTCAGCGCGTTCTTTGCCGGTTTCGGAACCTGCGGAACGATCAGCGGTGTCGGTCGCTATCTCAAGGAGCGCAACCCTGAGGTGCGGATCATCGCGATCGAGCCCCAGAAGGGTCACAGGCTTCCAGGGCTGAAGAGCTTTGCAGAGTCAAATGAACCCAGAAACCTCGATCGGAGCGTTGTCGACGATGTGGTTACGGTGTCAGATGATTCTGCCTACGCGATGACTTTGCGGCTTCACCGTGAGGACGGTCTCCTCGTGGGGCCATCGACGGGCGCCATCGTTCACGCCATCGATTCGTACGACGACTTCGCCGAAGGTGTCGTTGTTGGTGTTTCACCCGACGCTGGAGCCAAGTACACGACCTACTTCGCAGAGATGCTTGGAGCCGAGGGACTCCCGATCATCTAGCAACGCACCATGGACCAAGGAGAACGACACATGACAATCAAGGAATCGCTGGGTGTGACCCCAACGGAAACACTCGACACGTCCGGATTGGTGTGCCCGCTCCCGGTCTACAAGGCTGCACTCGTTCTGAGATCCATGGAGGCCGGTCAGGTTCTCGAACTGATCTGCACCGATCCCGGATCGCTTGCCGACATCCCCGCACTTGCACGCCAGAGAGGGGACAGGCTCGTAACGACAGATGACCGAGGCAGCGTACAGATCTTCCTGATCGAGAAGGGTCCAGGCAGATGAAGGGCGCTGAACTGAGGAGGCATACTGTCCATTCCGGCTGTTCCTGGCACAGGTCGCCACTTTCGCGCCTGAAGGGATCTAGCGCGGAGGGTAGGCGTCGAAGCCCTCGATGCGTTGGGTCTCCCTGATGAAGGCGATGATCCGGTCGATGTCCTCCTGCACCAAGCCGGGCACCGGTGCCATGTCACCGAACCTCCAGTGGTGGGACCGAACACCGCTGATCGCCGCAAGAGCGAAGGCACCGTCACCGTGGTGACCGGGGTTGTAGATGACCGACAGATGGGACGGACCGATCGCTGTGCCACGAAGATCGGAACCATGGCACGCAGCGCAGCTCACCTGATACAGAGCCTCGCCCTCGGCGACAAGAACAGGATCCTGGACCGGTATGTCGAACTCGGATTGACCGGTCATCGGATCCCTCGGTAGGGACGATGACGTTCCACCACCGCTGAACGCCACGAAGACGACGCCTATCACCACGGCCGCGACCGCGAGAGGAACTACAAATCGCTTCACGCGGTCAACCGTTTCGATGCGTTTCTCACTGTTTCACTCCCCACGGGTTTTCCAAAAAAGTCGGTACCCTACCCCCTAGGGGGTGGGGTAAGCTAGCCTACATGAATCACACATATATGGGCAGAAGTGACGTCGATATGGACACGCCGAGGCCGAGTCAGGTCCAAACCTGCGCATGCTGCAGGCTCTGTCTCCTCGATGAAGCGTCCGAGGACTTGCTCGGTCACGAAACTCAACACGACGTTCTCGATGGCGAGCATCATCATGGCGAACCGACTCCGCTCGACCATGGCGAACACGACGATGACGCACATGCCGGCCACGGTCCTGATCACTCCGGACATGAGAACATGTTCCGGAAGAGGTTCTTCGTCTCGACGATTCTGAGCGTTCCCGTCCTGTTCTGGAGCGGCACGATCCAGGGCTGGTTCAGCTACACAGCTCCCGACTTCCCAGGCTCCGGTCTCATTGTTCCGGCACTTGCCACATTCATATTCGTCTACGGCGGTTTCCCCTTCCTGTCGATGGCGGTCTTCGAACTGCGGAAGCGGCAACCGGCGATGATGACGCTCATCTCGCTGGCCATCTCGGTGGCATACGGGTTCTCCATGCTCACCCTCTTCATGCCGAGCATCGGTGACGACTTCTTCTGGGAGCTCGTCACATTGATCGACATCATGCTGTTCGGTCACTGGATGGAGATGAAGAGCGTCCGGCAGGCCTCGGGTGCCCTCGGTGCCCTCACCAAGCTCATGCCTGACACCGCAGACGTCGAAGCTCCGGATGGAGCGGTTACCGTCGTCCCGGCAGACGAGCTTTCACAAGGTCAGATCGTCCTCATTCGTCCGGGCGCAAGCGTGCCTGCCGATGGCGTGATCACCGACGGGGAGTCCGACTTCGACGAGGCACTCATCACAGGAGAGTCCCGTCCGGTGAAGAAGACTGTCGATGCCACGGTCATCGCCGGGACCGTGAACAGTGGGTCGGGAGCGGTGCGTGCACGCGTCACGGCGACCGGTGACGACACGGCGTTGTCCGGGATCATGAAGCTCGTGGCGGCTGCAGAAGCCAGCAAGTCCCCGACGCAACTCCTGGCCGACCGGGCAGCCAGTTTCCTCTTCTATGCAGCGGTGGGCGCTGCCGCGCTGACCGCTCTCATCTGGAGCCTGGTGTACGGCGGGTTCGACGAACGCACGATCGCCCGTGTTGTGACCGTGCTTGTGATCGCATGCCCCCACGCTCTGGGTCTTGCCATCCCCCTGGTCGTCTCCAACACGACTGCGATCGCTGCTCAGAATGGCATCCTCATCTCCAAGCGCGAAGCGATCGACACCGCGCGGAATCTTGATGTGGTCGTCTTCGACAAGACGGGGACGCTCACGACGGGCCAGATGGGTGTGGCCGGGATGGCGACACTCGATGGTGGCACACCTGATCGGGCGCTCGCCCTTGCGGCGGCTGTCGAAAGCGATTCGGAGCACCCCATGGCTCGAGCGATCCGATCGTCGGCGGAAGACAGCAAGCTCGAAGTCCCCACGCCGGAATCGTTCGAAGCATTCAAGGGGCGCGGAGTACGCGCAAGCATCCGCGGCTCGGACGTGTTCGTCGGTGGGCCGCGGCTTCTCGAGAGCCTGGGACTGCACCTGCCCCAGGCACTCGCAGACTTCTCCGACACGGCTGGATCGAGGGGCGAGTCAGTTGTATTTGTCATCGAAGGCGACACGCCCCTAGCGGCGATCGCAATCTCTGACATCGTCCGACCAGAGAGCTTTACGGCTCTCAACGCTCTGAGGGACCGAGGAGTCAAGGTCGGGATGCTCACCGGCGACAGCGATGATGTCGCCCAGGCAGTCGCGAAGACCCTGGAGCTGGACTTCGTACTGTCCCAGGTACTTCCGGCGGACAAGGATGCGCACATCTCACAGCTTCAGGCGAACGGCGACAGTGTCGGCATGGTTGGCGACGGTGTGAACGACGCGCCCGCTCTGGTGCGATCCGATATCGGGATTGCGATCGGCAGCGGGACCGATGTTGCTGTCCAATCCGCCGACCTCGTACTCGTCAGGAGCGATCCGCAAGACGTCGTCAAGATCATCAGGCTCTCCGCTGCGAGCATGAGGAAGCAGCTCCAGAACATCTGGTGGGGTGCCGGCTACAACATAGTGATGGTTCCCCTGGCTGCAGGCGTGCTTGTTCCGTGGGGCTTCGACATGCCGCCTGCGCTTGGAGCGGTGTTCATGTCGGTCAGCACGATCATCGTTGCCGTGAACGCCCAGCTGCTCCGAAGACTCGACCTCGAGGTGGACAAGTAACAACGACGGACGGTCCTGCACCACCCCCGGGATCTTCTTCCAGCGTCCCACGACCCGCTGAGATCCGAAATCACCTGCACCACGTAGTATCCGACGGTGCGCCGCCCACATCGACCAATAACGTATGCCCTTGTGGCCCTCGGTGTGTTCGCCCTGTTGTTCGTTGCTGCGGGAGTGGCGGGCTGGTGGACACCTGCCGAGAACGAACAGGCGATAGGCGAGGTGTCACGCTGGTGCGAGAGGGTGAGCGGGGGCATCCTGCGCGAACCGGTGAACACCCTTGGCAACCTCGGGTTCGTTGTTGCCGGTCTCGCGATGTTCCTCGTTCTTGCGCACGACACGATACGAGGAAGACCCCGAGCGAACCGGTTTATAGGCAACCAGCCGATCGCACTCCTCTACGCTGGCGCTTCTGTCTTCCTTGGCCCGGGTTCGATGGTCATGCACGGAAGCCACACGTTCTTCGGTGCGTGGATCGACAACGTATCGATGGTCGCCTACATCCTCGTACCTTGGCTCTTCAACCTTGCGGTACTTGGACGTTGGAGGGACCGCGTGTTCTTTGTCGTGTACGGCGCGGTGTTGGGCACTTACGCCGGTGCGTACTGGGTGTTCGGTTCTGACCTCGGGATAGGACTTGACCTGTTCGGTGTCTCGATCGCGCTTTGGATCATCTCAGAAGTGTTGTATCGGTTCTGGTTCCGGTTGGTGAGACCGCTCTCCGGACTGGTCGGATTTGTAGTTGCGGCCGTCTTTGGGATCACGCCGGCGGTAATGCTTGACGATATCGGAAACTACTGGTGGGTTGTGCTGTTCTGGGTTCCGGCGCTCCTTGTGAAACAGCCCACAGGATCACGGCGGACCTATACGCCGTGGTACTGGGCCGGGTTCGCAGCCTTTCTCATTGCCTATGCGATATGGACAACGGGTACCAACGATCATGACCTCTGCGACCCTGACTCGCTTATCCAGGCGCATGCGATCTGGCATCTGCTCACCGCGTTCGCCACGTGGTGTTTCTTCAAATTCCTTCGCACCGAGCGACTAGCAGACCTTGACGCTCAGCCACCGGTGAGCGTCTGAGAATGTTGTCGTCGAGCATCGACACCGAGCACGCGGCGCATGGATGTGCTGGGCCAGTCGTCGATACGCAGTTCGGTCTCCCCGTGTGGCCAACCCAAACCTAAGGCTTCAGCCAGGTCGAAGGTCAAGACAGAAGCACCGGGCCGGGTACAGCGGCAAGCAGGATGAACCAGAGTCCGACCGCGATCAACACGTACCCGCTCCACCGCTTCACTGTCGGTCCGGTCGTGCGAACCGGTCTGAGGGCGTCGGCGTTCATGAACGACACCGCCACGGATGCAGTGATCATGAGGGTGACGAAAACGGCTGCGGCGGTCGTGAACGCCAACGCAGTCTGTGTCGTGCCGACGGTGAGAGTTTGGGCTGCCAGACCGGCAAGCAGCGGTCCTGTTCAACCGAATCCTGCCAGCAGGTATCCGAAACCGTAAACGATGTCACTTCGCGCCTGGTTCGAGTGGAAGGAAGGATCGAAAGCCCGACCTGCGGTACCGGCGACGCGATCGAGCCACCGCATCTCGATGCGCAACAGCCTTGCCTGGCGAAGTCCGAATCCGATGAGAAGAACCCCAACCATCAGTCGGAAGATGCGCCCCGCAGTGGTGTCGAATCCGATCACGCTTCCGAACGCGGTGCCGGCCAACACCATCACGACTGCCATGAGTCCAAAGAAGGCCACGGCACCGGTGCCGATCCGAACGGCGCTGAGGATGGCTGCGCCTCTCGTCTCTGTGGATTTCCTTGCGAGGAACGTCAGAAGCAGGGGGAAGGAGCAAGGTGAGAAGAAGGCAGCGAAGCCTGTCGCGGCAGCGAGAACCATCACACCTGCGCTTATCTCTGGGCCGGACCCGACGAATGCGACAAAGCCGATGTGTCCGGCAACTCCGACCACGAGCATCCCGACCACGGTTGCTCCGAATCTGAGGCGTGATCGCGCCCGGAGCGCTGTCTCGTCCACGTTGACCTCCCGATCTTCCCTTCTGATCCCTTCAACGTAGCCCTTCAATCTGCTTGAAGGTCAAGCGCGGTCCAAAACGTCTTGTTCACACGTCGGGCTCGAGATGAACACGAGCGGTGCGTGGAATAGGGCTCGCCGTGCGACCGTTGCCTTTCCGAGCACGCGCTGGTGCCGATGTACGCGAGAGGGAATGTTGTGTCCAAGAAGAAGCCAGCAGCGAGAAAGCCAGTTGACGCGTCGATAAGGGCTGAGAAGCGAGCGCGGCGAGAAGAGCGAAAGATCGCTGAGGCCAGTGCCAAGAAGCTCGCCGCGCGGAAGCGTCGGACGAAGATCGGGCTATGCCTGTTCGCAGGTGTTGCCCTCCTCGGTACGGCCGGGTTTCTCATCGTAGAGAAAGCCACCCTCGACGAGCTCCCTGGCGTCTCCAAACCAGCCTACGAGGGCCGCTCTCACGCCGTGTCCGGACAGACGGTCGTGTATGGATCTCCAACCCCGACGAGTGGCACACACGCGGCGAGTTCGCCACGTTGCGGCATCTTCACCCAACAGATACCCGCAGAGCTGGCCGTCCACTCTCTTGAGCACGGGGCAGTTGTGATCTGGTACCAGCCTTCGTTGGCCGCTGAGGAGATATCGGCTCTTGCAGGGATGGTGAGCCGGTTCGATGATCGCGTCATCTTGTCTCCGAATGGCGAGCTGACACATCCCGTGGTCGCGACTGGATGGACTCGTCTGAAGGCTTACAACGGCGCCGACCCTGAGTTGGAGCAGTTCGTCGAGACCTATCGAGGTCGCGGGCCGGAGAGCTTCCTCTGCAGCTACTGAGGGCCCTTCTGGGGAGGCTGACTTCGTCGAAGCAGACGCGCACGGATTGCGCGCAGCGATGCTCGCGAATTACCTCAAAGCGACCGGCGGTGCCGAACCGCGTGATGTCCCGGGCCTAATCCGCGACAGGTATTGCGAGGTGCGCCTCGACCGCCTCAGAAACATGCATTGCGAGATCGCGGACCTGCGCCAGCGCTCGATCGTGACGGGCGATGATCTCGGATGTGTCGCCATCGAGACCGTCGAGGTTGATGCGCACATTGAGCGACGCTCCCTCAGCTGCCGCGACCGCACATGCGCCGGCGACGCCAGCGTCCGTGACCGAGCTCGGGTTCCCATCGCGGGCCGTGACGAGCGCCAGATCCAGCGCTTCGATGCTTCGCTCGAGCACCTCGAGCGGGACGAGCGTTGCCTCGAGGTTCGCGGTAGCCATGGCCGTCTCACGAGTGGCACGATCCTCTTCGCTGGTGCGGGGCAAGCGGATCGCGGTGAGGACGCCGTTGAACGCACCGGTGTCCCTGTCGACGGCAGCGAGGAACCAGTCCTTCAACGATTGCGCGTCGCGCCCTGTCGACTCCATGTGCTGTTTGGACTCCTCCATACCCTGCTTTGCGAACGTCAGGGATGCCACCATCGCAGAGAGCGCGGCCGACAGGGCTCCCGTGAGTGCAGCGACCGAGCCGCCTCCCGGAGCTGCTGAGTCCCGTGAGAGCACATCGGTGAATGCAGCGATCGTCTCTGTGACAAGTCCCTCTGGCGCCCCGCGATATCGGTACTCGACGATCTTCGTAGAGGGGTCGAATTCACCGATCTCCTCGAGTCCGAGTGACACGACCGCCATGCGGATCCGGTCAGCTTCAGGCACGGCCGTTGTTCGACCCTGGGCCTTGAGGAAGTGATCTCCCGCAGCGAGCATCGCTTCGAGAGGGACCAGTCCAACGAGCTCGGAGCCTGTGACTCGCATTCCTCGCTCGGTCGCTTCCTGTCTGCAGGCTTCGAATACTTGATGCATGGACGAGACGGAGGAGTCGGTGAGGTTCAGCGATACCTGTGCCCTGTCGTACTCCTCGATATACCATCCGACGCCCTTCACCTCACTGAAGCGTCCCGGTGCGAACACGGTCTTACCATGCTCGTTCTTGATGATCGTTCCCTCTGGATCCCTTGTCGCGGTGCCAAGGCTGCGTACAGCCGAGGCAACCTGATGTGCCAGTCGCCGATCGGAGGTGTTGAGGTTCACGTTGTATGCGATCAGGAACTGCCTCGCGCCGATCGCCGTTGCGCCTGCTGACGCGTTGAACGCGGGTCCGAAGTCAGGCGCGTCATCGCGTGTCGCCAGACCCTCGTACTCGCCACTGCGCACGTCCGAGAGCGATCGCCTTCCCTGAAATGCGGCGTGCTCATACAGGTAGATCGGGATACCGAGGTCGCTTCCGACCCGCTCCCCGAGCCTGCGCGCGATCGCGACGCAATCCTCCATCGTGGCGCCCTCCAACGGGATGAACGGACACACATCGGTCGCCCCCATGCGGGGGTGCTCACCTGTGTGGCGTGTCATGTCGATCGTCTCCGCTGCCTTTGCCATCGCACGAAACGCCGCTTCTTCAACAGCCTCTGGCGACCCAACGAACGTCACGACGGTCCGGCTCGTTGCGACACCGGGATCGACATCGAGGAGCTCCGCACCTTCGACGGCCGCGATCTCAGCCGTAATGGCATCGATAACGACATGATCGGCTCCTTCTGAGAAATTCGGCACGCATTCGATCAGCTTCATGGCGTCTCCTTGACGACTGTGCCCGAGGCTACCTGCTGCCCCGGGCACATGCCCACACAGGCCATACGGGGATGTGGGCAACTGCATCGCTATCGTCCCAGAATCGACGGAGGGCACATGGCGAACGAGCCAGTCACGATCTTTCACCTCGAGATACCGCTCAGGACTCCCTTCTCAACCGCCCAGGGTTCAGTCACTTCTCGGAGCATCGCTCTCGTTCGCCTGGGCGATGGCCCCTTTGGATGGGGTGAGGCAGCACCATTTCCCGGACAGGACGAGCCCATGGAGGCCGTGCTCCGCGCAGCACGGGCGGGTGAGAGCACCCCGACGTTGACAGCCGCGCTCGATGAGGCCGCCGCGGACCTTCGAGCGAGGATCGCCGGTGACTCATTGTTCCGGCAAGCTGGAGCAACGAGCGAGACCATCCCTGTGTCGCTCGCGGTAGGTCTGGATGATCCGGTCGCTGCGGTCGAGCGCGGTGTTGGAATGGGGATCTCACGGTTCAAGCTGAAGGTCGCACCCGGCCATCTCGGGCATGTCCGGGAGATCAGACAGAGGCATCCCGATGTGGTGATCGGCATCGATGCGAACGGCTCTTTCGATTTCGACGCTGCCGCTGAGCTTCAGGTGGTGGCGAATCTGGATCTCGCCTATCTGGAGCAGCCGGTCGCGGATCTCGATTCAGATGCGGCGAAGGCCACGAGAGATTGGGTCGGTGCTCCCATGTTTGCTGACGAATCTGTGCGATCGGTGGCAGATGCCGAGCGGAACCTTCGGTTCGACCACGTCGACGGTGTGGTTGTGAAGCCAGGCCGCCTCGGCTGGTCGGGTGCCCTTGCAGTTCGCAGCCTCGCCGACGCCGCGGGGAAGCAGTGGAGGGCCTCAGGGCTCCTCGAAACCGGGATCGGCCGCTCCTACGGCGACATCCTCGCGGCCTGCCCCGATGCCTTCGTGTCCGACACTGCCCCTGCGGAGTGGTTCCTCGAGCGCGATGTCACCGGCTCGAGATTCGATGCCGGGTCGGTGTCGGTGCCGCGGGGTACCGGTCTTGGCGTCGCACCCGACCCCGATCTGCTCGCCGCGTACCTCCTCGAGCGCATCGACCTCGGCTGACTGCGTTCTGGCGTCCATACGCGCCGTATATGGCGCGTATGGACGCCAGAAGAGTGAGGGTTAGCGGATCGGGAGGCCGAGGCCGCGGCTGATGACGAGGCGTTGGATCTCCGATGTGCCTTCGCCGATCTCTAGGGCCTTTGAGTCCCGGTAGTGCCTGGCCACGAGCGTCTCGTCCATGAATCCTGCGCCGCCGAAGATCTGGGTTGCATCCCTGCTCGCCGTGACAGCGGCTTCGGTGGCGTACAGCTTTGCGATCGCGGCCTCCTGCTTGAAAGGCTTCCCGTGATCCTTGAGCCATGCAGCCTTGTACGTCAGGAGACGGGCGGCGTGGGTCATCACCTCGATATCCGCACACTTGAAGGCTATCGCCTGATACGAGCCGATGGGATTGCCGAATGCGTGGCGGTCCTTGGCGTAGGCGACCGACTCGTCGAGGCAAGCCTGGAGAACGCCGACGGCCATCGCACCCACAGCTATCCGCCCGTCATCGAGCGTTGAGAGGAATTGGTGAAATCCCTTGCCTCGTTCACCAAGCAGGTTGTCGGCAGGCACACGGGCGTCGATGAACGTCAGAGGATGAGTGTCTGAAGCGCGCCATCCCATCTTGCGGTATGCGGGCTCGACGGTGAAGCCCTCGGTACCCATCGGCACAAGGATCGTCGAGATCTCATTCGGACCCGTGCGGGCCGTAATAGTTACAACGCTGGTCATGGCAGTTCCTGAGTTGGTGATGAAGGCCTTTGAACCATTGATCACCCACTCGTCGCCATCGAGAACCGCCTTGGTGGCGGTGGCACCGGCGTCGGAACCACCTTCAGCCTCGGTGAGGCCGAATCCGGCGAGTGTCCTGCCTGCCACGAGGTCGGGAAGCCACTCTGCCTTCTGCTCGGTTGATCCGAACTCGTGGATCGGGTTGATGCCCAACCCGACGCCTGCTTCGATCGTGATCGCCATCGATTGATCCGCCCTGGCAACCTCCTCAATCGCTATGCACAAGCTTGTGAAGTCAGCCCCCGCTCCGCCCCACTCCTCGTCTGCCGTGATGCCGAAGAGACCGAGGTCGCCCATCTCGCGCACGACATCGGTAGGAAAGTGATGATCGGCGTCCCATTCCTCAGCGTTCGGTGCGATCCGGTCCTCAGCGAACTCGCGTACCATCGAGCGCAGAGCATTGTGTTCTTCTGTGAAGTAGAAATCCATCAAGCCTCCTGTCGGCGAGGATAGAAGCCCTCCTGCTTGGACGAGAGACCCTCAACCCCGATACCCTCCCAGGTATGAAACGCTCGTTCTGGATGGTCGACACGATCGTCGTGATCTCATTTGCAGCGATCGGTGCAGACTTCCATGGCTTCACATACGAGCTCCTTGGAATCCTCCGCGTTGCTGCCCCGTTCCTGATCGCATTCGCCGGAGGCGTCTTTGCCTTGCGCGCCTGGGTGAATCCGCTGTCGTTTCTCAACGGGGTCCTGCTCGGTGTCATCACGTTGAGCGCGGGGATGGTGATGCGGGGATATCTGTGGAACGAAGGCACGGCGCAAGCGTTCATCATCGTGTCTGGTGCTTGGTTCGTGGGAATCATGGTCGGCTGGCGAGTGATCGCTCGCGCGGCTCTCTGGCTGAGACACCGGGCGTGGAGCACCGACGCCGTCTCCTAGCATGGTGCCATGGACACAGCAGTCGCCCTTGTCCGCAGCTACCTGCAGACCAACGGGTTCTTCACAGTCACCGAGTACCCGATTCTCGAGAGCACCTAAGGCGAT
>PVMS01034522.1_pt1 | contig 12995 bp, 10 predicted proteins | sample 1853461 | NCBI WGS metagenome assembly PVMS01 (sample SAMN08582032, study PRJNA380276) | Marine sediment metagenome, whole genome shotgun sequencing project. | isolation source: ocean sediment barecode stripped | collected 2017 | reverse complement strand
GGTCATAGTTGGCTGCGCTTTCGCCCAGCACCAGAACGTTGGCCATGGTAGCAGGCAGAACATCATCGAGACCCCAGTCGGTGCTTGCCAGCCTGGCGTTCTCTGCAGTCAGCCTGATGCTGGAATGTTCACCTACTGCAAAATTGCCCCAAAAACTGAGAGATTGCATCTTGGTCAGCAAGTCGGGCAAGGGTGCGGTTTCCGCGCTCACGGCGCTTACATCAATGGTGCTGTTGGTTTTGGAATAGGTGAAATCCACTCCCAGTTCAATCCCTTTCCAGCCCCGGTCAGCACCGATATCGGTGAAAGCAAGGCCCACATTGTAGGTATCCACCCGGTCTTCGCTATCTGCCCACCAGTCGTTATCCGGATCCATTGATGTTCCGAGGTTGCGGAAGCTGCGGCTGGATTGGGACGAGTCATATTTTTCATTGGTGTAGAAGGCGGTCAGTGCAATGCCCGCCTGCGGATACCAGCCGGCGTCGATGGTCCAGGTCCTGATCTTGGCTTCATTCAGGCCGAAATATCCATCGTCGTAATCATCTTTGTAGTAGCCGCCGGCCAAACCGACATTGACTTCGGGGCTGGGAAAGAAATCAGCCCGGAAGCGGTATTCTTCCCGCTCACGTCCAGTCAGGAAGTACTTCCTCAACAGCGGGTGATTCTCCCATTCGTCATCTTCGATGACGCCCGGAATGTGGGATTCGATCAACGGTGTGTTGGGTATATATTCCGACACATCGCGATTCGAATTGCGGTAGTCGAAAGTGAGGGAACCCTGGCTCCAGCCACGGAATGAAATGCCGGCCAGCCAGGCAAACTCATCTGAATCTTTCACTTCCTGGAAGTCGCGGTTGTAGTCTGAGTATTCGATGCCGGCTTTCAATCGGGCGGCCCTGGCGAAGCGGTAAGTCATGACCGCATCTGCCTTGTGCCGGGTATAGCTGTAGGGCAGGTTGATCCGTCCGTCCTCCTCATCCCGCTGGTCCTGTGAGTCGCCGCCGATGTAAGGATAGACCGCTCGCGGGGTCTTGTTGTCGCGGTCATCGTAGTGATAATTAACCCGCAAGCCCAGGCGCCTGGCCAGGCGACTGGTCAGGCGCAGGTTAAACATCATGGTGTCAATCTTGGCATTCAGAGATTCCAGCGGTACCGGCGTGTGTACGATCAGATCCGGGTTTACCGAATAGGGCAACAATTTCTCATCCTGTTTCATCTTGCCGTATGAGAAATCTGCAGTGAGCCGGGTCGAATGGCCGAAGTTCATGCCGCCGTATGCCTTGAACTGAACGTAGCTGTTATCCGGTGCCAGTGCGATACGGCCTTGTGAACCGGGATACCCAACGCTGTCAGCCCATTGCCCCTGGTGCCCAAAGGCATTCTGGAAGGTCAGGGTGCTTTCATCGTTGCTGAAGAAAGAAGCATAAAATCCTGCACCCGCCTGCACTCGCGAAGTTTCATAATTGAACATCGCTTCGATAATATCGGTGTTCCAGTCTACCGGGGACGGCAGGATCACTGCACGCGGATTGCCCCCGGAGTAACCAAAGATGCTGCCCAGGGTCCGTTCACCCTTCTTGGTCTCATGTTTGTAGTCAATTTCCAGGTTCCATGAAGCACCCAGCTTGCGGCTGTAGCCGAGGTCGATACGTCTCCGTTTGGTATCCACTTTGAGATTGACCAGGCTTTCTTCCAGGTTGAGGAACCCACGGGTATTGTTGCCCACCACATCCCATCCGGGGGCCAGGTTCCAGTTGCCCGGCGTATCCTTCCGGTAGGGTGTCTGGCCATCGCTGAAACGATAATTGGGAATCTCCCGGTAGTCGGCGGTGAAGCGCTGAGTTCCCTGCTGTCGGAAATCAAATTTCAGTCGCCGCGAGTCGAGGCCCAGCCGCCAGCCCTGCAAGCGCCAGCGCACCGTGTCGCTGCTGGCCGGGTCTGGCCGTTTTTCCAGTCTGAAATCGACCAGGGCATACACGCCTTTATCGGTCAGGCCGCTGTATTTTCCGTAGCGGTATGAATCCTTGCTCAGGTTGTAGATACCAACGGTTGCAACGTTCTGGATCTCTTCGGCTCGGGTGTCTTCTTTCTTGCTGTCCTTCTTGTCGGTGGCGTCTTTATCCTCTGCCAATGATGTCAATGGCAGGGCAAACAGGGCCAGGGCCGCAACGCTCAGGATCATTTTGTATTTGATATTCATTTCTTTACTCCTGTGCCTGGTTCAGCCCGGTCATCGTGTCTGGCGGAGTCCGCTGGGGTGATTGGAGCCATGAATCTGTACATGACAGTTCAGGCATTGCTTGCCAAGCATGCGCTGGTCGGCACCATTGGGAGGTATACCCGTGCCGCTGTATACGCCGCTGGGATGGAAGTTGGCAATGTGACATTGCTGGCACAGATAGGGTTGCCTGGAAACCAGCAGGTTTTCATAATTCGAGCCATGCGGGGTGTGACAATTACTGCAGTCTTCCTGTACCGGTGCGTGCTCCCACAGGAACGGCCCGCGTTTTTCCGCATGGCATTCATAGCAGGTTTCGTTGACCGTGTTGCGGATCAGGTTGGCCGGGCCGGCACTGCCGTGTGGCTGGTGGCAGTCCGTGCAGGCCAGCAGGCCCGTGTAGGACGGTGAAGCACCAGGTCCCTGTACCGGATGCCGGGACTGGCGCAGGAACTGGGAGCGCTGCTCCTTGTGGCAGCCGTAGCAGACCTGGGGTTGAGTTTCCAAAGTGAGTACCGGGTCGTTCGCGGTGTGCAGGTCGTGGCAGTCGACACAGGCATTTTCTTCCATGTCGTGGACACTGCCCGACCAGTGGAAGCGGGCGCCATTGTCATGGCACTGCAGGCAGACCTGGTTTTGGGTTTCCACCGGGGTTCCTGCGCCGAAGGTAATGGCCGGTGGCAGTCTGCTACCGTCCTTTTGCCGTTTGGTATGACTTTTGCTGGGGCCGTGGCAGGCTTCACAATCGTGGTTGCCTTCGGCGAAAGGTGATCTGGAGTCGCCGCTAATGCCCATCGGACCCATGAAAATCTCATGCGCCGGTTTATCCCTGCCCTCCTTGTGGCACATCATGCACTGTTTCTTGCCCTTGCTGTAGTCGCCACTCATCAGCGGCTCTTCATCTCCGGCAGCAAAAACCGGTCCGGTCAGAACCAAACAGATAACCCAAACCAACAGGGCGGTGATACATGTGGGATGGTAGTTGATATGTGATTTCCTGATCATCGTCCGGCTCACTCTGTAAGTTAATTTTTTTCGGCTGATATGTGCATGACGTTTAAAATCAGTTGTTGCGGGCACCCTGGTCGATCCACTTCCGAATGGTGTCAAGCTCCCTGCCGGTAGCGCCTTTCATTTTTCCGTGCGGCATACTGATTGAAGGGTCTGCCCGGCCTTCCATCAGCACCAGCATGTTGCTGCCTGCGCTGTCACCCGCGATAACCATCGGGCCGTTCCTGGTGCCTTTCATCAGACCTTCGTAGCTTTCCAGGTTGAAACCACTGGCTTCAAAGCCCTTTCCACCAGTCGCATGGCATTCGATGCAATAGTTGTCAATTATTGGCTTCACATCCTGGGCATAGCTGATTGATTCTTCCTTTTTACAGCCGCTTAAAGCAAGCAGTATGAGCAGCAGGCAGGCCACGCCAACTGTTTTATTGAAAATGATCATAAGTTTCTCTCCTTCTCAATGGTTCCTGACTGATGTCAGCAGTTGGTCATTCCGCCCAGGCTTCCACGCAAACAATCCTGAGTGCAGCTTAACACCAGCGTAAATTCGACTCAAAATTACGCTTGCAGCCGCTTTGGTCGCATGATGCATGTCAACTAAATGAAATTCTTGAAGCACTGGAGCCCAAAATAAGTTTAAATTCTGAATCATTAGCCCGCCTGCTACCATTTGGACCTGCAACGCAGTGACCTGATAAGTGTAAACAGGCCCCAATGAAAACAGGGAAACCCAGAGGCACATACGGTGAAAATCACGATCGTTGGAGCAGGCATATCCGGATTGGCGACGGCACAGGCCATTCTTTCCAGAGATGCGCAAGCGGAGATCGTTGTTTTTGAATCCGAGCAGCGCATTGGCGGCAAAGTCTGGACGGAGCTCAGTCCTGAAGGCTTTCTGTGCGAGGGCGGCGTAAATGGATTTCTCGACAAGATTCCCCTGACGCTGGAGTTATGTGAGCAAGTCGGGCTGACACCGGTGGCGGCCGATGAAGCGGCACAGAAACGATACGTTTTCAGCCAGAAGGAATTGCATAAATTGCCGGAAAAGCCACCCGAATTTCTGACGAGCATGCTGCTGAGTGTTCGCGGGCGCCTGCGCGTGTTGTATGAAATGGTGGCTGGAGGAACCGATAAGGATGATGAAACACTGGCCGAATTTGCCACCAGGCGCCTGGGCAGGGAGGCTTTTGAAAAGCTGATTGACCCCATGGCTTCGGGCGTTTTCGCGGGTGACGCCACCCGACTCAGTCTGAAAAGTTGCTTTCCTCGTATTCATGAGGTGGAAAGCGAGTACGGCAGCCTGATTCGGGGCTTGATCAAATTGCAAATAAAGGCTCGCCGGGCTGGCAATAAGAAAATGCCAGGCGCTGGCCCGGGGGGGAAGCTCACTTCATTTGAGCACGGAATGAGCGCTCTGACCGATGCTCTTGCTATGCAGTTGGGGTCTCGAATCCAGGCTGAGTCTCCGGTTTCTGCCATATCACGCAACGGCAGTGGCTTCACCCTGCACATGGCGAATGGCCCCGACCAGGAAACTGATGTACTTGTTCTTGCGGTGCCTGCCTACGTTCAATCGCAGATATTGCAGGAATATGAACCCGCCCTGGCCAGCTTGATCGGGAAGATCGACTACCCGGCACTTTCGGTCGTTTGTTTTGGCTACAGCAAGAGCCGTATCGGCAATTACCTGGATGGCTTCGGTTTCCTGGTGCCATCCAGGGAGCAGCGATCCATTCTGGGCACCATTGTGGATTCCAATATATTTCCGAATCGGGCCCCCGAGGGAAGCGTGTTGTTTCGCTCCATGGTAGGCGGCGCCCGGACGCCGCAGTTAGCCGAATTGCCTGATGAAAAACTGGCCGACCGGGTCAAAGGTGATCTGAAAGACATTACCGGCCTTTCGGCCGAACCTGAATTTGTGCGAATTTTTCGCCACGAAAAAGCTATTCCGCAGTACCAGGTAGGGCATGCAGCGCGCTTGAATGCGATTGAACAGGTACTCACGAGTCACCCCGGCCTGGTGCTGACCGGCAATGCTTTCCGTGGCGTCAGCCTGAATGATTGTGTGGTTAACGCATGGAAAACAGCTGAAAGGTTGATTCCGTTAGCGGCGATCGGCGGGGAGTCATGAACGCTCGCAGCCTTAAGTTTAAAGTTGGGTTCTATCTGGTGATGGTACTGACACTGGCCGTGTTTCTGTTTACTTATTTGGTAGTGCGTAACAATCGCGAACAATTACTGCAACAGACCGTCAGCCATGCTGCGCAACTGTCTGAGGCCATCATTCACAGCACTCGTTTTGCAATGCTGGAAAACAAGCCCTCTTTCATTGATCGAATAGTCGAAGATGTGGGCCAGCATGCAGATATCGACAAGGTTCGGATTCTGAGTAAGAACGGTACGATTATTCATTCATCGCTGACATCTGAAATTGGCATGCAGGTGGATCAGGAAGCTGAATCCTGCCTGGCCTGTCATCTTGATGAGAAATCCCGGCTTGAAAGCCCCATGATCGGGCGGCCAAGGATTTTTATCGATCCGGCTGGGCGGCGCATGCTGGGTACGACGGCTGTGATTCAAAACGAACCTTCATGCTCGAATGGTGGTTGCCACGTTCATGATCAGGATCATACGGTGCTTGGAGTACTGGATATCGTCTATCCACTGGCCAAAATTGACCAGACCATCCGCAGTAATACCCTGACCATCATCGGTCTGGCGCTGGGTTTTGTCATTGCGGTTGCTCTGTTGGTTACTTTCCTGGTGAATCGAGTAGTGTACCTGCCGCTGAGGGACCTTGAAGCCGGAGCAGGGCGGTTGGCAAGTGGAAACCTGGAGCAAAAGATTCCGATTCGCAGCCAGGATGAGTTTGGCCAGTTGGCTGCTTCTTTCAACAGCATGACCGAGGCATTGCGAAAATCCCGCGAAGAATTACGGGAGTGGGGGCGAACCCTGGAAGAAAAAGTCGAGGCGGCGACCCATGATCTTCAACTCGCCCATGCCGAAACTGCACGCGGAGAGAAATTGGCTTCAGTCGGGCTGCTGGCAGCGGGAATCGCTCATGAACTGAACAATCCGCTGACTGGCATCCTCACCTTCTCACATCTGGTCAGAAAGCAGATGCCGGATGGAAGCACAGAGGCTGAGGACCTGGACCTGGTAATTCAGGAAACCAAGAGGTGTGCAGCGATCATCAGGCGATTGCTGGACTTTGCCCGGGAAAAAATGCCCGAGATGCGATTTTCCAACGTCAATGAACTGATTGAGGATACAGTCCGCTTGATTGACCAGGCAGCACAGGCCGACGATATTGTCATCACCACCGATCTGGATCAGAATTTACCTGCGATCTGGATCGATGAAGATTTGATCAGGCAGGTCATCATGAATGTTCTGGTCAATGCACAACATGCGATTGAGGCTGAAGGAAGTATCGCTATCGGAACAAGATATTGTCCTGAATACCGGCGAACCGAGATGGGCATTGGTCCGACTCCGATGGTCGAGATCACGGTAAGCGACACCGGCAGTGGAATAGATGAAGCCGATCTGCAACGTATTTTCGACCCCTTCTTCACCACCAAGGGTGTCGGCAGAGGCACGGGTTTGGGTCTGTCAGTCAGTCATGGAACGGTGCGGGCGCATGGTGGCGAAATTGAAGTGGACAGCACGGTTGGGGAAGGTACGCAGTTCCGCATCTACCTTCCAGCCGGCGAAGTAAATGCAAGTAGCAACGGGAGTGAGGAATGAATGGGCGAATACTGATCGTTGACGACGAGGAAATCGTCATCAGGAGTTGCGTGCGCATACTCGCTGACGGTGACTATGAAGTCGATACGGCCCGCGACGGGCTGGACGCCCTGAAAAAAGTTCATGAGAACGGCTATGACGTTCTGATCCTCGATATCAAGATGCCGAAATTGGACGGTATGGAATTGTTACAACGAGTCAAGGAAGCACACCCTGATGTTGACGTAATCATGATCACCGGTTTGCACGATATTGAAACCGCCGTGCGGGCAATGAAAATGGGTGCTTTTGACTACCTGCCCAAACCGTTTGAGCCGGAAGAATTCCAGTTGGTGGTGGAGCGGGCCTTCGAACGGCGGCAGTTGCTGCAGGAAAACATCACACTGAAAAATGAAATCAACGCCAAGTACCGCTTTGAGAACATTATCGGCGCCAGCCCGCCGATGCAGAATGTTTTCCGTCTGATTGCCCGCGGTGCCCCAACCAACAGTACCGTGATGATCAGGGGTGAGAGTGGAACCGGCAAGGAATTGGTCGCGCGCGCCATTCACTATAACAGCCTGCGCAAGGACAGGGCCTTTGTGCCGGTTGACTGCACTTCGTTAAGCGAAGGTCTGCTGGAAAGCGAGCTGTTCGGGCCCCTCCAAGGTTCATTTACCGGCGCGGTGAGCAACAAAAGTGGCCTGTTCCAGACCGCTGACGGAGGCACTCTTTTCCTGGATGAAATTGGTAACATTTCTCTTACAACCCAGGCCAAGCTATTGCGCTTCATCGAGGAGCGGGAATTCAAGGCAGTCGGAGACACGCGCACACGCAAGGTGAACATCCGCCTGATCACCGCGACCAACAAGGATCTCGAAAGCATGGTTGCTGATGGTACATTTCGTGAAGACCTGTACTACCGGATCAATATTTTTCCAATCGAAATTCCACCGCTGCGCGATCGTCGTGATGATATCCCGGCGCTGGCCTTTCATTTTCTGAACCAGTTCAGCAAGGAAATGGAAAACAAGGTCAAAGAGTTTTCCGCGGGTGCGATGAACTTGTTAATGAACCACGATTGGCCGGGAAATGTGCGTGAACTCGAAAATGTGGTGCACCGGGCAGTGATACTGGCCAATGATGATGTCATTCGCCAGGGTCACCTGGTCAATCTGATCGACATGTTGCCGCATATCGCCCTGGATGTGCCGCGGACCAGTGAGGAACTCAAGCAGATCAAGAAAATTGCACGCCAGAAATCAGTGGAAAACGTTGAAAAGCATTTCGTACTCGGAGCGCTGAAGAGAAATGAATGGAACGTCACCCGGAGTGCCGATGAGACCGGTATGCAACGCAGTAATTTTCAGGCGCTGATGAAAAAATACGATATCCGGATCCGGGGCACGGAAGAAGGCGTCGATTAATCTGTCACCTCCCAGGCTGGCCGAACGGGAACTGTAGGAGCGAGCCTTGCTCGCGAATGTAAGAGCGTGCTTTGCGCGCGACCTGCAGAGATTAAAAAGAATCGCGAGCAAGGCTCGCTCCTACAGCAAGCCGTGCCCGCTGATCCTTGTGTTAGTGTTCCCCGGGCTCCTCGTAGCCGGTGAACATTTCCTTGTAATGCGTTGTTCGTTTGGGTCCGAGAGCGCCCATGTAAGCATGCACCAGGACAAAGAACACAAACATGATGAACATCAATACGTGAACGGTGCTCACAACCCGCAGTCCACCCATCATTTCAATCCAGCCGCTGAAGCGCTGAACATCCCACAGCATGAGACCGGTAATGACCTGGATGGGCCCGGTTATCATCATGATGACTTGGTAAGTCAACCTTTGCATTGGATTGAACTTGTCGTAGGGCTGAACGTTGTGTGGACGGCTCTCTCCTTTGAAGATTCCGTAACTGTAATAAACTGCTTGGCGGAAGTAGTTGTTGAAAAAACTCTTCATATCAAGCACCGCGTGATAATTACTGATACGGTCTGAAAATAAGTAGTAGCCCAGCCACAGAAAGTAGTTGGCAATGACCACGAATCCTATCCAGTTATGCAGCTTGATGGCCGACTCAAATGTCATAAGACTGAACAGGTCACCATACCGAATCTGGATACCGGTCAGTATCAATAACACGAATCCCAGTGCGTTGATCCAGTGCCAGACCCGTATGGGTAATGGATGAAGATAGGTCTCATCGTGCTGGGTCTGGTTTGCTTGTATGCTTAACATTTTTATACTCCCAGTTACTTTTTTCTGCGCAGAAGCTTGCCGAGTGTCATATGGCCGATTGGAATCGCCAGGCCACCCAGAATTCCCATGATCAACAGGCCATCCAGCAGTTTAATCCGGGTGCCTCCCGCGGCATAAAACCCGCTGACAGAGTCAAGCGAAACCACGGAAGTCAGAACATCGCTATCGGCTTCATAGCGCTGCTTACGACCATCTGGCCGGCTGACTGATACGGTTACGTTCTCGAATGCGCTGGAGCCCTGCACATGGCAGCTATCGCACTCTCTCACCGCAGAGGACTTGACCGCCAGGCGGTGAGCGTCTGCGCCCGTGCTGACTTCCATACGCCCGCGCAGCGTGACGTCAGTGGCATTTCCATCCTGACTGGTACGCCGCACCAGCTTCCACAGTTCCAGCGGATCGAGACCGTCTCCGGCCGCATCGATTTCATTCAGGCGAAGCTGTAAGGCGCTGTGTTTTTCGCTCTGGCCAACCGGGACCTGGGTCAATTTGTCATACAATTGCAAGTCGATACGCCGTTCCGCCAGCGGTGCGTGGCAGGCGGCACAGGAAACCACTTCCAGGTGGTGCCCGGCATTCGGCAGCCATTGCTCGTGTGCCAGGCTGGCGCCCTCGTGGCAGCTAAGACAGGTGGACTGCACCAATTCGCCCGCAGCCACGGCAGTGGTTTCATGAGCGCGGTGGCAGTCGGCACAGATCGGAGCCTGTATGTGACTGGCCCGGATTACATTCCCGTTAGCCCTTGCCACACCGTGCACGCTTTGTGCGTAGGCATCGAAAATGGCTTCGTGACAAGCCTTGCATGACTGACCTGTGACCGGTTCGTACAGAGCCACGGCTTTGACCGCATGGGCGCTGTGGCAGTCGGTGCAAACGGGTGCTGTCTGATTACCATCCGCAACCAGGCTGGCGTGTATGCTGCCCTCGTACTGTTTGGCCTTGGCAGCGTGGCAGCCGCTACAGGACTTGTTCTGTTCGATTGAATAGTCCCGCCTGTTGCTGATGGCGATTTTGGTTTTCGGATGTTTCCGGCCGGCGATTTCCTGGTGGCAACCGGTGCAGCCAATCCCGCCGTGGGCGGAATCTGCAAAATCTGCTGCAGGCACAAGTAAAGAAAGTTTTTTACCGTCTTCCATGGATTTTTTCAAATTTTTGGAGTGACACTTCAAGCACTTTGCGTCGCTGTTGGAAGTTAAAACCTCAGTGGTGTTGGCAAGCGCCGGCATTGAAATCAATGCGCCAGCCATCATCAAAACGAAAGCGAACAGGGCAGCGAACCGGGACACTGATGAATGGCCCTTTTCGCTGCCGCCGCTGCTCTTGGTAAACATGTTCAATTACTCCTGTCCTTTTTTTCAGGCACTTGTTGGGGTCCGCCTTCAGGCGGACCCTTTTCTCTTCTGGAAAGCCTCGTAGGCCAGCTTGGCAAACATATAGAAGCCAACGGCTGGAAGCGCAATGATGTAAGCCAGTGCAATGAATGGCGCCGCGAAGAACAGGCCGACATTTTTGGCAAATTTTCCTGCGGTTTTCAGCGTGCTGGTCTTCGCCTGTGCGGCCCCTTCAGGGACGACTTCAGGCTCATTGGCAGCCGGGGTAATCTCTACCTGATCCTGCAATGCTTTCAGCGTTATGCTTTCGATCATTTCCGGCGTGAGTGGTTTGCGCACAAATCCGCTGACACCCAGGACTGAGGCGCGAGCCTCGTTTTCCTGCGTCCCGAAACCGGTGATCACAACGACCGGGGTCCACGGGCATTTCGCCTTGATCCGCTCAGCAACCTCGATGCCATCCATGCCCGGCATCTTGATGTCGGTGAAAACAAGATCAAAATCCCTTGCTTCCATATCCTGCAACGCTTGCTCACCGGACAGGGCCGTGCTGACTTCGTAGCCCTTGTCGCTGAGAACCCGGTCGAAACTGCGTCCGACCACCGCATCATCGTCAATTACCAGTATTTGTGGTTTGGTGTTCATAATTTACCTCCTGATCTCTTTCAATTGTATTAGTTTGGCGTGGCTGGCCTGTTGCCCAACGGGATTATCCGTTCGCTGCGCAGAGCCCAGCGTTTTTGATTCATCGCGTCATGGGTTGCCTTGATTACATCGTCAGGGCCAACAGGCTTGGCAATATAATTTTGTGCCCCCAACCGGACTGCTTCCTTGGCAGACTCGATAGTGGGGTAGCCGGTGATGACAACCACTTCGCTGTCCGGCCACCGGTCCTTGATGATCCTGAGCACGTCCATTCCGTCCAGGTCGGGCATTCGAAGATCGAGCAGGATGACATCGAATGCCTGTTGCTCCATGGCCTTCAAAGCCTTTTTTCCGTCTTCGGCCACTCTGGCATTGCAGTTCACACTCTGCAGACTTCTGAGATGGCTGCGGCGTACCACTTCTTCATCATCAACGATGAGTATGTTGGCTGTGTTGTTCATCTATGCACCTCGAATTTTGTTTCACTATAGGAAATGCAACTACCATGCCAATGCGGTCATAATGGGCTCAGAGAAAATTAATCTCTGATTAATCAGTAAGATAGCGCCTGGTGGGGAATTCTCGAATGTACGGTTGAGGTGTTTTCAAAGGCCTGAAGTATATTTTTTCTATACATCGGCCTTCAGGCAATTGAATTATTTATAATAAAAACAGATAGTTAACTGTAAACGCTATGGTATGTTTACTTTGTACAGTCAAAAAAAAGCCCCGCTGAGCGGGGCCGATTTACAAAATTCAAGGAGCAAAGCTCATTTTTGTGGTGTTGTATCGTGGCAATTCTCGCAGTCGACTTGATTGTCACCGACATCGTCAGGGTGAGGGATTTCAGTGATGTAGTCGTGACAGTCATTGCAGGACCACATTTCGTGGTCTTCCACATTAAAACCACCATCAGCGGTGTGCACCTGTGGCCGGTCGGGGTTCTTGGGTGGCCCTCTTTCCTCATCCACATGGCATTCCAGGCAGGTTTCGTTGTCGCTCAGATCGACATCATCCTGTGCCAGTACGACAGGTCCAATTACCAGGGTGGTTGCTGCCAAAATAATGGTGGTAAAAGCCGCCACTGCCAACAGCCACAAATATCCTTTAACTGCAGTCATCTTATTTCTCCGCTGAATAAATGCATTTCAGATGCTGTAAGACCCGACCTGCTGCTGCAAAACGGAAGGTTCGGGTTCGTTCCATATTGAAACCACCAGAATGATAGAGGGTGATCATCAGAGTCATGATGACTTAGATCATAGCAGTCGTGTGGCACGGGTTGGCTGGTATGATCCGAAAAAGGGAGCAGAAGCTGATAAAAGATGGTCATTTGTACATCAATTCTGATCTGGATCATAATCCGGCATGCGCAGCAGTCTTAATATTTTCCATCATTGGCACTGTGATGCGTGTTTTGATAAAACAAACGCAACGGGCTGTGGTCGGCTGACCACGGGTCTGGGCCGCCAAAAAATATAAAGGATATGAAATGAACCTGGTGAGTTGGTCCTCCGAGACTTCCCCTTCCCTGAATCTGCGATCCGGATTGAGCGCATCGTTCAGGGTGTTTGTCATTTTCCTGCTGATGGCTGCATTGCAGCTTCCTTTCAGTGAACAGGTGTCTGCCGATCCGGATAATCCCAAGCTGGCCAACGAACGCTGCCTGCGCTGCCATGGCAGTTGTAGCAGGTCGCATTGGTACGTGACTGGTCGTCAATTCGTGGTCGCGCATGCGTGGAATCCATGTAACTTTCGATGTGTTCCACAACCGTACCCAACTTCGCGCTTTCTCCGTCTGTTCCATTTTC
>PVMS01121610.1_pt1 | contig 12996 bp, 12 predicted proteins | sample 1853461 | NCBI WGS metagenome assembly PVMS01 (sample SAMN08582032, study PRJNA380276) | Marine sediment metagenome, whole genome shotgun sequencing project. | isolation source: ocean sediment barecode stripped | collected 2017 | reverse complement strand
GTGCATTTTAAGGGAGTCCTCGAAAATAAGGTGCTTCTGAAAAACTCAGCAGGGTTGCACACAATCGATAGCCTGGGTTTAAAAAAGATCAGGAGTGAAAGGGTTTGTTAGCGCGGCCTGGTCCCGCTGAATAAGATTTTCTTCCCTGGGCTACGCCCCGAATGGTGCCTCAAACCTCAATCAGTTGGGGGTCCTCTTTAATTTTCTTACGTATTCGGTTATTTCCTAAGTTTTATTCGCAGTCGACCTGAGTATTTTCTGGGGCCCAAAATTCATCAATTAATTTTATTTGAAGGGAGATGTTTGCATGCAGTCACCAACATCTAAATGGATTCAAACTTTTTCAGAGACCTCTAATAATTCAGTATTTTTTACCCCGGCAACTCGCTGGCCTTTATTTCATAAGGTCCGCTCATGGCCAAATTCGGTTTTTAGAGGTGCCCTTGCAATAGTTTTAGCATTTGTGTTTCTGTTTGGTTCATTCAATGCACCAGAAGCCATGGCGGAGGAAGGCAAAATCGGATTTTTGGATTTACAAAAAGCCATCGCTGGGACCAAGGAATGGAAAAAATCTTTTATTAAATTCAAAACCAAATTCAAAAAAGAGCAAAAAAAAATTAAAGTGAGGGAAGATCGGATTAAAAAAATGCTGGAAAACTTGAACAAACAAAGTTTTGTCTTGGACCCGGAGCTTAAAAAGAAAAAGGAAGATGAATTCCGTAAGGCCAAGGTAGAATTTGAACGTTATGTTCAGGACAAAAACGCTGAGTTTGCTGTGACTGAAAAAGAAATGACCGAAAAAATGTTGAAACAGATGATTGCTATCATAAAAGTTCTCGGTAAGAAGAAGAAATACAGCATGGTCATCGAGCAAAAAGCCCTGCTTTATCACAATTCCGCAGAGGAGTTGACCGCCCTGGCTATCAAGGCATATGATAAAAAATACAAATGATTCAGGCTGGATTACAAGATTGTTGGAATTTGCGCGATGTCAAAGTACAAAAACCCATGAAACGGAAACGCAAGCATGATGGATATCAATGAGATTAAAAGTATTATTCCCCACCGTTATCCATTTCTTCTGGTGGACAAAATCGTTGGTGTGACATGGAGTCCAAAATTGTCGGGATTAAAAATGTTACCGCCAACGAACCTTTTTTCCAGGGGCATTTTCCTGAGTTTCCAGTGATGCCAGGAGTTCTCATTATTGAGGCGATGGCTCAGGTGGCCTGTATTTTGGCTTTAAAAATGTTAAAAATGGAAGGTCAGGGTTCGGTTTTTTTTACAGGAATCAACGGTGCGAAATTCAGAAGACCGGTGGTGCCAGGTGACCAATTGCGCATGGAACTCACCAAAATCAAACAGCGTGGCACCTTGTTCCGCTTTGAAGGGAAGGCCTTTGTCGAAGGCAAACTGGCCGCCGAAGGGGAACTGCAGGCGATGCTGGCCAAAAACGATCCCGACCCAGCAAAAAGTTGACTCCCAGCTATTTTCCTTGTGTTCCGGCGGATAAACGCAAAAAACTTGTCCTCCGAGAATAAACGACCCTGCCGCAAGCGGACAGGATACCCGGCAAGGATTTTGTGGAGGTAGCTCCACTGGCAAATGGACCAAGAGGTAAGCGCTTGACGATTTATTTTGCTTAACCAAGTAATGACTAATTGCCTCCCACGCTAGTGGGCAGGGAATAAAACCCACTGGTGGGATTGAAGATGACCCTGCATAAGCTGACAGATATCCACTCCACGGCAGTGTTGGGAAAAGATGTGATCGTAGAAGGCTTTACGTCCATCGGCGCTGGCGTGAGAATTGGCGATAACGTTGCAATTGGCACTAATGTGCATATAGCCGCCAATACGGTGATTGGCGACGATTGCCGGATTCACCATGGCGCATCTATTGGGGGTGACCCGCAGATTCAGGGTTTTGATCGTGGCATACAGTCTTCGGTAGAAATAGGGTCGGGCACCGTGATTCGCGAATACGTCACCGTTCACCGTGGTGGCGAAGAGGGCAACCGTACCGTCATTGGTCAGAATTGTATGCTGATGAACAGCACACATGTGGCGCACGATTGTCGGTTGGGTGACCAGGTTATGATGGCCAGCAACACCTTATTGGCTGGCCACGTTAGTGTGGAAGACCAGGTCTTCCTTTCCGGCTTAGTTGGCGTGCATCAATTTGTCCGTATCGGCAAACATGCTATGATTGGTGGGCTGACAAAAATAGTGCAGGATGTGCTGCCTTTTTCCATGGTAGCCAACAACCCCGTACGACTCATCAGCACAAACTCCGTTGGCTTAAAGCGAAGCAATATCAAACCGAAAGTGCGCGCCGCACTTAAACAGGCCTTCAAACTGATTTGTCTCCCCGATCTCAATACCAGTGAAGCGGTCGCAAAAATCAGAGCTGAAATTGAATTACATGATGAAATTGAGTATCTTATTAACTTTATAAATAACTCGACTCGTGGAGTGACTAAATAATGGCAGGTGGAGCAAAAATTGCAGTCATTGGTGTCGGTAAAATGGGCGAATATCATGTCGGTGTCCTGTCGGAGACGCGTGAAGCGGATTTGGTTGGCATTGTTGATGTCAATGAGGACAGAGCGCGTTCACTGGGAGAGAAATACGAAGTTCCCTGGTTTACCGATCCTAAAGAACTTTATGGCAAGGTTGATCTGGTGGTCATCGCCGTTCCAACCGAATTACATTTTTCTGTAGCCAGTGGATTTTTGGATGCCGGAATCCACGTTTTATTGGAAAAGCCCTGCGCTAATAATCTGAAGGACGCTCGCGAGCTATTCAAAATTGCTGATAGTAAGAATCTCATCCTGCAAATAGGTCACATCGAACGATTCAATGCGGCGGTTCAGGAGATGCATAAAATTGTCACGGAGCCGATATTCATTGAATCGAAGAGAATGAGTCCTTTTCCGCAACGTATCCAGGGAGATGGAGTGGTATTGGATATCATGATTCACGACATTGATATCGTGCTCAATCTGGTTCAATCTCCGGTCAATAAATTAAACGTGATGGGTACCAGTGTATTTACAGAAAAAGATGATGTGGTCAATGCCCAGTTTCAGTTTGAAAATGGATGTCTTGGCAGCATCATTGCCAGCCGGGCTTCACAAAATAAAATTCGCACACTGTCGGTCACGCAAAAAGATTCTTACGTCATGCTGGATTACACCGACCAGGAAATATATGTGCATCGCCAGGCCTCTTCAGATTACCAGCTGACCAAAGGGTCTTTGCGTTATAAACAGGAATCCCTCATCGAGCGGATCTTTGTTCATAAAGAAAACCCACTGAAGCAAGAGCTCAAGCATTTTATAGACTGTGTCCAAAATGGCATTCCAAGAAAAGTGACAGTGGATAGTGAGCTTTATTCACTGGAAATTGCTTTGGATATTCTTGCCCAACTGTAACCTCAGAAATCCAGGTTCAGAATCATGAATAGCGAATCCGAGCGGCGCATTGGGCTTCTGGCTGGAGCAGGGGACATTCCCATCTACTTTGCCCGCAAAGTCCACCAGAAGGGCATTCGTTTGGTATCCGTAGGTTTCAGCAGTGAAATACAATCCCACCTGGCTCCCTATTCGGAAAAAAGTTACACCTTCGGTGTTGGTCGTTGGTCCAAAATCAGCAAAACCCTGAAAGACGAAAACATTAAAGATCTGTTACTACTCGGTAAGGTGGACAAGAGTGTGATTTTTCGGCCACAATTGTTCGACCTGCGGTCCCTGAAAGTCCTGAAAAATATTATCAATCGGGAAGACAAAACCATTTTGCTTGAAGCCATTCAGGAAATGATTAATGATGGATTTTGTGTTCTGGACCAACGTGAGTTTATGATGGAATTATTTCCTGCCGAAGGCGTGTTGTCCAAACGCCAACCGACCGAGGAAGAAATGCAGGATATTGCCTTTGGTTTTCCACTCGTGAAAAAAATGGCGGACCTGGAAATTGGTCAAACCCTGGTGGTCAAAAATAAAACCGTGATTGCGGTGGAAGCCATAGAAGGAACCGACCGGGCCATCGAACGCGGTTGCCAGCTTGCCAAGAGCAATGCCGTGGTGATCAAAGTCAGTCGGACAGGTCAGGATTACCGCTATGATTGTCCGGGGATTGGCCCGCAAACCCTGGAAGGAATGGCCCGGGGTGGGGCGAAGGTCTTGGCCTTGGAGGCAGATCATGTCTTATTCGTGGAACAGGCTAAGGCCATTGAAATTGCCGATCGCGCCGGGATAGCGGTGGTTTCTTATCGGGCTCCGCAATGAATCAATCCACAGAGAAGAAATTTTTGATTGTCGCCGGGGAAGCGTCAGGCGATTTACACGGTGCCGATCTGGTGAATCATTTACGGACCTTGTACCCCAATAGCCAATTCTTTGGGGTCGGTGGTAAGTTGCTGCGCGAGGCGGGTGTCACGACATTTTTTGACATCGCCAAAATGGGCACCGTTGGTTTTTTAGAAGCCTTTGCAGAAATGCCACTGTATCTCAAAGTCTACCGGACTCTCGTGCGTGAGATTCGCCGGGGCAACTATACCGCCGTTATTCTCATTGATTATCCTACCCTCAATCTCATGATCGCAAAACAAAGCAAGCGTGCCGGTTGCCCGGTCTTTTATTTTATCAGCCCACAAATCTGGGCCTGGCGCAAGGGTCGTATCCAGAAAATTAAGGAAAGGGTCACACGCATGTTTGTGGTCCTGCCTTTCGAGAAGGAATTGTATGACAGCGCGGGTGTGGATGCGGAATTTCTCGGGCACCCTTTTGCCGATCAAGTGAAACTGTCAATGACCAAAGAGGAGGCTGTTGAAAAGTTTGGTCTGAAAGCGGCGGGCAGAACCATCGGTTTGTTACCGGGAAGTCGGCAGAATGAAATCGATAGCCTGCTGGCTGTCATGTTGGAGGCGGGAGAAAAAATCAAAAAACAAATGCCGGAGTGTCAGTTTGTTTTACCGGTTGCCGGGACCATCGATGCAGACTGTATTCGCAAGTACGTCGCGGACAGTTCCCTGGAAGTGCAAATCGTTGAGGGGCAATCGTATGATGTGATGCATTGCTGTGATTTTTTGATCATGGCTTCAGGCTCTGCCACCTTGGAGGCGGGGATTCTGATGCGTCCCATGGTGATCATTTATAAACTCAGCAATATCACTTATTGGATTGCCAGGTTCCTATTGGATATAAAAATGATTGGTCTGGTCAATATCGTTGCCGGAGAAAAACTTGCACCGGAATTGATCCAGGGGCAAGTCACCGCCGACAATATTGCCCGGGAATCCCTGGAAATTCTAAACGATCCTGAGCGTTATCAGGAAATACAGGGGAAAATGCAAAAGATACAACAGGCATTGGGAGAACCCGGAGTCATGCGCCGGGTGGCGCAAAGTATTTTTGATCGTTTAAACAATCCGTCGAGCCATGAAAAAATTTCTTTTTAATTACCTTCTGTTGCCTCTACTGTACGGCATTATCTATCTTTGGTGCCTGACGATTCGGCCACGCCGCCTGAATCGGGAGCGCGAGGATTATGTTCAACAATTGCCGGAGCATTATATCCTCACCTGTTGGCACGGCAGGGTTTTTTACCTGTATTACTATTTACGCAACCGCCCGGATATTCATTTGCTCATCAGTCCGAGTGCCGATGGGGATTTGCTCGCCCGCCTGGCGGAACTGATGGGATATTCGGTGGTCCGTGGATCATCGTATAAAAAAGCAGTGTCATCGGCCCGGTCATTGATAAAAATCCTGCGTAAGAAACAGCGGGTCGTTATCATTGCCGATGGTTCCCGAGGACCTCGTTGCAAAGCCCAGCCCGGTTCCTTATTGATTGGAGGAATCACAGGAGCTCCAGTCATTCCCCTGATATGTGGGTCCAACCGCAATTTCATTTTCAATAGTTGGGATCGATTTGTATTGCCGCTTCCCTTCAGCCGTTGCACGATCAATTTTGGTGATCCCCTAGTGATTGGCAGAAAAGAAAGTGACGAGAAAATTCTGTCCAAACAGAATCAATTAGAAAAAGTCTTGAATCAGCTTGCGACGGAAAGCGATGCCCAATGCTAAGAATGCAACATTATCTGGCATTTTTATAAGTGGAATGTGCGCCGGATAAGCACTTGATAGCATTTGAAATGAAAGAACGACTGTGCTATAGTGAGCCGCTTTCCACAACACCTTTGTTTTTAGCGAGTTATTTTTATTGGCTTGAGCCCGTTGCCAAGCATATTATGGCACGGTAATTGAATTCCTAATCATTGCAAAGACTTTAATGATAGGGAGTTTTTGTAGCAGAGGGTCTGCCTGAGCGCCTGATTTTGGGATGTTTTTTTGCCTGCCGGAGCTTAACGCTTCGTATGGGTCGAGCGATCAAGGGTTTCCTCCCTGAATTTGTTTTTGCTATAAAGCCGGTCACTCATTGGGAATTTCAAATCATTTGTTAGGGGAAATAATTTTATGAAGAAGGTGGAAGCGATCATCAAGCCGTTTAAATTGGATGAAGTAAAAGACAAGCTGAACGAAATTGGTGTCAAAGGAATTACGGTTAGCGAAGTGAAAGGTTTTGGTCGGCAGAAAGGCCATACCGAGCTTTACCGGGGAGCGGAGTACGTTGTTGATTTTCTGCCCAAAATTAAGCTGGAAATTATTATTGGTGACGATCAGGTTGATGAAGTCATCAACACCATCATGAAAGCCGCGCAGACAGGCAGGATCGGCGATGGTAAAATTTTTGTTACAGAATTAATGGATGCAATTCGGATCCGTACGGGTGAGCGAGGAGAAGAAGCCATCTGATGGCAACTGTTGGCGCACTGCATTTGATATATTCAGACGATAGGGCACTTCTAAAAATTGTTATTGGCCATGAGCAGCCCTTATGAAGTAAGGGCCAGCGAGTTGCCGGAAGTGCAAATGTTGAATTATTAGAGGTCCCCGATAGTTATTCAATTGAGTCTTGGAACTACATACTAGAAAATCACATTTTTAATGGAAGGAGAGCCGGATGACCCCGAAAGAAGCGGTCGAGTTCGCGAAGCAAAATAAGGCCCAGGTGGTAGACATTAAGTTCATGGATCTTCTGGGAACCTGGCAACATTTTTCTGTACCAATGAGTGAATTAGAGGAGCACCTGTTTGAGGAAGGCCTCGGCTTCGATGGCTCCAGTATCCGCGGCTGGCAACAGATCCATGCCAGCGACATGCTGGTGATTCCAGATCCCAAAACATCGGTGATGGACCCATTTTGCGAAATTCCTACAGTGAGTATGCTTGGTAATATTGTCGAGCCTATCACCCATGAGAAGTACACTCGTGATCCGCGCAACATCGCGCAGAAAGCGGAAGCATATTTGAAATCCACTGGAATTGGCGACACCGCTTATTTTGGTCCGGAAGCTGAGTTTTTCTTATTCGATAACGTTCAATACGATAACAAACCACAGGGATCTTTTTATTCCCTGGATTCCAAAGAAGCCATCTGGAATACAGGCCGCGATGAAGGCCCGAACCTCGGCCATAAACCCCGGCATAAAGAAGGCTATTTCCCTGTTTCTCCTGTCGATAGTTTGCAGGACATCCGGACAGAGATGATGTTGTTGATGGAACAAGTTGGCGTCACCATGGAGTGCCACCATCACGAAGTCGCGACCGCCGGTCAGTGTGAAATTGACATGCGCTATTCTCCGTTGGTCAACTGCGCTGATAACTTGATGTGGTTCAAATACATCGTAAAAAATGTGGCTAAGCGTCATAACAAGACTGCGACTTTTATGCCTAAACCTTTGTATGGCGATAATGGTTCTGGAATGCATGTCCATCAAAGTATCTGGAAGGATGGCAAACCTTTGTTTGCCGGCAATGGCTATGCAGGGTTTAGCGAGCTTGGACTCCACTACATCGGTGGCATTCTCAAACACTCACGCGCTATCTGTGCTTTCGCCGCACCGACCACCAACTCTTACAAACGTCTGGTACCGGGATTCGAAGCGCCGGTTAACCTGGCTTATTCCAGCAGAAACCGAAGTGCCGCTTGCCGGATTCCAATGTATTCGGCAAGCCCGAAAGCTAAACGGATCGAAGTGCGTTATCCTGATCCTTCATGCAACGGGTATTTGGCATTTGCTGTCATGCTGATGGCGGGACTCGATGGTATCGAAAATAAAATTGATCCAGGCGAGCCGTTGGATAAGGACATTTACGCCTTGGGGCCAGAAGAATTGGCCAAGGTGCCAACGCTTCCGCATTCTTTGGAAGATGCTCTGCAAGCCTTGGAAGATGATCATGAATTCATGCTCAAAGGCGATGTTTTCACGCAAGATGTAGTTGATCGCTGGATCGAATACAAACGCGAACATGAGATTGCTGAACTTAGATTGCGTCCACATCCTATGGAATTTCAAATGTATTACGATGTGTAATTCGTTTGACGCATGATTTGTTTTAAATTAAGCCCCCTGGATTTCCAGGGGGTTTTTTTGGTTTAATTGCCCAATTGCTGGCTTATAATTAAAGCTCACAAATTTCCCGGAGATGAAAAATAATTGCCTATCCAAATTCATCAGGTAGATGCTTTTACCAATCAAATTTTTAAAGGTAACCCCGCAGCAGTTTGTCTTTTACATGAAAAAATGAACGATGCGTGGATGCAAAACCTGGCGGCGGAAATGAATTTCTCGGGAACGGCCGTTCTCCTTCGTCGTGAGACGGTTTCGATTTACGCTGGTTCACTCCCGAGACAGAAGTGGACTTATGTGGGCACGCGACATTGGCATCTGCGCATGTGCTATGGCAGGAAGCTTGGTTGGCTCTTGATCAACAGGCGCGGTTTCATACCCGGAGCGGATTGCTGACCGCAGATTTAAAGTCCGGCTGGATCGAAATGGATTTTCCTGCGCAGCCCGCACAAGAAGTTTCTCCACCCCCTGGTCTGTTGGAAGCGATGGGTACGCAAAGTACCTTTATCGGTTTTAATGGCATTGATTATTTGCTTTTGCTGGACTCGGAAAAAACCATCGCAGAATTAAATCCTGATTTTAATCAGTTGGCAAGGATTCCGTGCCGTGGAGTGATGGTCACCAGTACTTCGGCAAACTATGATTTTGTATCCCGCTTTTTTGCCCCGCAAGTAGGCATCGAGGAAGATCCGGTCACGGGATCGGCGCATTGCTGTCTAGGACCGTTTTGGGCTACCAGATTGGAAAAAACCGAGATGATCGCGTTTCAGGCCTCGTCTCGAGGGGGCGTCGTAAAAGTCCAGGTGCGAGAGGATCGAGTGTTATTATCAGGTGAAGCGGTCACGGTATTTAAAGGCGAGTTGTTTTAAAGAACGGAGGCCGGCCTCCGGCTTCCCGTCTCCGGTCTCCGATTTTTCGTAGCTTTTGTAATTGAGGAATGATTGAGTGAAGCATTCGGATTGGATTCAGTCGCTATACAATAATCAGCCCTGGCAGGATAATCTTGTAGAACCGTTAAAGAGCTTTGGCCTCGATGACCCCAAAAAAGCCTGGAACAATCTTCTCACCCTCGTTGGTCACCTGAATTTTAAAAAGTTATTTCCAGATTTTTTCCCCTCCTTGATGGCCTGCGTTGCAAGATCTTATAACACCGATATAGCCCTGCATAATTTTGAGCGATTCACCGGGAAGATCACAGATAAAAACTATCTCTATACCTTGCTCACAGAATCTCCGGAATTTCTTAATTCCCTCGTTATATTATTTTCCGGTAGCCAGGTGCTGACCGATACGTTGCTGAAGGAACCGGCTCATTTTGATTGGTTGATACGCCCTGAAACATTGCATAAATCTAAATCAAAAGACGCCTTGATGCGTGATTTTTATGAATTGGCCGGGACAGAAAAACTGGCAATGCACACACCCAAACTGCTGCGCCAATTTAAACAACGTGAATACATTCGCATCGGTTTGCGCGATCTGGAACGTCAGGTGGAAATGAGTGAGACGGTGAGAGACATCGCCAACATTGCTGACGTTTGTCTGGAAATTGCTTATGAATATGCCGACGGCCAATGCCGCAAAAAATACGGTGTTCCCTGGTATGAAGATGATTCTGGAAAATGGCATGTGGCGGAGTTTTCTATCCTCGGAATGGGTAAACTTGGAGGCTGTGAGCTGAATTACAGTTCCGACATTGATCTCATTTATATCTACACTTCCAGCAAAGGCGAGACTCGAAAAGAAGAAGGCGGTGGGGAGATAACCAGCATCAGCTGTCATGAATATTTTACCCGCCTGGCGCAGTTGGTCACCAAAACGATTCATGAGATCACCGATGATGGAAATGTATTTCGTGTCGACCTGGACCTGCGCCCGGAAGGGCGTGGTGGAGAAATAGTCAATTCCCTGGCCAGTTGCGAAATTTACTATGAATCCTGGGGGCGAACCTGGGAGAGGCAGGCCCTTTTAAAGGCCAGAGTCTCCGCTGGCAGTGAGAGCTTGGCGCGTAATTTTCTCACCATGCTGGAGCCTTTTATTTATCGGCGTAGCTTGGATTTTTCCGCCATTGAAGAAATCAAGGCGATGAAGATTAAAATCAACGAAAGCCTGAAAGGAAAAAAAGCTGGCCAGGGAAATATTAAACTAGGGTTTGGCGGCATTCGGGAAATCGAGTTCATCGTGCAATCGTATCAATTGATCTTTGGTGGTCGGGACAAGAGCCTTCGGGTCGCTAATACATTGCAGTTGCTGGATCGGCTTTTACAATTGGAATTTATCAAGCCGGAGGATTTTCAGCGTTTACGAAAGGCCTATATTTTTCTTCGCAATTTAGAAAATCGAGTGCAGATATCCTTTGGACTGCAAACCCATAGTCTGCCAAAGCAGGAGGAGCAATTGATTTTTCTGGCACGCAAAATGGGATTTCAGGCGGAAACCGCCGACCAGTTGCCGAAACTGTTGATGCAGGAGTTTGACAGGCACACCCGCTTTGTTGGGGAAATGTTTGCCAACCTGTTCGCCGATGAAAAAAAAGTTGAAGCCGAAAAAATATCCTCCCGCCCAACAGCAGAACAAAAATTTCAGAAAATGAATTTCCAAGTAGAAGATTTGCGGGAGATCCCTTTCAGCGATCCTGGGCAGGCTTTGCGTTTTCTGGAATCATTGCGGGATGGTCCCATGTTTTCCCATCCAAGTGAAAAAAGTATTCAAGATTTTTATGCGGTACTGCCTAAAATTCTGCAATATGCCGAATCAGTTCCCAGGCCAAATTCTGCTGTTGAAAATCTGGTGAAATTTGTTGAAGCCAGCGGTGCCAGGGAGACCTATTTAAACCTGTTTCGTAGCAATGAAAAGTTTCTCGATCTGCTCATGGTATTGTTCGGCGGGAGCGACATGTTATCGCAAATCCTGGTCAAACAACCCGATCTGGTGGATGTGTTGATGGACCTTGAATCTATTTATCGATTCAAACCTGCGACCAAAATTGCTGAAGATTTAGAACGTGGTCTCAAACATTGCGGTGATCTGGAATCAAAAAAAATCTACCTGCGTCGTACCAAACATGGAGAAGAACTGCGCATAGGCATCCGCTACCTCATTCGCGAAGCTGATTTGATGGGCACGGTTGCGGACTTGTCCAGCTTGGCCGATGTCTATTTGCAGAGCGTTTTTCAAATCGCCTGCGAGCAACTGCGGAATAAATCTAGTGAAGGCCAGGAAGCACCGGAAAATTTCGCTATTATAGGGTTGGGAAAACTGGGTGGCAACGAACTGAACTTCGGGTCAGATCTCGATATTATTTTTGTTTATGATAAGACAGAAGGGGAAGAATCTGATTCGCCAGGAGGCCAACTGGTCACGCATTATTCGGATCTTTCCAAGATGATTTACCAATTGACCTCAGAGGTGACGCCAGCTGGTTATGCTTATAAAATCGATACCGATTTGCGTCCAGAGGGAGGCAGTGGCGTTCTGGTACTTTCCCTGAAAGGTTATCAGGATTATTTCCAGAATCGCTCCCGTATCTGGGAACAGCAGGCAATGACGCGTGCCCGTTTTGTTGCAGGGAATCGGCAATTGGGCGAGAAATTTTTGCAAGTGGCACACGAGGTCACTTATGGCAATAAACTGGAATATGGTTCCTTGATAGAAATTTCCCGTCTGCGTGCACGGATGGAAAAAGAATTGGCGCAGGAATTGAAAAAAGGCAAAAACGTTAAACTGGGTTATGGCGGCCTGGCAGATATCGAGTTTGCTTTACAAATTTTACAATTGATGCACGCGGGTCGCCATCCACGTTTGCAGGAAACCAATTCCTTCAATCTCATTAGATTGTTCGCCGATCACGGGATATTAGATTTGGACGTCTCCGAACAGTTGCAGGAACATTATTTGTTTTTGCGCAACCTGGAATGTGCTCTTCGACTTGCGAAAGCCACCGCATCCAGTCATTTACCGAAAGATGAGGAGTCTTTGGCGGTGGTGAGCCGTTTACTGGGTTATGAAAAAGAAACACCTGCCGAGCTTGCCAAAAGTTTGAATGACGACTATGCAGAAGTGACCAGGAAAGTGCGGGAATTTTACCGGCAAAATTTGGATATGCTTTTAAGAACCTCTTTATAAAAGAGGCCTCTTAAAAGCGATTTTTGAAAATTGCCATAAAAAACCCCCCGGGTTTAACCCGAGGGGTTTGCATATTTTTTGTTGCTGGGAGGGGCGATTAGGAATTTGAATCTTTGTTGTTGAAGGCGTTGAGCTTGAATTCGATGCTGTCGACCAGGGCCTGCCAGCTCGCTTCGATGATGTTTTCGGAAACACCCACCGTGCCCCATTTCGATTCCTTGTCTCCCGATTCCACCAGCACCCGGATATTTGAACGGGTGCCTTTTTTCTCATCGAGGATACGGACTTTGTAGTCGTACAGATGAACATCTTCCAGCTCGGGATAAAATTTGCTGAGCGCTTTTTTGAGGGCACGGTTGAGGGCGTTGACCGGCCCAATTCCTTCCGCGGCGGTGAC
>PVMS01104754.1_pt1 | contig 12997 bp, 11 predicted proteins | sample 1853461 | NCBI WGS metagenome assembly PVMS01 (sample SAMN08582032, study PRJNA380276) | Marine sediment metagenome, whole genome shotgun sequencing project. | isolation source: ocean sediment barecode stripped | collected 2017 | reverse complement strand
TTTTACCAAAATAATAAGATATTATTACCATAACCGAATAGGTAATTAAAGTTGCCCACGCGGAAGCCATATAACCAATTTTAGGCAAGTAAACAATATTAAAAACTATGGTTATTGAGGCTCCAAATAAGGAGATATACATACCATACTTAGTCATGTCGTTTAGTTTATACCACACAGCCAAATTTACATAAATACCTAAAAATAAATTTGCTAACAAAATGACCGGAACGATCTTCAGTCCTTGAAAATACTCTTCTTTTCCTAAAAGTAGACCGGCAAATTGATCAATATATACGACTACGACCAATAAAATAATTGCACCAATTACAGTAAACCAGTTTAATATTTTGGCATAGGTGTCTTTGGCGTTCTTTTCTTTGGCTTGGTTGAAAAAAAATGGTTCTGCTCCTAATTTGAACGCCATAATATAAAGCGTCATAAATACCCCTAACTTATAACAAGCGGCATAAATACCCATAGTTTCTTTCCCCAAGTATTTTGTAATTAGGAGTTTATCTAAATTTTCGTTAGTTATGTATGCTATATTAGCTACCATCAAGGGCAAGCCGTAATAGATCATTTTAACCAATAATTTATTATTGAATGCAAACTTGAATTTAAATAATATGGGTAATAGGATAATGAAAGTAACAACACTCGCTATTAGATTTGCAATAAAAATATATATTACCAGGGCATGATCATAAAAATGATCACTGATAAAAGCAGGTACATATGTTCCATTTTTTAAAGCATAAGGCACATAAAGTAGAAAATACAAATTAATAATTGCATATATCGATATATTCAGAATCTTAACACCGGCAAATTTTATGGGTCGATTAGTAACTCTTAAATAAGCAAATGGAATAACCACCAGGGTATCAAAAGTTGTTACCAAAATCAAGATCTGAAAATATAAAGGTTCTGCAAACCCAAAATAAGCCGACAGATTTTCACTGTATATCAACATTAAAAATAAGAAAATAAGTGTGGTTACAAGTAAACTGATAAAAGTAGTAGAAATTACCCTGCCCTTATTTTTTTCTTTTGTAAAAAACCTAAAAAATGCGGTTTCCATCCCATAGGTCAATATGGCATTAAAGTATGCGGCATAGACAAAGTAGATGGTGTTTTCGGCATATTTATTCGATTCTAGCGTGCTTGTATGTAACTTGACTAACAGAATATTAATTGCTCTGGGTAAAACGGCCGCAATTCCGTAAGTAATAGTGTCTTTAAAAAACCGATTTAAGGTACTCAATCTTATCTATTTGATGTATTAACGAACAAAAATAGAGTTTATGCTATACAATCGCATTAAAGATCGACATTTTTTTCAAAGCTTTATAAAGAGTAATCCCTTACTGATATCTCGTAGGTCTTCGGGATTAGATTTTCTATGCTAATTTTTCTTTTTACTTTAAATTCTTTCTTAAAAAAATAATGAACAAGGAACAAGGATTTTTGATTTCAGAACTTTTTAGTTCATCATTCTTCAATCGATGTTCCTTGTTCAAAATTCATTTATTAAATTTAATATCTCTCATCAAGGCATCACCATCAAAACATATTCGTCAGAGACCCATATGGATTTTAAATTCGAAATTACACTACTCCCTGAGCGAGCATTGCATCTGCCACTTTAACAAATCCGGCAATATTAGCACCTTTAACATAATCTATATACCCATCTTCATCTTTGCCATATTCTATACATGAATTATGTATATCGCTCATAATTTGCTTCAATTTATTATCCACCTCTTCACGGGTCCAATTCATACGTAAGGAATTTTGACTCATTTCGAGACCAGATGTAGCAACACCTCCTGCATTAGATGCTTTTCCGGGAGCAAAAAGTATTTTTGCCATGTGGAAATCAGAAATCGCTTCATGTGTTGATGGCATATTCGCTCCTTCACTAACACAAATACATCCATTTGCAAGCAGTGCTTTTGCATCGTCGCTAAGTAATTCATTTTGAGTTGCACATGGTAAGGCAATATCGCATTTCTCATTCCAAGGTGTTTTTCCTTCAACAAACTTCGCTGACGGATACTTTTTAACATATTCACCTATCCTACCCCGTTTTACATTTTTAAGTTCCATTACAAAAGCTAATTTTTCCGCGTCAATACCATCTGCATCAAATATATATCCCGAAGAATCAGACATGGTTACAACTTTGCCACCTAACTGTGTTGTTTTTTCTGTAGCGAATTGTGCTACATTCCCAGAACCGGAAACCAGAACAGTTTTTCCTTTTATAGAATCTCCTTTCGTGTTTAACATACTTTCAGCAAAATAAACTGTTCCATAACCAGTAGCTTCAGGTCTGATAAGTGAACCACCCCACGACATTCCCTTGCCTGTTAAAACACCGGTAAATTCATTTCTTAATTTTTTATAGGCCCCATATAGAAATCCTATTTCTCTACCTCCTACCCCAATATCTCCTGCAGGTATATCAGTATTTGGACCTATGTGACGATATAATTCTGCCATAAAGCTCTGGCAAAAACGCATGATCTCAATATCAGATTTTCCTTTTGGGTCAAAATCAGACCCTCCTTTACCACCACCCATTGGCAATGTGGTCAGACTATTTTTAAAAACCTGTTCGAAAGCTAAGAATTTCAAAATACTCATATTTACCGTAGGATGAAAGCGCAACCCACCTTTATAAGGCCCTATTGCAGAATTCATTTGTATTCTATACCCTCGGTTCACCATAATCTCTCCACCATCATCTACCCAAGGCACTCTAAATGTAATTGCACGCTCCGGCTCAACCATTCTTAACAATACATTTTTACCGTAATAAATATCTTTTGTTACTATATAAGGAATAACTGTTTCAGCAACTTCCTGAACAGCTTGTAAGAATTCAGGCTCGTTCCCGTTTCTTACTTTTACCTCTTCCATAAAACCGTCAATAATTGATTTCATAATTTTTACTATGTTAAATTATTATTTTAAAAATTTATTGTACAAAAATAACGAATTTATTAATAATTCTATAATTTTTTGATTTTATATTTTCATTTTTGAATAACATTAATTCACCGAAATAAGAAAATTAAATAACTCAATTTTATTTTAAAAAAAACGTAAATTTGCGCTTTAATTTTTGACTACCCATGAAGGATAAGATAAGTGAATTGCTCGAAAAAGTTAATCAATTTGAAACAAGATCATCAGTAGAAGTTGAAGCTTTTAGAATTAAGTATCTCGGAAGCAAGGGAATCTTAAAGCAGCTTTTTACAGATTTTAAAGAAATTGAGCCATCTCTTAAAAAAGAGATCGGACAGGCCTTGAATAATTTACGAAATACCGCAACGGAGAAATTAAACTCCCTAAAATCAAATTTAGACGAAGTTGTATCTACCAATACGATTGATGATCTGACCCGTCCGGCTACGCCTATTGAATTAGGCTCCCGTCATCCCATATCGATTGTAAAGAACAAAATTATAGATGTTTTTTCGAGAATAGGTTTTACGGTCTCGGAGGGCCCTGAAATTGAAGATGACTGGCACAATTTTACTGCACTTAATTTACCTGAATATCACCCGGCCAGAGACATGCAGGACACTTTTTTTATTGAAAAAGATCCGGATGTTTTATTGCGAACCCACACCTCATCTGTCCAGGTGAGATATATGGAAAACAACAAGCCTCCAATTAGAACAATATCTCCCGGAAGGGTGTTTAGAAATGAAGACATTTCTGCCAGAGCACATTGCATCTTTCACCAGGTAGAAGGGTTGTATATCGATACAGATGTTTCATTTGCAGATCTGAAACAAACACTGTTATATTTCACGAAAGAAATGTTCGGAAAATCTAAAATCAGATTACGCCCCTCTTATTTTCCTTTTACAGAACCGAGTGCAGAAGTGGATATATATTGGGGATTAGAAACTGAAGTTGATTATAAAATAACAAAAGGAACAGGTTGGTTGGAAATCATGGGATGTGGAATGGTAGATCCGAATGTTCTATTGAATTCTAAGATAGATCCTAAAAAATACAGTGGTTTTGCCTTTGGTATGGGTATTGAACGAATAGCGATGCTTTTGTACCAAATTCCGGATATTAGAATGTTTTATGAAAATGATGTGCGGTTTTTAGAGCAATTTAAATCCGTGATTTAATTCTTTAAAAATGGAGAATTTAAAAGAATACCTTTTAGCATCAGACTATGTTTGTATAAAGCTTAAAAAAACAGTAACCAACCATTTCGAACTGAGTGTGAAAATAAATAATGTAAAAGGCCGGTTTATTTTGGATACTGGAGCATCTAATTCTTGTGTGGGATTTGATCAGGTGGAAACCTTTCATTTGGAGACCGAGGAATCCGAGCATAAAGCGAGTGGTGCCGGAACCACAGAAATTGAAACTAAAATTTCAAAAAAAAATAAATTGAAAATTGGAAAATATCAATTAAAAAAAATTTCATTGATATTGATTGATCTGATGCATATCAACCACGCTTTTACAAAGCAAAAAGCAAAACCAATACAAGGAATCATCGGAGCTGATTTATTACACAAGGGAGAGGCAATTATTGACTACAAGAAAAAATATCTATTTTTGAAATTAAAATAATTAATAGATCAATGGGAAAATCGGAAAATCGATATAATTTACGTGGCGTTTCCGCTCAAAAGGAGGATGTTCACAATGCGATAAAAAAAATTGACAAAGGATTATTTCCAAAATCATTTTGTAAAATCATACCCGATTACCTCACCAACGATAAGGATCATTGCATCATTATGCATGCTGATGGAGCTGGCACAAAATCTTCCTTGGCATATATGTATTGGAAAGAAACCGGTGATATATCCGTGTGGAAAGGTATTGCTCAAGACGCCTTGATCATGAATATTGACGATCTCTTATGTGTTGGTGCAACAGAGAACATACTTCTGTCATCCACTATAGGAAGAAATAAAAATTTGATCCCGGGGGAAGTACTGTCTGCAATAATAAATGGAAGCGAAGAGCTGCTTCGTGATCTGAATAAATTTGGCATTTCCATTCATTCAACCGGAGGAGAAACAGCCGATGTTGGTGACCTGGTACGCACTATTATAGTAGATTCAACGGTTACCGCAAGAATGAAACGGAGTGATGTTATAGACAATTCAAATATTGAAGCAGGTGATGTTATCGTTGGCCTGGAGTCTTTCGGGCAAGCAACTTATGAGACTGAATATAATGGAGGTATGGGCAGTAATGGACTGACAAGTGCAAGGCATGATGTTTTTGAAAAATATCTCGCTGAGAAATACCCCGAGAGTTTTGATCCATCGGTACCAGATGAACTCGTTTACTCCGGAAATATGAAACTTACTGACACCGTTAAAGACGTTTCTTTAGACGCCGGTAAATTGGTTCTTTCTCCTACACGAACCTATGCACCTATAATAAAAAAAATACTGGAAAGTCATAGAAAAGACATACACGGGATGGTGCATTGCAGTGGCGGGGCTCAAACTAAAATACTTCATTTTATAGACAACTTACATATCATTAAAGACAATTTATTTAATGTGCCGCCTTTGTTTCGGTTGATTCAGGAACAGTCGGATACAGACTGGAAAGAAATGTATCAGGTTTTTAATTGTGGTCACAGAATGGAATTGTATGTACCTCAGGAAATTGCCGAGAAGATTATCAGCATTTCAAAATCCTTTGATGTCAATGCACAAATCGTGGGTAGGGTGGAATCCTCGAATCAAAAAAAATTGACCATTAAGAGTGAATTTGGTGAGTTCATCTATTAGTTAATTGTAACTAATCAGTGCAATAATAAAATGGTGGGAAAATTTATAAAAATAATTACCATAACTCCCCTCTTGAGCCTGCCTGCGGTAGGCAGGAGGGGTTTGGGGTGTGTTATATCAAAAACCCAATTATTTTTATAAATTTCCCTAGTTTTAAGCTCATACTGATTAGTTATAATTAATACAATCTATGTTAACCTTTATTTATTTTTTGTAACAATAGATAAATTTACGCGACGTACAATATAAAAAAAACCTTAATGATTTTTGACTTTATAAATCTTGAATGGAAACAGTTTTTTCGGTCTACTTATTGGCAAAAAAGTGTTGCTCTTAATATATTACTAGCCTTTTTCGGACTCTTTCTAATAGTCATATTTTTAATTTTGGGAATTGCTTTATTCCCTTTATTAAAAGAAGAATTTCCTGATTTGGATCCATTTATAACGGTAAATAATATCATGTTCTATTGGGTGTTAGCTGATCTGGTTGTTCGATTTTTCTTTCAAAAATTACCGGTCATGAGCGTAAAGCCTCTACTTACACTACCTATTAAAAAAAATAAAATAGTACATTATGTTCTAGGAAAATCAGTATTCTCTTTTTTTAATTTTTTACTAATGTTTGCTGTAATTCCTTTTGGAATTATGCTGATAAAAAATGGTTACGATGTAATCATGGTTTTAACCTGGATATTTGTTTTGGTCAACATTACACTCATCAATAATTTTTTAAATTTTTTAATTGAGAGCCTTGCAGAAAAAACTGAGTTATCCTTTTTACCTATAATTGCTTTTACCGGAATTTTATATCTCTTCAATTACTTTAACATTATATCATTTGCCGACCTACTTTCAAATGGGATCATCACGGTTGCAAATGACCCCATTTTAATTTTGATTCTGATTACAATTTTGGGAGCGCTCTATTTTTACAATTTCAAGATTTTAAAAGGAAAGTTGTATATAGATAATTCCTTGCAATCGAAAACACAGGAAGCCAAAACCACAGATTTGGCCTGGACGCAAAGATTTGGCGATGTTGCACCATTTATGCAATTGGATCTGAAGCTTTTATTGAGAAATAAAAGACCGAGATCTTCTATATTTATATTGATCATAGGCTTGTTATATGGGTTATTTTTCTACCCAAACCCACTTTATCAGGATAAAGTTTGGTTATTTATCTTAGTAGGGATTTTTGTTACCGGTATCTTTTTGATCAATTTCGGGCAATTTATTCCTGCTTGGGATAGCGGTTATTATAAAATGCTGATGAGTCAAAATATCAAATATCAAGATTATTTAAAATCTAAATTCACATTGATGTCGGCCAGCGTTATTATCATGTTTGTATTGAGTATTCCTTATGTTTATTTTGGATGGAATATCTTGTTGGCACATTTTGCTGCAGCTATCTATAATTTAGGAATAAATTCACATGTCATTCTCTATGCAGGTTCTTTTAACCGTAAAAAAATAAATTTAGACCAGCGGGCAGCATTTAATTATCAAGGAACAGGAGCAGTTCAATGGTTAATTGGGATTCCTTTAATGCTCGTACCCATTCTTATTTTCACACCTTTTTATTATTTTATAAGTTTTGAAAGTGGACTTTTGGCTTTAATTGTTCTTGGTTTGGGGGGTATTGTCTTACATCAAAAAATAATGAAATTAATAACCAAGAAATATTTGAAATCAAAATACGAAATGATCAATGCTTTTAGCCAAGAAAATTAATATTATATATGATACAATCTACAAATCTTTCCAAAAATTATAGCGGCGAAACTGTTTTGAAAATAGAAGAATTGATTATTCCGAAAGGTCAAACTTTTGGTTTGGTTGGAAACAACGGGGCTGGTAAAACAACTTTCTTCAATCTGTTGCTAGACCTGATTCAGCCAACTACCGGCCATATCATGTCGAACGATATTCAGGTAAACAAAAGTGAAGATTGGAAACCTTTCACTTCAGCTTTCCTCGATGAGAGCTTTTTGATCGGTTACCTCACACCCGAAGAGTACTTCTATTTTATAGGTGATCTGAGAGGAAGGAATAAAGCAGATGTTGACTCCTTTTTAGAACAATTTGAGGAAATTTTCAATGGTGAAATATTAGGTGGAAAAAAATATTTACGGGATCTATCTAAAGGCAATCAAAAAAAAGCCGGAATAGTGGCCGCTCTTATTGGAAATCCGGAGATCATAATCTTAGATGAACCATTTGCAAATTTAGATCCAACCACACAAATTCGATTAAAAAAAATTCTTAAATCCCTCTCAGAAAACGAAGAAGTTACCGTATTGGTTTCCAGTCACGATTTGAGCCATGTTACCGAAGTTTGTGAACGTATAGTTGTTCTTGACAAGGGATTAATTGTTAAAGATATAAATACTTCCTCGAAAACTTTAAAAGAATTAGAAAGCTATTTTGCAGTTTAACTATTATAATTTATCAATTTATTTGTACTTTTACAGACCACTCAACAATATTCATTTTTATTAGTAGTTTAAAAGGCGACAAAAGATTATTTTGAAAAATAAATTCTATATCATATTGTTTTTTTTAGCAATGGTAGTTGTGCTAAGCTGCTCTACTAAAAAAAACACTTTTGTTTCGAGAAGTGCACACCAGATCTCCGCCAAATACAACATCTTATACAACGGGAATCTTGCTTTTGATGAGGCCAAAAAACAGTTGGATGACACCTATGAGGATAACTTTTGGGAAAGGCTTCCTTTAGAACCTTTAAAGACAGATGATGATGTAATTTTGATGCCGGGACAGTCTCAAACAGAATCCAAAGAAAAACAAGGATTTGAAAAGGCTGAGGAGAAGGCAGTGAAATCGATTCAAAAACATTCCATGGTAATAGATGGTTTTGAAAAAAATTCGCAAATTGATGAAGCTTATTTTTTATTAGGTAAATCGCGTTATTATTTGCAAAGATTTATTCCGGCGTTGGAGGCTTTTAGTTTTGGTTTAGAAAAATATCCTAATGCCAATTTGTACACAGAAACCAAAATATGGAAGGCTAAAACACACATTCGTTTACAACATGACAACCTTGCAATTCAAACCCTTCAAATGGTTTTGCGAAATGCGAATATTTCAGACGAGATGTACGAACAAGCGCATACTACAATGGCGATGATTTATACACAATTAGATAGCACCCACTTGGTCATAGATCACTTAAAAAAATCTACAACTTACTTATCCGATCCAAATCAGAGTGCAAGAAATTTATTCATTCTTGGTCAGATATACAGAGAAGAAAATAAAATTGATTCTTCGAATATGGTGTTTGAGAATTTATCTTATATGAAAAAAATTCCTCAAAAATATAAGATACACGCCACTATAGAACGTGCCAAGAACTATTCCGAAAAGGATAGTACGAGTATCATTGTTTTTGCACTTCAAGAGCTGATTGAGGATAGAGACAATCGACCATATTTAGACGAATTGTATTATCAAATAGCCTATATTGCTCAAGAACAGGGGTATATTATTAGCGCCTATGATTATTATAAAAAATCTGTTGCACATAATAGAATGAAACCTTTCCAAAAGGGTTTATCCTATGAAAAGTTAGGCGATCTATATTTTGACGACACAAATTTTGAGATGGCAGAAGCCTATTATGACAGCGTTTTAAAAATTACAAGTAATCAAAATACAAAAAGAATAAGGAGGCTCGTTCGTAAAAAAGAAAGTCTGAAAGATGTTATTTTTTATGAAAACATTGTCAATGTCAATGACAGTATATTGCAGCTTTCAGAGATGACACCGGAAGCGAAAGAAGTTTATTTTCAAGAATATATCGAAGCTTTAAAAATTAAAGATGAAGAAGCACAAAGAATACTGGAATTAGAACAGGATATTGGAAATTCACAATATGTTCAATTCAACGTTGCAGGATCACCTGAGGCAATCGGCAGGGGGACTTTTTATTTTTACAATATTGAGACTATAGGAAGAGGAGTACAAGCATTTAAGCGAAAATATGGCAATAGACCATTGATTGATAATTGGATAGTATCGGGAAACAGCGGTTTGACAAAAGCGATAGTGAACGATCAAAATGAAATCGTTGAAGAAAATAATGAGATTAAATATGAAGTTAGTTTTTATATCGATCAAATTCCGACAAGTGAAATTGTTTTGGACAGCCTAATGAATATTAGAAATGATGCCTATTACAATTTAGGTTTAATTTATAAAGAACAATTTAAAGAGTACGAGCTGGCGGCTACAAATTTTGAAGACTTTTTAAAAAATGATCCCATAGATAATTTAATTCTCCCGACTAAATATCATCTTTATAAATGTTATGGGTTTTTTGATGGGGAACTGAGCAATAAATATAGGGATGAAATCGTTAGAGAATACCCGGATTCTCGATATTCAGAAATAATTCTAAACCCGAAAAGTGTTTTAGTTTATACCAACGACGAAGATAGCCCGGAAAATATTTATAAAAATGCTTATGTTTGTTATGAAGAAGGAGATTATGAATATGCTTTAGAAAGCATAAATAATACGATCGACAACATTAAGGGAGCTGAAATTGAGCCAAAATTTGAATTACTAAAGGCGCATATCACATTCAGATTGGAAGGGAAAGAAGTTTTTATTGAAAAATTAAATGAACTGATAATTGATTACCCCAATACTGAAGAAAGCAAATATGCCAAATCAGTTATAGAAAAATTGCAAACCAAGTCCTTAAACAATAAAGTAGATAATTAAAATTAAAATTATGTTCAACGAAAAAAAGGAAATACCGGCTCCTTCCGGAGAAAGAAATATTATTGCTAAAAATACATCTTTGGTTGGTGATATTAAATCTGATGGTGATTTTAGAGTAGATGGAAAAATTGAAGGCACTATTACAACAACTGGAAGAGTTGTTATTGGTAAAGATGGATTTGTCAAAGGGACGATAAATTGTACGAATGCTGATATTGAAGGAAATTTTTCCGGGAAACTTCTGGTAGATCAAGTATTATCATTAAAAAGCACTGCAAATATTAGTGGAGAGGTGACTTTAGGAAAACTTTCTGTAGAACCCGGTGCGGCATTCAACGCAACTTGCACAATGAAAGGATCGGTTAAAGTAATGTCAAATGACAAACAAGAAGCTAAAAAAACCGCTTAATAAATACGCTCGCTTTTCGGGTGTTGCATTCCAAATGGGGGTTACAATTTTTATTGGAGCCTATATTGGAACAAAACTGGATGAAAAATATCCAAATGAAAATAATCTTTTTACATTAGTATTTACACTTATTTTTGTTTTTGCGGCTCTGTATATGGTGATAAAACAAGTAAAAAATATTTCAGAATAATAAAATGACTAACACTTCAACAGGGTTTCGCTTACCAATTTTTCTAGTTCAAATATCTATTTTTACGGTAATACTGTATCTTTTACATCAATATATAATCCAGAGTTTTTTTAGCACAACCCCATTTTATTTTGAAACATGGAAAATTTATTTATTTCAATTTGTTTCTGTAGCAACTCTTGTTTATTTTCTACAACATCGAAGCAAAATAAAACCAGACAAAGTTCTAAATACTTTTGTCATATTAAGTCTTTTAAAAATGGGTGCCGTAATTGTTTTTTTATTACCCTTGTTTTTTGACAAATCAGAAAGTAACAAACCCACTATTTTTAGTTTTTTTATTCCATATTTTATTTACCTCATTATTGAAGCCCGCTTTGCATTAAAGATTTTAAATGATAAAAAGTGAGGCAATTTATTGGTCTAAACCGATGAAAATATAAGTTCTTTTTTAGCCTCTCATTTTAGAATAATTTCAGTACATTTGCAGTCGAAAAATAAGACTATAAAATTTTATTGAAATTTATTACTTATGATAGCAAGAAAAACTATCGAAAATATCCTATTTACATTCCTGTTAACAATTTCATTCCTTGGAACACTTTCGGCTCAAGAACATGACCTTGAAGAACGTACTGAATCTGATTTTGAAGTAACTAAAATGATTTTACATCACGTTGGAGATTCCCATAACTTCCATATTTTAGATTGGAATGGCCACCCTATATCGATGCCATTACCAATTATATTATGGACTGATAATGGCTTAGTTACATTTATGTCCAGTGAATTTCATCATGATGAAGAAGGAACTGTTGTAGTTGAAAAAGAAAATCAAAAATTCACCCTTTTTCATGGTAAGATATACTACGCAGATGAAAGTGCAAACGAACTAGGAGTATATGTTACTCTTGATGAAGCACAACACCCTTTGAACAAAAGAGTTCTTGATTTTTCAATAACTAAACTGGTGTTCACTTTGTTTTTATCGATGATAGTAATGTTATTATTGTTTTTAGCTGCTGCGAAATCCTATAAAAAATCTGAAAATAATATACCAAAAGGTATTGGGAAATTTATGGAGCCGATAATAGTGTTTATTCGCGATGAAGTTGCCATACCTAATATAGGCGAAGACAAATACAAAAAATATATGCCATTTTTATTGACCATATTTTTCTTTATATGGTTGAATAATATTTTTGGTTTGATACCATTCTTTCCATTCAGTGCAAATTTAAGCGGTAATATTAGCTTTACTTTTACCTTGGCTATGATCACCTTTATAATAACATTATTTAGTTCTAAAAAAACTTATTGGAAACATATGTTGTGGATGCCTGGTGTACCAGTATATATGAAGTTGTTTTTAGCACCGATTGAATTGGTAGGAATGTTTGTAAAACCAATTGCACTGATGATTCGATTGTTTGCAAATATAACCGCAGGGCATGTTATTGTATTAAGCCTTATATCATTAATATTTATACTGCAATCAATTTGGGTGTCCCCTGCTTCTGTTCTGTTTACCGTTTTCATTAGCGTAATAGAAGTGTTAGTTGTTGCTATTCAAGCATATATATTTACAATGTTGTCTGCCCTTTATTTTGGTCAGGCATTAGAAGATGAACATTAATTATTAATTTTTTAAATATTTTGTCCTTATGGAAAATTTAGATTTTGGTGCATTTGCAGCTATTGGTGCAGGTCTTGCCGCAATAGGCGGTGGTATCGGTATTGGTAAAATTGGTGGAGCGGCTATGGAAGCTATGGCTCGCCAACCAGAAATGCAAGGGAAATTACAAGGATCTGCAATTGTACTTATTGCCTTTATTGAGGC